>Ga0272446_1001001_pt1 | contig 42528 bp, 30 predicted proteins | sample YNPCB0061_FD_194587 | JGI IMG/M metagenome (GOLD analysis project Ga0272446, IMG submission 194587) | Hot spring microbial mat communities from Yellowstone National Park, WY, United States - YNP-CB-006-1 | ecosystem: Environmental > Aquatic > Thermal springs > Hot (42-90C) > Sediment | place...
TTCTCGGATTTTAGCGTTTTTAACCCTTTCGACGTATTAAAACCAGGAAAAATCGCTAAAATCCTACGAAAATACAACATTAAAGAAGCTGTCCCGTAACTTCCTAAGTTACGGGACAGCCTCAATTGTTTTTAGAATTGTCTCATCAATTATTCGGTTAATCTGATCCCGGAGATCTTCCAAACCAGGGCGAAGGAGCATTACCACATCCTTGGTTGCCACTACCCCGGTGGCTGGAACGATGGTTCCGTTAAAAAACTTCCGGGAAAGGTATTCCCCAACCCGGGATTCGGTGGCTACCCCATCCACATCTTCCCAAATCAGCTGGACCATACTTTGGAGATCGTTTTCTATATATACTAACTGACAGCCCGTTTCGTTGAGTACTTGATCCACGTAGGAGCCCTGTTGTACGGCGATCTTTTTATTTTTAAAATCCCCTAGAGCCAAGGCCCCCTGGGCAGGCGCCTTTGACTCGTGTATAAAAATTCGAACCCCAAAGTGTTCATAGGGTTTGGTGGGCAAAACAGAAAGGGTCTGAAACGCCGAATTGGGCCAACCGGCGTTAAAAATCCCGTCTAACGCGCCCTTTTCAAAGGATTGTTTGACCTTATCCCATTGATCGCCAATGAAAATAAAGGGTTTATGTAATTGACGCGATATTTTGCCCAGTACATCCACCGAAATTCCCGCCGATGTACCCTTTTCTAGATATACCCAGGGTGGATAGGTAATATCGTGTCCCCAACGGACCCCTTGTTTTTGTTCCGAAGGAAGTTCAGTACCCAAAAATCCCTGCGCGTTTTGCCATTCTTTGGAAGCCCCACCAATTTGATCGGCTAAATCGTTGATCAAAGCCGATTGGGACGCGGTACTGGCGGTAATATGACTGGAACTGGAGTTTAGAAAGCGGGTCCCCTTGGTTAAATCCGAAACCTGCTGTAACACCCGGGATGAACCTCCGGCTTGATCCGTGGCGAGGCTACGGACGTTAGCAATACGAGTGGTGGCTGATGAAAGGGTACTCGATGAGAGCTTTAGCCGCTCCGCCGATTCGTTGACCCCCGAAATTACGGAATTTTTCACTATCCTGTACTGTTCTAACGAAGCCTGGGAATTGGATAAGCTAGAACCCAGGGTTTTTACCCGTGTAGAAAGATCCTCGGTGATTTTTTTAGTTCTTTCAGCTAAATTTCGGACCTCTTTTGCCACCACCGCAAAGCCCTTGCCATGCTCCCCCGCCCTGGCCGCTTGAATCGCGGCGTTGAGGGCCAACAAATTGGTCAATTCGGAAATATCCACTATATCGTCTATCTGTTGAAGTATAAAAGAAGCGTCCTTTTCTATGTTGACAAAAAGGTCGGTCACATTCTTAAAAGTCCCTTCCATTTCCGCAATAGATGCTTTTGCCTTTTCCATGGCGGAGACACTTTCATCCGCCCCGGCTTTGGATTCTACGATGGCTTTTTCGGTAGACCCTATTTCCGTAACGATACGGCGAGAATCGGACAATCCCCCGGCGAAAAACGCCGGGGGAAGACGCCTATTTTGAAACGACGATTTGAACTTTTACGGACGTGGGGGCCGGTTTAGCGGCGTACTCAAAGGCTTTGATGCTATCCTTGAAATCGTACACCTCCGTAATAAGGGGTTTTACGTTCAATTTACCCGAACCCAAAAGATTCAACGCCCGGGGATAAATGTGGGCGTACCGGAAGACGGTCTCGATGGTGGCTTCCCGGGCTTGAGCCTTGGTTATGTCGATGGGGACGATACCCGAGGCGGGAATGCCGGTATATACAACCCTGCCGCCGGGGCGAAGCATGTCAAACATGTTGGCGGTGGCCCTTTCACTACCGCTGGCTTCGAACACGATGTCGGCTCCCCAGCCTTCGGTGAGTTTCATAACCACCGCAACGGGGTCTTCCTTTAGGATGTTCACCGGATAGACGGGACCGAAACGGCTGGCAATGTCCAATTTGGGTTGTTGGGTGTCCGTAATAATAACCTGACTGCAACCTCCCGCCAGGGCGCCCAGGGCGGTCATCATGCCGATGGTTCCGGCGCCGATAACCACCGCCACATCCCCCGGTTTAATTTTTGCTTTGCCCGCCCCATGAAGACCAATGGCCAGGGGCTCCACCAGGGCGCCTTCGCCAAAACTTACCGAATCGGGGAGTTTGAACGTAAACGCCGCAGGGTGAATTACCGTGGGCCGTAGAACTCCATGGATGGGAGGGGTAGCCCAGAACCGTACCGATCGATCCAGGTTGTACAACCCGAGCCGACTTTCCCGGCTGTTTGGGTCGGGGATCCCCGGTTCCATGCAAACCCGGTCGCCGACCTTTACGTTGGTAACCTTTTTCCCCACCTCTAGGATCACCCCCGAGGCTTCGTGTCCCAGGACCATGGGTTCTTTGACCACGTATTGGCCTATAGCCCCATGGACGTAGTAATGTACGTCGCTTCCGCAAACCCCGACGGTTTTAAGGGCGATTTTTACATCCTGGTCTCCCAGGGTTTCTTGAATATCAATATCCCGAATTGATATCTTTAGTTTCGATTCCAGAACGACCGCTTCCATGGTACGCCTCCTTTACAACTTTGGCATAAAAGTTTACAGCTTTAATCGCCGCCCATAGAGTATACCACGGTTCCACCTCCTCGGATAGATCGAAAATCCATGACCGCTGAGGGGGTTATTTTGAAAAAAATGGCCCTATACTACCCATAATCTAAGGTTTTTTGATAAAATACTCCCTTTCCCCGGTTTTTTCCTGTACCACAATACATACAGACGGAGACTAATTGTAAATAAATATATTAACAAATAAAAATTTTTATAAAAATATGTAAATAATGCTTGCATATTTGTAAATGTATGCTAAAATAACTTAAGTACCCTCTAAAAACCAATTGCTTTTAGAGGGTACTTAAGCAATTCCTTACAGGAATTGCGATTTCAGCGGAACAATTCTAAAAACTGATGTTTTTAGAATTGTCTCAACTTTGTGGATTCCACAATCCGCTGTATAGCGGATTGAATGTAAGTTTGTAGAGGAGGAGTCGTATGAAGAGAATTTCATCGGTATTCGTTTCCGTAACGTGCGCGGTCCTGTTCGCCTTGGTAGGTGCGCAGGTTTTCGCCAACGGTTCGGGGGAAACGGCAAAGAAAAGCGAAGGCCCGGTAACGATCAATATCGCCCTGGCCAACAACCCGATTTCCCAGGCCCTTGAAAAAATCGCCCGGGAAAATTACAAGGCCCCAGGGGTAGTGGTGAATATCGCGGTACTCCCAGAGAACGATCTCCGTCAAAAATTGACCACCGAAGCCTCCACCGGGGGGACCACCTACGATATGTTCTATATCGGTCCCTACGAAGCCAACAACTGGGCCCGGAACGGCTGGCTGGAAAATTTGGAACCCTACTTTAAGGCCCTCCCAGCGGACAAAGCCGCGTGGTACGACCGCAACGACCTGATCAAAGGAATGGTTGGTTCTCTATCCTTAAACGGACAAGAGTACGCCATCCCCTTCTACGGCGAAGCTTCCTTTATTATGTACAACAAGGAGCTTTTCGCCCAAAAGGGTCTGACCATGCCCGACGCCCCCACCTGGGACCAGATTTACGAGTTGGCAAAAAAAATCAACGATCCCGCCAAGGGCATCGTCGGTATGACCATGCGCGGCGCCCCAGGCTGGGGAATGAGCGGCGCTCCCTTTGTTACCATGGTAAACGCCTTTGGTGGACGGTTCTACGACATGAACTGGAACGCCACGGTGGATACCCCCGAACAACGGGCCGCGTGGCAGATGTATAAGAAGATCCTCCGCGAAGCGGGACAACAGGACATCCTATCCTACACCTACAACGAATGTATCGCCCTCATGTCCTCCGGCAAGTGCGGCATCTACTACGACGCCACTTCCATCGCCCCGCCCCTTGAAGCGGCCAATTCGCCGGTAAAGGGAAAGATCGGTTACGTGCTTCCTCCCCACCAAAAATTGCAGACCAACACGTCGTGGCTGTGGAACTGGGCTATGGGCATCAACCCCAAGAGTTCCGCCGCGAAAAAGCAAGCCGTATTCGATTTCATGCTCTGGGCTACCTCCAAGGATTACATCAAGCTGACTTTGAAGGTCGATCCTACCGGATCCAGCACGCCCCCCGCAAACCGGTCCTCCACGTATAAGATTCCGGAATACGCCGCCGCCCCCTACGCGGCCATGACGTTAAAGACCCTGGAATCCACGGACTTTACGCATCCGACCCTGGAACCGGTTCCCTACGTGGGACTCCAGTACATCGCCATCCCCGAATTCGCCGACGCGGGTACCAAAATGACCCAGTACCTGGCCGATTACGTGGTGGACAAAATCTCCTTGGACGAGGCGATCAAGAAAACCAACGATCTGTTTAACCAGGTCGCCAAAGACGGTGGATATAAAAAATAAATAGAGTTTCCCTGTGATTTCAGCCTGGGACCCGGATCCTGTTGGAAACCATCCCGGGCTGATTTTCCCCTTTTCTTGACGGGGGTCCTGTACAGGCCGATCTGCCGGTTCTATATTTTACAGTTGAGCGAGGTATTTATGAAGAAGAAACACGATTGGCTGTTTGCGTTGCCGGCAATTATCGTTGTCGCGGTAATGACCCAAGTCCCTTTTATACTTACCATCATTTATTCGACCCTTCGATGGAACCTCGCCCGGCCTGATATGCCGATAAAGTTCGCGGGAATCGACAATTATCTATACTACCTGAAAATTGAGAATTGGAATGAAATCCCCGAATTTTACAGTTATGTCTGGCAAACGATTCTATTTACGGTGGTCACCCTTACCCTCTGTACGGTGATCGGATTCCTTCTGTCCCTCCTTTTGGACAATCCGGTTCCGGGGGTCAATGTCGCCCGAACGCTCATTTTGGGCCCCTTCTTCGTCATGTCCACCGCCAGCGGTGTTATTTGGAAGACCACGATCCTGAACACCACCTTCGGTTGGTACGGCGTTATTTTTAAAGCCCTGGGTCTACAGCCCGTGGATTTGATAAGCTATTTCCCCATTCCTGTTATCGTCTTTCTCTTTACGTGGCAATGGATGCCCTTCTTCGTTTTGGTTATTCTAGCCGGATTACAGGGTATTCCCTACGATCTTATCGATAGTATGCGAATCGACGGGGTCAATTGGTTCCAATCGACCTTTCTTATAAAACTGCCCATCATTTCCAACCATATCCGGGTGGCGATCATGCTCGGACTGATCTTTATTGTGAAGGAATTCGGCCTTATTCTCGTTACCACCGCCGGTGGTCCGGGAACCCGATCCTATACCTTGCCCTATGGGGTCTACATGGAAGTGTTTAACGCCTCCAACGTGGGTAGGGCTAGCGCCCTTGCGACTATGACCGTCGTGATCACCCTGATCTCGGTAAATATGCTGTACCGATCTTTGAAGAAACGAAGCGGTAATTAAAAGGAGGATCCCATGGCTACCAAAAAAACTCTACAGGATGCTAAGAGAACCCTCCGGGTCCGACGTTTAACCAGATCGACCATCCTCGCCGTCGTGGTCTACGGTATCGCGGTTATTTATTTCTTTCCCATCTTGTACATGTTTATCTCGGGCTTTAAAACCGAAATTCAAGCGGTAAATCCGTCCCTCATTTTTACGCCCACCCTGGAAACCTACGCGAAGGTCCTTAGCGATAGTACCATTTACATGTACCTTTCCAATTCGGCCTTCCAAGTGATAGTAGGAACCTCCGTTTGTCTAATTTTAGGAATGCCCGCCGCCTTTGTCTTGGTATTTGGCAAATTTAGAAAAAGAACCACCAACGAAAGCATGTACATGTGGTTTATCACCACCATTTTGCTCCCCCCGGTGGCCGTATTGATTCCCCTGTACACCTGGTATCAATCCTTCCACCTTAACCGGACCCCCCTGGGTTTGCTGATCGCCTATATAGGTTTTCATATCCCCATCGTCGTCTGGATGCTCCACTCCTTTATTTCGGATATACCCCTGGAAATTATCGAAGCGTCGGAAATTGACGGCTGTACCCGGTTTCAACAACTTTTGCACATCGCCGTACCCCTGGCCCGTACCGGTATCATCGCCTCCGCTCTTTTGGTGGCCGTTTTTATCTGGAACGAATTTTTCCTGGGCTTCAATTTAACGGGCAATACTACCGCTACCCTGCCGGTGTACATGGCCCGCTTCCGGGAACAACAGGGCATGTTCATTGCCCAGCTTTCCGCATCCTCTACTATCGCGATTCTTCCGGCTATCCTTTTGGGCTGGATGACCCAGAAGTCTCTGGTCAAGGGCCTTATGATGGGCGCCGTGAAGGGCTAATAAAAAAGGGTTCCTCTAAAAACTCGGTTAGATTTTTAAAGGAGCCTGAGCAAATCCTTACAGGATTTGCATATAAGCTATGGTGGACTTCTAAAAACTGAAGTTTTTAGAAGTCCCTATAATTTTTTGGAGGCACTATGAAAACCATGAAGAGTTTTGATTTAACGGGCAAAAAGGCCTTTATAACCGGCGGCGCCAAGGGTATTGGAAAAAGCGCCGCTCTGGCCTTCGCGGAAGCGGGGGCCGACGTGGCCATCGTCGATACGGACACCGAATCGGCGGAGCAAACGGTCAAGGAAGTAAAGGCCCTGGGGGTCAATTCGATCTACGTAGAAACCGATATCACGAATCCAAACCAAGTGGACGCCATGATGGAGACCATCCTAAAAGAATTCAAAACCATCGATATCGCCTTTAACAACGCGGGCATCTGTATCAACGAAAAGGCCGAAGACATGTCCTACGAAAATTGGAAAAAGGTGTTGGACGTGAACCTGACGGGGATCTTCTTAACCGCCCGGGCGGCGGGCCGGGTGATGATCAAAAACCGGAAGGGCTGTATTATCAACACCGCCTCCATGTCGGGCCATATCGTCAACGTGCCCCAGCCCCAGTGCGCGTACAACGCCTCCAAAGCGGGGGTGATCCTTTTGACCAAATCCCTGGCCGTCGAGTGGGCCCCCTACAACGTCCGGGTTAACAGCATCAGCCCCGGGTATATCGGCACCAAGATGACCCTTTCGGCCACCCAATGGATCCCCACCTGGGAATCCCTGACCCCGGTAAAGCGGATGGGGCGCCCCGAAGAGCTTACCGCCGCGCTCATCTATCTGGCCGGGGACGGGGCTTCGTTCACCACGGGGTCCGATATCGTCATCGATGGGGCCTTTACCTGCGTTTAAACCAAAATCGTTACGGTAAACAAAGGAGCTTAAGGGTGGCCGGAAAAGATCTTCTACTAGTGTACGACATCGGGACGACGGGCTTAAAATGCGTCGTCTTTTCCGACCAAGGCCAGGAGCTCCTTTCGGCCTCCGCTACCTATCAAACCTACTACCCCGGTTCCGGCTGGGCTGAACAGGAAAGCCAAGATTTTTGGATCGCCGCCCAGCGGGCCACCGCGGAACTACAAGCCCAGGGAACCCTTCATACGGACCGGATAGCCGCCATCGGCCTGTCGGGGCACATGAACGGATGCCTGGCGGTTTCTGCGGCCGGCGAACCGCTGTACCGGGAACTTATCCACGCGGACTCCCGGAGCGTGGAAGAACGGAAGGATATTCAACGCCGTATCGGCTTGGAAAATTACTATACCCTCACGGGAAACCGGGCGGACGAACACCTTTCCCTGCCTAAAATCCTATGGATACAAAAAAACCTTCCGGAAGTTTACAGGCGCACCGCCTTCTTTATCAATTCCAAGGACTATCTCCGGTACCGCTTAACGGGACGCCTGGGACAGACGGATTTTTCCGACGCCTCCCTCGTGTGTGCCATGGATATCAAACAACAGCGATGGTCCGACCCCCTGTTGCGGGAATTGGGTCTGGATACCGCCAAGTTTCCGGAAATCCACAAAAGTTCGGAAATTTGCGGACCCCTCAGCCAGGAAGCTTCCCGGGCCCTCGATCTACCGGAAGGCCTTCCCGTAGTATTCGGCGGCGGAGACGCCGCCTGCGCTACCCGGGGGGCGGGAGTTCGGGACCTCAGTTCCGCCTACGCCTACATCGGGTCCAGCGCCTGGATATCCACCCTGGCCCCGGGACCGGTGGGGGATCCAAAACAACGGACCCAGAATTTCTTCGACCTGGATCCCCGCAAATGCAACGTGTGCGGAACCGTGCAGAACGCCGGGATCGCCGTGGATTGGGCCCACGGCCTGGTGGCCGAAACCCTCGACTACGGACCCATGGACGCGGAGGTGGCCGCCGTACCGCCGGGGTCCCGGGGCGTCCTCTTTGCCCCCTACCTGATGGGCGAACGGACCCCCCATTGGGACGCCAACGCCCGGGGCAGTTTTGTGGGCCTGTCCCTCCACCATACCCGCTCGGACCTGCTTCGATCGGTGTACGAAGGGGTCGCCTTCGCCCTTAAGGATGTGCTGAACGTGTACGCCGATCTGGGCATCCAGCCGGAACACTTGACCCTCCTGGGCGGCGGCTCCAAAAGCCCGGTATGGCGAAGCATCTTCTCCGACGTCTTTGCCCTCCCCATCGCTCCCCACAGCGCCCCCACGAACGCCACCTCCCTGGGTGCCGCCATGGCCGCCGCCGTAGGAACGGGGCTCTACGCCGACCTCGATTCGGCCACCCGTATGGCCCACGTGCTTCCTACGGAAACCCCATCGCCGGGGGGGATCGAAACGTACCAACAACTCTACCCAATATATAGAAAATTATACGAAGCCCTACGACCGATCACTAACGATTTGGCCAATTTGCGAAATACGGAGGAATACAATGAAAGCCGCGGTAATTGAAAAACCAGGAACCATCGTGGTTAAAGAGGTAGCCGACCCCCAGGTCTCGGACCACGATGTACTTATTCGGGTCATGGCGTCGGGAATTTGCGGAACCGACATCCATATTTTTAAGGGCGAATACCTGGGAACCTATCCGGTTATTCCGGGCCACGAGTTTTCCGGGGTTGTGGAAAAGGTGGGCCCCAAGGTTCACCGGATCAAGGTCGGCGACCGGGTGGCGGTGGAACCGAACATCGCCTGCGACAACTGTAGCGCCTGCCTTAACAACCGACAAAATTTCTGCGAAAATTGGAATGGGGTAGGGGTAACCCTGCCGGGGGGCTTTGCCGAATTGGCCATGGCTCCCGAAAAGGCGGTCTTCCCCATTGGCGACCTGGCCTTCGAGTCCGGAGCCTTTGTGGAACCCCTATCCTGCGTCCTCCACGGGGTACAACGGGCGGGTTTTTCCCTGGGCGACCGGGTGCTGATTATCGGCGCAGGCCCCATCGGCATCCTCCTGTCCAAAACCATCCAACTCCAGGGCTCCGCCGAGATTACCCAAATCGATAAAAACCAATCCCGGCTAGAATTGGCTAAAAAAAGCGGCGCCGCCCGGACCGAAACTTCCTTTGACGCCCTAAAAATGTACGACTACGACGTGGTGGTCGACGCCACCGGGGTGCCCCCGCTTATGGAAAAAACCCTCTCCTACGTCCGCTCCGGCGGCAAGGTTCTCCTCTTCGGCGTACCCCCCCAGGGCGCGAAAATCAACCTTGACGCCTTTACCATTTTTTCCCACGGCTTGACGATCCTTTCTTCCTACACCTCGGTTCGTAATTCTATCCAAGCCGTCCGCCTGCTCTCCTCGGGCCGTATCGACGTCAAACCCCTGGTTTCCCACGTCCTTCCCCTTAAGGATTTTCAAAAGGGCATAGAATTGATCCAAAAGGGCACCGAAGGTACCCTGAAAGTTTTAATCGACCCAAGAATTTAAGGCTTCGTACGGGGGGCGCCATAGCAGTCCCTGACGGGTACCGTCCATCAGACGCGCCCCCCGCCGCGAACCTCCTCGGCCTAAGGCCTCCGGGGTTTCGCGGCCCCCCTAATAATTTCTACTTGCAATTCGGGTCCGTATCGATTCATAGTAGACGTATGCTTAAAGCCATAGCGAAAACCATAGTAGCGCTGAATACCAACGTACGGAAGGAACAGCTAGCCTCCGGTTTTTCCTGGGGAATCCTGCTGGCCCTTATTCCCACGGGAAACCTCGGGGACCCTTGCCCAAGCGGTGGCCGAAGCGATAGAAACGGTACCCTCCATAGACGTGGGGGTACGGTATACCCAGGACCCAGGCCAGGATCCCCAACTTTCCATTAGCACTAATCTGAACGATCTGGTTCAACGGATCGTTCAGAGGGCGATGGATAGGTACGACAAAACTGCCCAAGCTGCATTGGAGACCGCGTTTAAAAAATACGTGGGTACCGAACTGGAAAACCAATTGGTTTCCAAGGATGATACTAATAACCTGCTGGGAACGCTCAAGGGCGACCGGGTTTCCTCGGAAAGTCTTGCCAAATCGCTGGACGCGAAAAAGGCCGAGCTGGAGAACCGGGGCAAAGCCCTTGCCCAAGACGCGGTTAACAAGGCCGCTGGATCGGCAGGCCAAAGGGCCGCCGACGCGGTTAAAAAGATCGAGGTTCCCAAGTTCCCTTGACCTACCGTTTAACCGTGCGTATAGTGGGCCGTAACAGCGATGGAGTTCGCTGGGCTCTGGTCCAAACCGCCATCCTCTGTAGTGGCTGATGACTCCTTCCAAATTTTGCTGGCTATAAAAGCCGGGCATCCGCGGCCCTTAGGGGCCCGCGGGGAAGGAACTCTAATGAAAAAACGGGGCCCCCGGAGGAACCGGGGCAATCGGGCTTGATCCATGAAAAGTATAAGTCTTCTCTATGCGGACCATTCGGACCTCTTAAAAAATACGGAGGTCCCCTCCGTTGAATCCTCGGAAACGTCGGCTTGTTTTTATGACCTCCATATCGATCAGATTATCAACGGGATTTTAGGCCGCCGTAACGATCCTTGGCTTCGCTCTATATTCCAAAAGCCCCTCCGAAACCTCCGGGATATTATCTACCGTCAATCCATCGCCCAGGATCTTGACTCCCCCTCTTTTTTAGGGAATCTGAAGGAATTCTCCTCCCACATGGAATTACTCCGCCGATACATCGGAATAAGTTCCCAATTTGACCAACCCCTCTACAGGGAAAGTTGGTTTTTCGAGGGCCTAAGGGTGTACATTCGGGCAGTGCGATTTCTGGGAACCATCCTGGGGGAACGGAATTTGGTTTCCCCGGGACTTCTTGCCTTCCGGGCCGAATTACTTCATTATAGCAACTCTGGGGAATTCTCTTCCCTTTGCGACGCCACCGACGAACTGGAACGATCCCTCGGGGCCCTTCATTTTTCCGTGCGTATCCACGGACTTAAAATTACCGTTCAACCCTACAAGGGAGAGCAGGATTACAATTCCTTGATTAAAGAACTATTTGCTTCCTTCGACAGGGAATCGGAAAAAAAATTTATTTCCCACGCTCCTCCCGATTCGGGTTTTGATTCTGTCCAAGGGGAAATTATAAGGGGGCTTACGTCCTTGTATCCCGAGGTCTTTAGCCAACTGGATAATTTTTGTCAAACCTTCCAGGCCAGCATCCAGACGGCCATAGATACCTTTGAACGGGAATTGGGGTTTTATACCTCCTATTTGGCCTATATTGGGGATTTAAGGGCCGCCGGTTTGCCCTTTTCATTTCCTGAAATTTCGGAATCCCAAAAGGATATTCACGCTTGGGACTTTTTTGATCTGGCTTTGGCAAAAAAGGTTGTCCCTCCTGTAGATCCGCCTTCCACCGACTCCGGAGCCGACGATCTCCCGTCGGCCACGGCCCCAGCAAAACCGGCCATCGTTTTCAACGATTTTTATTTAGAAGGGAAGGAGCGGATTTTCGTAATCACCGGGCCTAATCAGGGCGGAAAGACCACCTTTGCCCGAGCCTTTGGACAATTGCACGTATTCGCGTGCCTGGGCCTTCCGGTTCCCTGTCGTCAAGGCCGTCTGTTTTTATTTGACCGTATCTATACCCATTTTGAACAGGAAGAACCTCTTCTCCAGGGGCGCTTACACGACGAGTTACTGCGGATACACCGGGACCTGGAAAGCGCCACGGATAAAAGTATTTTTATCCTGAACGAGGTTTTTTCCTCCACGTCCCAGGGGGATTCGCTTCTTTTAAACCGGAAAATACTGGAAAAAATACTGGCTCTACAATCATTAGGGATCGTGGTGACCTTTTTGGACGAGCTCTCTTGTATGGACGAAGCGGTGGTTAGTCTGATGAGCCAGGTTAATAGGGATGATCCCACGGAGCGCACCTATAGGGTGGTCCGGCAGGAAGCTAACGGCCTAGCCTACGCTCTTTCTCTGGCGGAAAAACATAGGGTAACCTACCAAGCCCTACGAAAGCGGTTAGGCTTATCATGAAGGTTTTACTAATGTTCGCGGATAGGGAGTTTTCGATGGATACCCCCTTGCCGGAAAATGCGGGGGAATTGATGGCGGATCTGGATTTGGATACCCTCCTCCATTCCATGGCCCGCAAGGATACGTTTTTGTACAATGTATCCAAATCGGTGCTCCTATCGTCTGTACAGGACAGAGCTTCTATCCTGTACAGGCAGGCCGTGCTGGCGGATTGCCTGGCCCAGCCCCATATTCCCCGAAATTTGTACTCCCTGACCTTGGAGACCCTGGAAACAAAAAGAAAGAATTGGTTTGGCGTCTATACCACCACTCCCAGCACGATATTCCACAGCTCTGTCCGTATGTTAGGCATGTACGTTCCCTATCTAGAACGGCTCCGTGCCATGGCGGATGAATACGGAAGGGACTGTACTTCCCCCGGATTTAGAAAGTTTTTTTCCATGATCCAGGATGAACTAAGGGATTCTCGGCTAGCCCAAATCCGCAAGGTCCTTCAAAATCTATCCAACCATAGGGATATTACCTTTAGCGCCCGTTTAGGCCGGGGTAACGAGGTGGTGGACCAGGTCCTCCGTAAGCCCCCGCGGTCCAATCGAACCCCTTGGTCCCGATTCTTTGCCCCGTCGGCTCCTTCGTACACCTTTTCTCTAGATCCCCATAACGATGGGGCCCTCAAGTCCCTGAACGCTTTCAGGGAGCGGGGGCTGTATTCTTCGGCCGAAACCTTGGCGAGAACCGCGGATCATATAGACGCCTTCTTTACCCAACTCCGGCTGGAATTGGCCTTTTATATCGCCGCCCTCAACGGGGCCGATGACCTTAGGGCTCTGGACGAGCCCCTTTGTTTTCCCGACCCGCTGGACCCGTCTTCTCCCGAATCGCCTACCCTCAACGGGTCGGCCCTGTACAACCCCTGCCTTTCCCTTCGGTCAAAAAAAAGATCCGTAGGAAACGATATCTCGGGTCAAGGAAAGAGCCTGATCATCATTACCGGCGTTAACGAGGGGGGGAAATCGACCCTTCTGCGAACCCTGGCTCTAGCCCAGTTGATGACCCAGGCGGGTTTGTTCGCCCCCGGCCGATCCTTCTCTACGGATATCCGTTCCGGGCTCTTTACCCATTTTCGCCGGAAAGAAGATCGAACCATGCAAAGCGGGAAACTGGATGAAGAATTGGTCCGCCTGGATCGCCTAGCCGACCAGATGGATCCCCGGTCCCTCATTTTTTTCAACGAATCCTTCGCCGCCACCAACGAACGGGAGGGTTCCGAGTTGGCCCGACAAATCGTGGGGGCCCTGCTGGAAGCGGGGATAAAGGTCGTCTTTGTTACCCACCTGTACAGCTTCGCGGTTTCCTGCGGCGCTGATTTTGGTGGACAAGTTTTATACCTCCGGGCAGAACGGCAAAAGGAGGGCCAGCGAACTTATACCATGGTGGAAGGTCCTCCCCTAAGCAAAAGCCATGGGGAAGACCTGTATCGCCGGGTGTTTGGGGAATGAAGAACCCTGTTCCCTCCGGCCATCCAGCCGTCTGAAACAGGGTGCTCCGGTGGCAACTGGAAAATCCACCAATCCGACAAACCGCTATCCCAGGCTCTTAGGGCGTTGGATAGGTTTTTCCGACTTCGTAGGTTCCCTCGCGTTTTTCGTTTTTAAGGGAGGGAATCTCGATAATCATACCCGGATAGATAAGGTTGGGGTTATCCTGGTTTTTCATTTTAGGTTTATTAAACTGATACAGCTGTTCCCATCGCCAGGGATCGCCGTAGACCGCCGCAAGGCCCGCGATATTCCAGAAGCAGTCCTTGGTTTCAGCCCATTCCCGTACCACGTAATACCGGGGTAAGGGTGGGGCTTCCACCACGGCCTTCGGCGGCTGGGGGGCGGGAGCTGGCGCGGGAGCAGGAGCTGGCGCTGGCGCAGGAGCGGGGGGCTTTGGTTGCTCCGCCACGGTTCTTTTGATACCCCGTATGAGCTGGAGGGACGCTTCGGCCTTGGTGCGGCTATCAACCCAGGAAGCGGCGGCGTACAGATCCTGGGCTTCCTTTAACAGGGCCTTAGCCCGGGAGACCGTCGCGGAAGCGGCTTTACCGTCGGCGGTATTTTCTATGTTACCTATCGCTTCTTTGGCCATACTGATCGCGTTGGCCGCCCGATAACGGAGAACCTCGTTGGCGGCAAACTCTTGGCTCAACTGGTACTCCGTACTCGCCTGGGCTGAAAGTTTCGCGGCGGTCCCATAGTCCCCCGCCTGCATTGCCGCCGCGGCCTGTTTTTCGTAGGCCAGCCCCGCTTTCTGATGGTCATTGTCCAAAAGATTTTGAGCCCCCGCCAAGGAAAGCCCAAGGATCACGAAAAAGACGATGCTTATGATTGGTTTTTTCATTTTGTCTCCCCCGAATTCGAGGAATCGGTAATCGATTTCAAGGCTTCCTGATCCTTAAGGATAGCCTGTTCTGCGGCCTTTCGGTCCGTCTCCGCTTGGGCCATCGCCTTTTCCGCCTTGTCCCGTTCCGAGGACGCGGTAGCCCACGCCTTCTGATATGCCCCGTCGGCCCCTATAAAGGCGGTATTAGAATGATCGTAGGTTCCCGAATTTTGCAGGGTAACACCCTGGGCGTACAACGCCTCTCCCTGGTCAAAATCCGTCTTATCGGCCACGTTGGCCTTAATATCCAGGGCCTTTGCTCGGGATGCCTCCGCCGCCTTTCGGGATTGGATAAGATAGTCGGGTACCTCCGCCGACTTTTTTGCCGGTTCCGCGGGGGCTTCCGCCTTGGCCGGCGCTGTAGGAGCGGCGGGACTCGCCTCGGTCGGGGCCTGCGGGCTTTTGGGCGCACTGGCGCAGGAAAGTATGGACCAACTCAATATCGTAGTAAGACCTACGAGGGACCAAAAAACCTTCATGTAAACCTCCATTTTCTTCTTATAATTGAGGCTGTCCCGTAACTTAGGAAGTTACGGGACAGCTTCTTTAATACCGTATTTTCGTAGGATTTTAGCGGTTTTACCTGGTTTTAATACGTCGAAAGGGTTAAAACGCTAAAATCCGAGAAAATACAAGGGCTGTCTGATAACTAACAGAGTTATCAGACAGCCTCAATTATTGAGCGTCGAGGTAATTCTGTCAATTCCAAAATGTCATGTTAAAATTTAGCCTTAGGGCCATCGATATCAACGCTGAACAGGTTCCCCGGTATACTCCCGCGCTATTGACGTAGCTCTTCTAAAACCGGACAATAGGAAATGGAAGTATTTTTATACGAAGGAGTACGTTATGAGCATAATTGAATATGTCGAGGCCCGTGAGATTCTGGATTCCCGGGGGAACCCCACCGTGGAAGTGGACGTGGTACTCGAGGATGGTACCCTGGGCCGAGCGGCGGTTCCATCGGGGGCGTCCACCGGCGAAAACGAGGCGGTGGAGCTTCGGGATGGGGACAAGGCCCGCTTCCAGGGTAAGGGTGTGCAGAAGGCCGTAGAAAATGTGAACAATGTTATAGCCGCGGAGATCCAGGGGCTGGACGCGTTGGAGCAGGTGGATATAGATCGGACCATGATCGAATTGGACGGGACCGAGAACAAGAGCAAGCTCGGGGCCAACGCGATTCTCGGGGTGTCCATGGCGACGGCCCGGGCGGCGGCTAATTTCTTGGACGTGCCGCTGTACAAATATTTGGGGGGCTTCCACGCAAACCTGCTTCCCGTTCCGATGGCGAATATTTTGAACGGGGGCAAGCACGCGGACAATATGGTGGACTTCCAGGAATTCCTGGTAATGCCCGTGGGGGCCCAGTCCATCCGAGAGGCGGTGCGCTGGACCGCCGAGGTTTTCCACACCCTAAAAAAAATCCTCCACGACGCGGGAAAAAACACCGCGGTGGGCGACGAGGGCGGGTTTGCTCCCGACTTGGGAAACGAAGAGGTCCTGGACTATATCATGAAGGCCATCGAGAAGGCGGGTTACAAACCCGGCGAGCAGATCGCCATCGCCGTGGACTCCGCCGCCAGCGAGCTCTTTGAAGAGGGCGGCAAAAAGGGGTACAAGTTCTGGAAGTCCAACCCGAACAAGCTCTTTACCACCGACGAAATGATCGAGCTCTACACCAAATGGGTGAACAAGTATCCGATTATCTCCCTGGAAGACCCCCTGGACCAGAACGATTGGGAAGGCTACGTGAAGATCACCAAGGCCCTGGGCCACAGGGTCCAGATTATTGGGGATGATATTTTCGTTACCAACCCGAAATACCTAAAGAAGGGTATCGAGATGGGGGCCTGCAACTCGATCTTGATCAAGGTAAACCAGATTGGCACCGTGACTGAGACCTACGAGGCCGTCGAGATGGCCAAGCGAGCCGGGTACACCGCCGTCGTTTCTCACCGTTCCGGCGAGACGGAGGATACCTTCATCGCCGACCTGGTGGTGGCGTTGGAAACCGGGCAGATTAAGACCGGCTCCATGAGCCGCACCGACCGGGTGGCCAAGTACAACCAGTTAATGCGCATCGAGGATATGCTGGAAGGCGTATCCGAGTACGCGGGTAAAAACGCCTTCTATAGCATCAAAAAATAGGCTGTTATTGTGGGGACGCCATAGGGTTCGGTCTAGAGCTGTAGCCCTATGGCCTTTAAAAAGCCCCGGATAGCGGGCCCCAGGGCGGCGTTGATCGCCCCCGCCCCCAGGATGGTCCACAAGGAGTTGATTTTAGTAAAGGCTCCGATATAAAAGGTTCCCAGGGCGAAGAAGAGAAGCAGGGGATCCATCGACGTGGGTCGGAGGACCCAGAGCGTCATCAGCATCATGGCCAGGCTCCCCGTCCGCAGGGCTTCGTCGCTGTGGTCTTTGTTAATGGCCACCTTGTTCGCCAACAGGATCGTCAGGGCGATCATGAGGACGGGGAAGGTCACCACCGAAAGGGTGGCTAGGAAGGCGGTGAGGAAGCCCCCATGGTACCACCCCACCATGGTGGCGGCGTTCAACGCTATGGGACCCGGGGTGGATTGGGCTATAGCGATAAGGGATCGAAAGCCCTCTTCGTCGACCCAATGGGGAACCACGGCGTTTTTAATAATCCCCACCACAGACCAACCGCCGCCAAAGGAAATAACGCCGATTTTAAAAAACGCCCAAACAAACGCTACCGTTTCCATAGGCCCTCAAGCTCATACATGGTGAAAATTCCGCCTAAAAGAATGGGCAGACTTAATTTTGGAAAGAGAATCAACAGGAGGGTCAGGAGGATCAGTTCGACGATCCTGGGCCCTATCCATTTCCGTCGGCTGGTGTTCTTCCAGACCATGGCGGCCACGATTCCCGGGACCACTGCGCCGGCGCCGTCTAAGAAACGTTTAACCACGGGCAGAGACCCGTAGGTGGTCATGAGTTTGCTCACCAGGATTATCACAACAAAGGGCGGAAGGATGACCCCAAAAAACGCGGCCACGGCGCCCCAAAACCCACAAAGCTTGATAGCCACCAGCATGGATGTCGTAAGGGCCGTCGGTCCAGGGTACGCTTGGGCTTGGGCAAAGATATCGTAGAACGCATCCTCGGTCATCCAGCCCCGTTTTTCTAGACTGTTGCCGATAATCGGTACGATGACGTACCCGCCGCCCAGGGTAACGGTATTTATCCAGCTAAAAATAAGGAACAATTTCCACGGAGTGGGACGGCTTTCTCCGTTTGTTACCGGTTCTTTCATACTAGCTCAGTATGTCAAAAAGAAAGATTTGGGTCTATCCCGTTTCCCGCCAAGGAAAATCGACCCAGAAACGGCTCCCTTCGCCTTCCGAGGATGACCAATGGAGCTGTCCTCCCAACTGGGCCGCCAGGGCTTGGGCAATTTGCAGGCCGATGCCCCCGCTGGCGTTGGGGTCAAAATCCGAGGGAAGCCCAGGGCCGTTATCCCCCACTTCCAGGTGAATGGTAGGTCCCTGCCGTTCCAGATAAATGCGCAGGAGGGCCTCCTTGTCCGGGCTAACGACGTATTTCAGAACGTTGGTCACCAGTTCGTTCACCAGGAGTCCGAAGGGTATGGCCTGATCCAAAACCACAAAAATCTGTTCGGTCCGCTGTTCCAATCGAACCATTGTCGGGTTGTCAGCGTATTGTACCAGGAGGGCTGTCAACTGTCGCAGGTACTCTTCCAGGTCCATCCGGGCGGAATTTTCGGTCTGGTAGAGCATTTCGTGGATCAGGGCCATGGACCCAATACGGCCCTCCAGGGCTTCCCGGAATTGGGCCGTGTTGGCCCCCGTGTCGGCCTGGAGGCGGATCATACTGAGAATGAGCTGAAGGTTGTTTTTAACCCGATGGTGGACCTCCTTAAGGAGGACCTCCTTTTCCCGGAGCGCCTGGGCTATCCGTTGTTTGTCCGCCCCCTCCTGTTCCGATCGGACCTGGAGGTCCTGGGCCATGAGGTTCAGCGCCTGGGCGATGGTCCCCAAATCGGGGGATGGATCCTCGGTGGCTACGCGGGCGCTAAGGTCCCCCCGGCGGATCTTTTCGGTGGTATCCACAATGGTTTGGAGCCGCTTACCAAAGAGCCGGGGGTACAGGGTCAGGGTACTGAGCAGGGCCCCCAGGGTTATAAGGACCAGTATCAAAACACTTTGGAGGATGAGATTTCTGCTCGCGGCGATAAGGGGTGCTATGGGGGTGGCGTACACCACGTACAAGTAGGGCCCCTGGTCCTCCGCGAGGCGTAATTTTTTATACGCCGTTAGCCGCTCTACCCCCTATACAGACCCACGTAGGAACTCAGTTTGAAGATCCCATTCAGGGAACCCACAAAGATTCCCTGGGGGTTAAAAACCGGATAGGCGTAGGCGAAGGAGGGGGTATCCTCCACCAGGCCCAGCATGTATTGTCCCGCGGAAAACCGATGGGTGGTCAGAACCCGTTGAATGTGGGGCCTATCGCTTAAGTTTGCCCCCGGTCGTAACCGGGAAGAAGAACGGATTAGGCCGTTGGCGTCGGTGAGGGTAAAATTCAAATATTCCGGGTAATGGGCATGGACAGCCTTCAGGATGCTTTGGGTTTCCCCATCCTTTTGTTGCTGAAACACCGGAAGGGAAGCCAGGGTCCCCAGGATCTGTTCGGTCCCGTTGGTCACCTGTATTTGGGTTTGGGCAAAGGCCTCCACCTGCCGCTGGACCCCCTGGTAGAGCTGATCCCGCATCAGGGTGCTAAAACGCAACCCCGACCAAATAATCACCAGGAACGGGGGTACCAGGGCCACACAGACGACCATGATCAGGGTGGAACGGATAGAGGGGGTCATTCGTCGATCCATAGTCAGCCGTACCCCTTTTCCTACCCCCTTTTAGGGTAGGATTCCCGTGTAAACAATACCAGCAGGGCGCATACCCCCAGGAGGATGGCAAAACCGCTCAGGCTAAGGGTAAAACTGCCCCCCTTATCCCGGAGAATCTGCATCAAAAAAACACAAACCACGGAAATTTGTCCGAACAGTTGTATAAGGCCGTTGGAAGTTCCCTCGGGGGTGGGCCTGGTAATTTCAACGGAATACTGCATCCCGATGGGCATGACGCTGGTAAGGAAAAAACCCAGGAAAAAGGAACTGAGGGCCAGGGTGAAAAAGGTCCGTCCTCCCGTCATGCCCAGGAGGAAGGGAATAGACGCCACTAGGGAAAGGAACATCCAGGGCTTACGGCGGCCCGTTAGGTCCGAAAGGGCGGGGATAACCACGGCCCCCACCACGCCCCCTATCAAAAGCAGGGCCCCCAGGGTTCCCGCGTCGGTGGCCTTGAACCCCCGACCCTGGACGATCTGCTCGATCCAGGTGGTTACGCCGTTAAAAAGTCCCATCCCGATAAACACGATAATCAAAAAAATACGAAAGGAACCGCTACGAAGGGCGTGGTGGAGCCCCGGCAGTAAAAAGAGTTTCGTTTCCCGAGCCGCCGGGGGTACTTCCGCGTTTTTGGGATATTCCCGGGCGATGGCGACAAACAGAAGCGCCCCTACCAGGGCGCCCAGGGCGTAGATCCACTGGATGCGGTCTATGGAAAAACGGGTCAGAAGCAGGGGGGTAAGAACCATTCCCAGGGCGATACCCAAAAGATTCGATAGGGTGATAAGCCCCACAGCGGTGGCCCGTTCGTTTTGGGGGTGCCAATGGGCGGGCATTTTAGTCCACGCGTTCAGGTAAAACGGTTGGGCCACCGCCAGCCCCAGGGTCCCCACCAGGGCTATGCCGTAGCGGTTCCCCGCCGCCGCCCGGATAAGGGCGAAAAGGGCCATCAAAAGGGAGCCCAGGGCGGTGCTGAGGCGGAACCCCCAACGATCGATAGTCCACGCCACCGGTAAGGCTAGGGGAACGTAGACGATCATGTACAGCATGGCAAAGAGTCCGATGGCCAATTCGGAAACCCGGTAAAATTGAGCCGCGTCGGTGGTGATGGGCGCGTAGGATATCCACAGAATTTGGATGAGCAGGTTTACGAGCATAAAAGAGGCCAGTACGAGCCAGCGGTACGGAGTTGGCGCCGGGACCGAAGGTTTATTCACATTTTGTTCCTTTGGGGATAAATTCTACCATTACCACCGTTCCTCCATCGTTACGGAAAGAAATGCGGCCCCCCAATTGTTCCACTAAAAGGTGTATGATAGTCAACCCTAGATGATCCTGTGTTTCGGGGGCTCCCGTTTCGTTATTCTCCGTTTCGGTACCCCTTGTGATGGGGATTCCGATTCCGTTATCTTGGATTATAATACGCACCAGACCGTCCTCATCCTGGGTCGCTGTCACCTGGACTTCCATATCCCCGGTCCATTCGGGGGGGAAGGCGTGTTTTTGAACGTTGGTCAGGGCCTCATTGACGATTAGTGCGCAGGGAACCGCCGCGTTTAGATCCAGGGTAAGGTAATTTATGTTGTACCTGATGGATATGGGTTGCCCTCGCGCCGTAAGGTCCAGGTACGAACAGAGGCTTTCCACGTAGGAACGAAAATCCAGGGTCCCAAAATTCTCGTTATCGTAAAGAATTTCATGGACCAGGGCTATCGATTGGACCCGGTTCGCGGCTTCGGTGAGGGCTTTAAGCTCCCCGTCTTGAGACCCCGGATCGTTGGAGTTGGCTTTCCTTTGTAACTGTAAAAGACTACTGATAATTTGAAGGTTGTTCTTTACCCGGTGGTGAATCTCCTTTAAAAGGATGTCCTTTTCCTTCAGGGAAAGCTCGATTTTCCGTTGCTTGTCCAGAAGATCGGTCAAATCGTGCCCCACCCCCGTCGCTCCGGCTACCCTGCCGTGGGCGTCCAGGTTTTGCACGATACTCCAGTCGATCAGCCGTTCTTGTCCATTTTTTAGCCCAAAGGTACACCGTTCCAGGGGAAGGGTGGCCCGATTTAGGATAGTTTTAGTAAAGGGGCAGGCGTTGGAGGGTAATTTTAAAAACTCGCACAGAGGACTACCCCGAATTTCATCCAGGTTGTATCCCGAAAGTCTAAGGAAAAAGGGGTTCATGTATTGGATGCGGCCGGCCAGGTCCACCGACACCACCGCCAGCTCTATTCGGTCTAAAATCTCTTTAAACCCCCGTTCCCGGCTCTGGAGCGTCCTTTCTCGGTCGGCTATTCCGGTAACCATCCGGTCTAAACTCTCACCGATCCGTTTGAATTCGAGGAACCCTTCGCCAAAATCCTGCAATTTTTGGTAATTTCCCTGGGAAATCTGGTCCGCTTCCCCTTCTATGGCAAGCAGAGCCCGATGGATGCGGGAAAATCGGTAGCGCCAAAAAATAATACCCCCCGCCAGGACAAGGGTTACCAGCACCAAAAGCCACGCAAAGACCTGGTAGAGGGAACGGAGGAAGAGCGATTGGGGGTATAATAGCAGGACATACCAGTTGGTGTCGGGCAATAATCGGGCGGTGACAATCCATCTTTGCGTTTTTCCTGGGATGACCAATTCGGAGAGATCTCCTAGGTGTTGTTTAATGTCCAAGAAGTAGGCCTGTTGAAACCGCTGTTGGACCATTACGGGATCGGGATGGGAAATAAAAACGCCATTACGATCCACTATGCGGATCTGCACACCCAATTGGGTGAGGGTTTGCATTTGGGTTGCCAGGGCCGAGACCCATGCCAGGTTGAGATCCATCATCAGGGTATAGTTTCCGCTGTGGATACCGAAGGTCAGGGCGGGTTGGTTGTGGGCTATGGAAATGTACGAATCGGACCAATAGAGGGTTTCGGATTTTTTTATCGCCTCGTAAACCCGCTCTCCGGCCTTGGAGATACCTATTTGATCGGAATCCATCGGGTACAGCGCCCGAACTCGATCGTCCCCCCCTATCACCTGGATCCGGTCTAAAAAGGGGAACTCTTGGGCCGTGTCGGCCAAATAGAGCTCCCAGGACGCGGGAGAATATTGATCCGGCTTATCCATAATATTCTCCACCCGCTGGATCGCCTGTCCCGCATGGGAGAAAAATTCCTGTAGCTGATTAGAGATAAGAACTGTACTCAGGCGATTTAGATCCCGAAAGGAAGTTCCCAGGGTATGATTAAGCACGATCAAGCTAAAGGCGCTCCCCACCAAAAGGGGCGCCAAAAAGAGGGCCACATTTCCCGCCAAATATCGGGAAAGGGAGACGGTTTTCTTCATGGAACTTCCTTAAAAACTCCGTTCTGAATAGTAAATACTAGTATGTTTCGTTGAGCCTTTCCCGCTCGGTCAAAGGTAATATCCCCCTGAACACCCTGGAACTTTCCCTGGGCGATTATTTTCCGGTGGATCGCTAGGGGGGTTCGCTCTCCAGGTTGAGAAAGAGCTTGTGCGAGAATGCTGGCGGTTTCGTAGCCAAACATGGCGGTAAAACTGGGTCCCTCGCCGTAGACCTCTCGGTATTTTTGAGCGAATTGTTTGCCCGAGGGGGACTGAAATCCCAAATCGGCTATGGATACCCCGAGGGCCCCTTCCACCGCTTTGCCTCCGTTTTGAATCAAATCCGGCGTAAGAGCCCAGGGGCTCAGGAAAATTTGGAGGTTCAAGTTGGCCCTTTCCAATTCCTTAGCGATTTTTACAGTGTCGGAACTGGCGGCCACGATTAAAAGACCATCCGCTCCCGCCTTGCGCAGAGTGGTCGGGAGGCTCGAAAAGGGCCTTCCCTTCCGGGAATCAAAGAGTTCCGCACAGGATACGATTCCCCCCAGGCTTTCGTAGGTGGCGTTAAATGCGGAAAGAACCGAATCCACGTAGCTCCCGTTAGCTTCGTCGCCCACCGTGTCCATCCTTTTTTTCCCCCTGGCCTTGAAACGCTAGGGTGGCTAGGGTCTTTCCGTATTCGGAAGAATTGGCGTTGATGTAGATATAGTATTCGCTTTCAGTACCCCGGATGGGGGCCGAAACGGTGGGCGAAAGGACCAACATGGAGTGTTCTACCGCCCAGGGAAGGGCCTTAGTGGCAGCCTGGCTCGGGGTTCCCAGAATGACAATGGAACAACCCTCCGCGTTAAGCTCCTGAACCGCGGAAAGGCACTGGTCCGGGTCGTTGCGATCATCTTTTATTAATATCTCTGGGGCCTGGGTTCCCAAAGTCGTTGAGCCCAGGGCCAGCAGAACCCCATTTCGACTTCCCAATCCCACCGCCGAAGAGGGTCCCGTTAGGGGTCCCACAAAGCCGATGGCGGGCTGTGGGGCGGAACAGGCCATAAAGGCCCCAGGCATAAGGACTAGCATAAACAGAGAACTTGCAATGAACCAGCCATCCCGGGGGGTATTTTTTTTCATTAAATTTCTCCATCTAGGGACCATTACGTTAATTGAAACTGTCCCGTAACGTAAGAAGTTACGGGACAGTTTCGTTATTATCGTATTTTCGTAGTATTTTAGCGGGTTTACCTGGTTTTAATATTGCTAAACGGTTCCAGCCGCTAAAATCCGAGAAAATGCAAGGGCTGTCTGATAACTAACCGAGTTATCAGACAGCCTCAATTCTTATAAAAAAACTCTGTTTTGTCAAACAAAGCCTTTGTCGCTTCGACTGTATATTTGCATTTTATTCTATCCGGTTTTATCATAGATATTAGAGTTTTTCCTCGGAGGAGGTTTCCATGGGGATTCGTTTTGGGGTTATGGCGAAGGTGTTAATTCCCGCCGTGGCTATTTATGTGGTGGCTCTGACCGTGGTAATCGCGGTGGCCGATAATTCCGCCGGGGCGATTGTAACAAAACAAATTTACCAGGAGGGGGATGCGCTGGCTAAACAGTATGCCAGCGAGCTGGATGGGGTACTGGAAGTTACCATGGACTCCGCCCGGACCCTGGCTCAGGTTTTCGAAGGCCTTTGGGCTTCCGGTTTCCGGGATCGCCGAGCCTACGCGGATGCCCTGCGGTCGATTTTGGAACGGAACCCAAGTTTTACCGCCGTGTGGACGATCTGGGAAGACGGCGCCTTCGGTGACAACCCGGCTAAGGCCGAAGGTATCCTTAAAACCGCGTCGGGCCGTTTTGGTGCCGCCTGGTCTCGAAACCAGGATGGGAGCCTGTTTCGACCCCAGGTAAAGGACGCGGACGCCGAGGGTAGTTATTATACGCGGGCCATCGCCGAGGGGACCGAGGTGATGGTAGCCCCGTATCCTTTTTCCTACACGGGAAAAAAGGAAGATGAGATACCCATGACCAGCCTCGCGGTTCCGATTAAATCGGGGAACCGCATCCTGGGGGTGGCGGGGATCGATCTAGCCTTGGATGGGATTCAAAAAACCGTGGCCTCTTACGCCCAAAAAAACGGCACCTACTGCCTATTAGTGGATAATGACGCTAAACGCATCTATCATCCTAAAAAGGAACTGCTGGGTCAACCGGTGGGGGACGATACACCCGAATTAAAGGACGCCCTCCGAGCCGCTATTACCCAGGGGAAACCCTTTTCCCTGACTAAAAAAGCCCTGGCCACAGGGGCCCTTTCGTACCTGTCCTACGCGCCGATTAAAGTCGGAAAGGACCGAACCCCCTGGAGCCTTGCTATCGTGCTTCCCGTAAGCGTGTTGCTTAAGCCGATGAAGGATCTTCTTTGGCTTCTTATTCTTATCGGAATCGTGGTGGCGGCCCTGGGTATTCCCCTGCTCATTTTGATATCCCGTTCCCTAGCCCGGCCCATAGTGGAGGTCCGGGGCGCGGCGGTTCGGTTTGCCCAGGGGGACTTCCGCCGTCAAACAACCGAAGGGCAGAGGCTGGAATATCTGAGTCGAAGAGGGGATGAGATCGGCGATATGGTGAACGCCATGGAAGGTCTGGCGGGGGTTATCGGCGATAGGGTTTCGGAGATCCAAACCGCCGCCCGGCAGGTTTCCGACGGGGCCGGCCAAGCGTCATCCTCCGCCCAGGCCCTCTCTTCCGGGGCGTCGGAGCAGGCAGCCAGCGGTGAAGAGGTTTCCGCGTCCATGGAACAGATGAGTTCCTCGGTAAAACAGAACGCGGAAAACGCCCAAGCCACGGAGGCCATCGCCCGTCGGGCCGCCCAGTCCGCCGCGGAGGGTGGCAAGGCCGTAACGGACAGTGTTCGGGCCATGAAAGAGATAGCCCAAAGAATCGGCATTATTGAAGAGATAGCCAGGCAGACCAACCTGCTGGCTTTGAACGCAGCAATCGAGGCAGCCCGGGCCGGCGAATCGGGCAAGGGTTTTGCCGTGGTAGCCAGCGAGGTCCGGAAACTCGCCGAGCGGTCCCAAAAGGCCGCCCAGGAAATCACCGAACTTTCCCGCTCCACAGTGGAGGGGGCGGAAAAAGCCGGCACCCTCATCAACCAAATTGTCCCGGATATTCAAAAAACGGCGGACTTGGTACAGGAAATATCCGCCGCAAGCCAGGAACAGTCCGGCGGGGTGGACCAGGTGAATAAGGCGCTTTTGCAGTTGGACCAGGTGATCCAGCAGAACGCCTCTTCCAGCGAGGAACTGGCCTCCATGGCGGAGGAACTTTCCGCCCAGGCCCAGGTTCTTCTGGATTCGGTGTCCTTTTTTCAGGTGGATTCCCTTTCCAGCGGCAACCTTAAGGTTCCGGAACTTCCGGATTCCCAGGAAGAGCGGGGTATTATCCCTCGATCCTAGGAGCCTGGTTTATGCAGTCCGACAGGCTCCTAGGGAGGGGTAAAGCTATGAAGGGGATAGGGCGAAAAATAAATTTTCTAGGATGGTTTATTGTTTTCGCGGTAGGGCCGACCTTTGCTCAGACCCCGGAGCTGAAGATCAACAGCGGTCATTCGGCGTCGGTTCTGTCGGTCGCCTATTCCCCCGATAATCGCTATATAGCCAGCGCCAGCGAAGATAAGACCATCAAAATTTGGGATGTACAATCCCGGAGGGAGTTAAAAACTCTTTACGATGACGCTGAGGTTCGGAGCGTTCGATTTTTAAACGATGGTACAACCCTGGTGAGCGCCGGATGGGGGGGCTTAAAGCTCTGGAATGTGATTTCGGGAAAATCCAAGGATCTTTTTTCCGATTATAAACATTTTGTCACCCCCTCTAAAAATTCTTCCCTTTTACTCTTCGACGATGGCTATTCGGTGGTTTTGTACGACCTAAAAACCAACAGCCCCGTTAGGGAATTCAAGGGTCACGAAGATTTTGTCCTCCGGGCGGTTTTTTCTCCCGATGGGAAATATATAGCCAGTTGCGGGTACGACAAGACCGTTCGTCTTTGGGACCTGGCCACGGGAAATTTATTGCGTACCCTTGTGGGCCATGGAGACACGGTTAGCGCGGTTGTCTTTTCTCCCGATGGAAAATTCATTATCAGCGGCGGCGGAGCCGACGATCCCACCATCCGCTTCTGGAACATCATCACGGGAAAGCAGACTGTCCTCCTTCAGGACCATCAGAACGCGGTGGAGGACCTGACCTTTACCCCCGCGGGGGATAGGCTCGTCAGTTCCAGCGCCGATGGAACCATCAAATTTTGGGACCCTAAAACCGGTGTGCTCCTGGGAAGTTTGGAGACTAAACGGGGGACCACCGTTACGTCCATCGCCTTTTCCGCCGACGGCAGGCAGTTCGCGTCGGCCTACGACGACAAGACCATCGGCCTTTGGGACGTCAACACCGGCACCGAGATCGCGAACCTTCCCGGCGATACGGTGGAGGTAAAACGGCTAGCCTTTTCTCCGGATGGAAAAACTATCCTTACCAGTTCGACTGACCAAACCCTCAGGGTCTGGAATCTCTACGCCTCCGCCAATCTGAGGGTCCTTTTGGGTGGGCGTCCCCAGGAAATGGCCGAGGAAAGTTCGGATATCCTTGATTTTTCACAGGACGGAAAGCGGGTCCTGGTTTCCTTGGATTCGGGTTTTGCCATTTGGGATACGGAAAAGGGCCTTCCCCTTGTCTCTTTTGACGCCGGCTATACGGACCTGGGCGTCTTTTCTCCCGATGGCTTGTATATCGCAACCACCAATTGGGACGAAGAAACGGGGCAGACCATCGGCCTTTGGGACGCCTCCACCGGTGAATTGATAAAGACCTTTAATTCTGGGGGGGATAGCCTTTCAAAACTCGCGTTTTCCGCCGATGGGCAGTATCTTTGCGCCGGAACCCAGGGGGAGACCAGTACAATCCGAGTTTGGAACATTATTAACGGAAAGGAACTACCCCCCTTGGTGGGCCATGAAAACGCCATCGAGGATTTTCGTTCCAGTGCCGATGGCAAAACCCTGATCAGCGCCAGCGCCGATGGAACCATTCGATTTTGGGACATTTCTACGGGGGATCTTCTTAAAACCCTGGGGGATGCGGACGGTTCGATGATCTCGTCTATCGCCCTATCGGCGGACGGCAAATACCTGGTCAGCGGACATTTTTACCAGGAGTTCGCTATAAAACTGTGGAACGTGGCCACGGGGAAGGTGATCAAAATTTATGACGGCCATCAGGGTGGGGTAACGGCGGTGGATTTTTCCCCCAACGGCGACTATATCGTCAGCGCGGGCTCCGATGGATCGGTTAAACTGTGGGATGTGAAGGGGGGAAACTGCGTCGTTACCCGGTACGACCTTCCCCATTCCACCGATTGGGTCGCCGTGACGGCCGACGGTCGGTTTGACGGTACGGCGGGGGGGATGAATCTGCTATACTACGTTTCCGGTATGGATATTATTCCCCTGGAAAGCTTTTATGAACGTTTCTTTTCCCCCTCTTTGGTTTCTCAGGTTCTCCGGGGCGATACGGGGGACCGGACATATCAAAGCGCCCTTAATCGGGTACTAAAACTCCCTCCCAAAGTACGCATCCTTAACCCTCAGGACGGACAGACCCTCCGGACCGACCGGTTAGAAGTAACGGTGGAGGCGGAAGACCAGGGGGGCGGGATCGATGAAATTCGGCTGTACCAAAACGGCAAGTTGGTGGAAACTACCCAACGGGGCCTACGGGTTGTCCAAACCGGTACCTCCAAACGGACCCAAACCTTTTTGGTTCCCCTGGTCCCCGGGTCGAACGTTTTTAAGGCCACCGCCTTTAACGTGGATCGGACGGAAAGTTCCCCCGCCGCCGTAACCGTAACCGTAGCGGGGTCGGAGCGAAACACCACCCTTTACCTTCTGGTGGTGGGTATCAATACCTACAAAAATCCCGATTATACCTTGAATTACGCCTACCCGGACGCAAAGGCCATACGGGATAAACTAACCGAAACGGGTCGAAATATTTACAGGGAAATTAAGACCTACGAGTTGTACAACGAGGGGGCCACCAAGGCCGCCATGGTTTCGGCTTTTTCAAAGATCCGGGATTCCGCCACGGCCAACGATGTTTTCTTGTTTTTCTACGCGGGCCACGGTATTATGACCGAGCCGGAGGGACAAAATCCGGCAAAATACTACCTAATTCCCTCGGATGTGGTTAAAATGTACGGAACCCCCGCGGCCCTGGATCAGGGGGCCCTTTCGGCGGATGAACTAAGGGATTGGTGTAGGGATATTAAGGCCCAAAAGCAGGTTATCCTGCTGGACGCCTGCCAAAGCGGCGGAGCGGTGGCCACCTTCGCCATGCGGGGCTCCACGGAAGAAAAGGCGATTATGCAGTTGGGTCGAAGCGCCGGGGTCGTCGTGTTAGCCAGCACGGGAACCCAACAAAACGCCAGTGAATTTAGCCAGCTTAAACACGGTATATTTACCTATGCCCTGCTGGAAGGCCTGAGCGGAAAGGCCGATGGGGGAACTCGGGATAAGAAAATCACCATCAAGGAACTAGAATCCTTTGTGAACGATTATATCCCCGAACTCTCCCAACGGTACCGGGGAGAAATCCAGTACCCCAACAGTTACGCCACCGGTATGGACTTTCCCCTGGGGGTAGTGCCCTAGAATCCCCAAAAATAGTACACTGATCCATCCGTATTCGTTATAAAATGGGCGAATAGGGCATATCGGAGAGGACTAGGCCATGACGTTTAGGCAGTTTTCGGGCATCGTGGAGCTGAGGACAAAAATAGTCAGCGTTTCAACCTATACGGTAAGTCTGCTGTACGCTCTGTGGATTCGGGGGGCCGTATCCCCGGTTCGTGCTGTTCTGGTTTTTTTAGCGGCCCTGGCGGTGGATATGGGGACCACGGGTTTTAACAGTTATTTTGATTGGTACCGAAACGTGGACGACCCCAAGTTTAACCGGGAAGAGGCCAAGGTTCTGGTTCACCAGGGGCTTTCACCGGGGACGGCGTTCTGGGTTAGCCTGGTTTGTTTCGCCGTCGCGGCCCTCTTGGGCCTGGTGTTGACGGTGATGGTGGGCCCCTGGGTCATAGTCCTGGGGACCCTTTCCCTGTTGGTGGGTTTTCTCTATTCAGGGGGTCCCCGGCCCATTTCAGCGACCCCCTGGGGGGAATTTTTTTCCGGGGGCTTTTTAGGCACCGTGTTTTTTTTTATCAACGTTTACATTCTTACGGGGACCCTGTCGCTCACCGCCGCCCTGGTTTCCCTGCCCCAAAGTTTTGCCATCGCGGCGATTTTGGCGGTGAATAACGCCAGCGATATGGAGGGGGACCGGGCGGCGGGCCGCAGGACCTTGGCCTTGGTGGTGGGTAAGGCCAAAGCCCCCTGGGTGGTGTACGCCCTGGTGTTCCTGGCCCTGGGATCCCTGACGGTCCTGTCCTTCCTGGGCCCGCTTCCCCGGCCCCTGGGTATTACCGCCATCCTCAGTGGTATCCCCATCTTTTTGGAACTCCGGAGGCTCCACCGTCGGGGGTATACCCACGATACCAAGGTTCCCAATATGGGGAGTATTTCAAAGATTTTTCTTTTATTCAGCTCTGCCGAGCTTATAGGCTTAGCCCTCGCTTTTGTGATAGGGTAACTTCATGGGGCAGAAAACACCTAACATAACGGCTGTATTACCTAGAAAAAGCCCGTACCTCACCCTTTTATTCCTTATGATTCCCCTTTTGCTTTCCTCCCAGGGGGCGGGCTTTTCCAATCTAAAAAACCACGCCCGGGATCCAGGATTCGCCAAAAGTTCCCTGCCGCCCATCCGGGTGGTCTGCGACGATAATTATCCACCCTATTCGTTCCGCTCGGAAACCGGGGAGATCCAGGGCATTATACCGGACCAATGGCGGGCCTTTAGCGAGGAAACCGGCCGTCCGGTGGACTTTAAGGCCATGAATTGGGCCTTGGCGTTAAAGATCATGCAAGAGGGCGGGGCGGATGTGTTGGATTCGGCCTTTGAGACCCCCGAACGTTCTGCGTCATTTGATTTCCTGCCCGCCTACGCAAACATTCGGGTTCCCCTGTTTTTTCATCGATCCATTTCCGGCCTCTCCAAGGTTGAGGACCTTCGGGGATTTCGTGTGGGGGTAAAGGCGGGGGACGCGGCCATAGAAGTACTGGAACGGTACGGTATTCGGGATTTGATAAAGTATTCCAGCTACGAAGAGATTATCCGGGCGGCCAAGGATCGGCAGGTACGGGTGTTCTGCGTCGACGAACCGCCGGCCTTGTATTTTGTGAATAAGTACGGCTTGGAACAGGAGTTCCGGCAAGGATTTTTGCTGTATACCGGTCAGTTTCACCGGGCTATCCAGAAAAACAGGTCCCCTTTGGCCGATGGGGCCGATCTGTACCGAGTTTTGATGGACGGATTTTCGGGGATTTCCTCGGATACGTACCGGGAGATTAACGACCGGTGGATGGGGAAACCCTTGATCCAAGTCGTAGACTGGCGTCCCCTGGTGGCCGTGGCCACCGTGGCTATCTTTTTGATAGGCCTTTTGGTGGCCTTTTCCCTGGCCCTTCGCTCCCAGGTCCGGCGGAAAACCGCCGAATTGGTCGAAACGAACAGGGAACTGCTGGCTAGCCAACGGCGAAACCGGGCTTTTATCGCCGCTCTGCCGGACCTGTTCTATATTACCGACGCCCAGGGTCGGTATTTGGAGTTTATCACCTCCAACAGGGCCCTCTTATACAAGGAAGAGGACCAGTGTCTGGGAAAACGTATTACCGAAGTGATGGCTTCCACCGGTATCAGCGATCTTTTGATGGGTGCCCTAAGGGCGGTGGTCCAGGGGTCTCCCCTGGAGATTGTGGAGTACGGTTTACCCATTAATGGGGAGCCCAAACGTTTCGAATGCAGGGTGGTAAAAATAGAGGATGACCGGATCCTCTTTATCGTCCGGGATAGTACCCAACCGTGGATCGTGATGCGGGAATTGAAGAAATCCTTGGAAGAAAAGGAAATCCTTTTGCGGGAAATCCACCACCGGGTAAAAAACAACCTCCAGGTGGTTTCCAGTCTTATCCAGTTGGAATTCTCTTCCCTCGATTCGGAGAAGGATCGACTTCTGCTGGAGGAGACCCAGCAGAGGATCGCTTCCATGGCCCAGGTCCACGAGTTGCTGTATAGATCGGAGAACCTTTCGTCCATCGATGGGGGTACCTATATACAACGGCTCTATGACGAGTTAAGTTCCGCCTATATCGATGTTTCCAGTGCTGTAACCGTCCGGATCGACGCGGATTCGGTGGAGCTTAATTTGGACACGGCTATCCCCTTGGGTCTGATTATCAACGAAATTGTAACCAACGCCTTTAAGTACGCCTTTTTAGGAAGACGGGAAGGCACTCTGGATATTATATTTAAACAACAGGCCGATGGATTTCGGAGCCTGACTATCGCCGACGATGGGCCCGGTTTGGGCGAAGGCTGGGAGGATCGCTTAACCGATTCCCTGGGAATTACCCTTATCCGATCCCTGTCGGAGCAACTCCGGGGGAAACTGACCATAGAAAACGGTTCTCCCAGGGGGGTCCGGATCCGGCTGGTCTTTTAGGAGGTAAACCATGTTGAGCGAAGGGGCCCCCATGCCCGAATTCAGTCTCCCGGATCAAAACGGAAGGATCTTCAATTCCAAGGATTATATCGGGAAACCCTTGGTTATCTATTTTTATCCCAAGGATAATACCCCCGGGTGCACCAAAGAGGCCTGTTCTTTCCGGGACAGCTACGGGGAGTACCAAAAGATGGGCATTACCGTGGTGGGCATCAGCGCCGACAGTCCGAACTCCCACGAAAAGTTCGCCAAAAAGTTCAACCTACCCTTTATCCTGTTGGCGGATACGGAAAAGACGGTCCTTAGGGCCTTTGGCGCCTGGGGAGAAAAAAAACTGTACGGTAAGGTGTACGAGGGGGTTATCCGGTCCACCTTTGTCATCGGCCCCGATGGAAAGGTGAAGAAGGTATTCCCCAAGGTCAGTCCCGAAGGGCACGCCTCGGAGGTCCTGGCGTTTGTATAACCCCTTCTCGTCGGGGTGCGGATGGCCCTCCCCCTTGGGGAGGGGCTTCGCGGATAGCGCGGTTCCTTGTGGTTCAGTCCCAAGGTTTCGGCCTATTGCAACTGTTTAATTCCCTTGATACTATAGGGGTGCTTCAGTAATAGTCGGCTGGAGTTGGTTCCCTTCGACTATTCCGCCTTATGCATAAAACCTAAGGGTCCGGTAAAATCCAAATTTTCCCCGCCCTTTTATAAAGACTTTTACAAGTAAATAGATAATTTTAACTTGTAAAATCCTCAAAATATGCTCAGAGAGGTGCTATTTCATGCGTTCATTAGGTATCAACATCGGTTCGACAAGCCTTAAAATGGTCTTGGCCGAAAATAATCTTCCCATTTGGACATCATCGACCCCCCACGAGGGGGATTTTTATTCCGCGGTGCAGAACCTTTTAAAAGAAGGCCAAATTCCCGAGGGTACGCCGACCCTGGTAACGGGGAACGATGGGCGGTTTATGTTTACCGCCGCCGGAACCCTGGAACCCCTCTGCGTCGAGGCGGCCCTGCGGGCCCTGGATTTAAAACCCGACGCGGTGGTCAGTATGGGGGGCGAGGACCTGGTGGTCTACACCTTGGACGAAACGGGAAAGATTATCAATAACTTTTCCGGGAGTAAGTGCGCCTCCGGGACGGGGGAGTTTTTAAAACAACAGCTGGGCCGTATGGATATGACCCTCGCGGATATCGATAAGGTCCCCGATACGGCCAAGGTCCTGTCCCTTTCTTCCCGTTGTTCCGTGTTCATGAAGAGCGACTGCACCCATCGGTTGAACAAGCGGGAGGCTACCAAGGAGGATATCGTCCTTTCGCTTTCCGACGTCATGGCCGTCAAGGTTATCGATTTTTTAAAGCGGGCCAAGATCAATTCGGGAAAGGTGGTGCTGGAGGGGGGCGTAACCCTTAATCGTCATATCATCCGGTTTATTAGAGAAAAGGCTCCGGAAATCGAGTTCATTATCCCCCAGGTCGCCCCGGTGTTCGAGGCCTTTGGGGCGTCCATGCTGGCCTCCGAAATGGGAACTCCCCTGCCGCCGGCGGATAAACTGCTTAAAACCAACGCGGTTCGTTTTGGGATTACGGGCAGTTTAAAGGAATGGAAAAACAAGGTTCGCCGTTTTGAAAAACCCGACGGGAAAGTTGTGGCCGGGCGGTCGTACATCCTGGGGGTAGACGGGGGTTCCACCACCACCAAGGTGTGCTTGGTGGACATGGAGACCGACGAGGTTGTGGCAAGCCACTACGGCCGGACCCACGGGGATCCGGTAAAGGCCCTAAAGGAATGTTTAAAGGTCGTCCAGGATAAGGTGGCCGCCGATACGGGGGACACCAAGGTGGACATCCGCTTGGTTTCTACCACCGGGTCTTCCCGGGAAATTTTAGGGGTGTTTTTGGAAACCCCGGGGGTCTATAACGAGATTATTGCCCACTCGGTGGGGACCACCTACTTTGACCCCGAAGTGGAGACCATTTTTGAGATCGGTGGCCAGGACGCCAAGTACGTACTTTTAAAAAACGGCGTCCCCATCGACTACGCCATGAACGAAGCCTGTTCCGCCGGGACCGGCTCCTTTTTGGAAGAATCGGCCTCCGGGGACCTTTCCATCCATAGCGCCAAGGATATTGGCCCCATCGCCCTGTTGGCCGACGCTCCCTTAAAATTCGGGGAACATTGTTCGGCCTTCATCAACTCGGACATCCGGAAGGCGGTCCAAGAGGGGGCTACCAAGGAAAATATCACCGCGGGGATCGTTACTTCCATCGTGGCCAACTACCTAAACCGGGTGGTAGGTAACCGTACCATCGGTGGGAAGGTATTCCTCCAGGGCGGGGTCGCCAAGAACGAAGCGGTACCCCTAGCCTTCGCCATGATGCTGGATAAGGAGATCCTGGTTCCCCCATCCCCCGAATTGATGGGCTGTTTCGGGGTCGCCCTTTTGGCTAAACGAAAAAAAGCGGAGGGGCTTTTAGACGAAACCACCGTGGATATCGACGCCCTGCTGGATCGGGAAATCGGGTACGAGCGAGTATTCACCTGCAAGTCCTGCGACAACTACTGCCCCATCCAGGTACTAAAGGTAAACGGCCACTCGTACATGTTCGGCGGCCGGTGCAACAAGTACACCAACATGCGCAAAACCGTCAAGGATGTTCAGGTCTTTGATTACGTGGAACGGCGGCAGAAGTTGTTGTTCGAGGAATACGCTCCCCCAGCGGGGACTTTTGCGGCAAAACGGAACTACACGGTGGGGATCCCCCGGGCCTTTTCGGTCCACAGCCTTTACCCCCTGTACTCCTGGTTCTTCCACGAGCTGGGCATCAAAACCTTCCTTTCCGAGGAGGTGGTCCACGAGGGGGTAGCCCGGGCGGAAAGCGCCTACTGTTTCCCCGCGGAAATCGCCCACGGGGCGGTCCAGGATTGCTTGAACAAGGGGGCGGACTACGTCCTCCTGCCCCACTTCCGGGATATGCCCAGTTACGAGGAGGATGTACACGCCAACACCTGTCCGATCACCCAGAGCTTGCCCTATTATATCAAAAAAGCCTTCCCCGACGTGGACGAAAAGCGGCTTTTGCCCCTGGTGGTGAGCTTCAAATTTGGGGATAAAAAGGCCCTGGAACACTTTACCAACCTGACCGCCCTGTTGGGCATCGGGGAAGCGGAGACCAAGGCGGCCTTTGACGTAGCCCTGGCCAAGCAGAAGGCCTACTTCGAGGCGGCCCACGCGCTGGGTCGCGAAGCCCTGGACGAGGCCAAAAAGGCCGACCGGCCAGTGATCGCCATCCTGGGGCGGCCGTACAACGCCTTTACCCCCGAAGCGAACATGGGTATTCCCCGTAAGTTTACCACCCGGGGGTACTCGGTCATTCCCTTCGATATTCTCCCCTTCGACGACGAAAAAAATATCTTCCCGAATATGTACTGGTACTACGGCCAGCAGGATATGCGGGCCGCCCTGTTACTCAAAAACGAACCCAACGTTTACGTCACCTGGATAACCAATTTCTCCTGCGCCCCCGATTCCTTTATGCTTCACTACCTAAAATGGATCATGGGCATGAAGCCCTTCCTGGTGCTGGAGCTGGATTCCCACTCCGCCGACGCGGGGATCGACACCCGGGTAGAGGCCTTCCTGGACATCATCGACGGGTACCGGGCGAAGAAATTCGAGCTAGAGGGGGACCGGTACGACAACGGTTGGGAAGTGGCCTACGGAGACGCGGAGGGGATCCGGGTTCAAAATAAAAAAACCGGAGAAAAGGTCCCCGTCCTGAACAATAAGCGGGTAAAGGTCCTACTGTCCAACATGGGGGCCATATCCACCGAGTTTATGGCCGCCACCCTGCGGGGTATAGGCATCAACGCGGAGGCCCTGCCACTGGCGACCAGCAAAACCATCCAAATAGCCCGGGCCCACGCTTCGGGAAAGGAATGCGTGCCCAGCCACCTGGTTCTTGGAAGCGCGCTCCAGTTTATCGCCTCGGAAAAGTACCGGAAGGACGAACTGTACCTGCTCTTTGTCCCCATCACCACCGGACCCTGTCGAACGGGCCAGTACTTTGTGTACTATCAAAACCTGTTCCGGGATATGCACCTGGAAAACATCGTACCCTTTACCCTGTCGGCGGATAATTCGTACACCGAGATCGGACCCAACTTTGCCAAGGAAATGTGGAAGGGCCTGGTGGTTACGGACTACATGAAGGATATTCAGACGGTCCTAAAGGCCACCGCCATGGATACCGAAGGGGCCATCAAGACCTTTGAGGACTCCTGGAAGAAGATGATGGTCACGGTGGAAAAGAATCCCCAGGCCCTGTGGAGCGAATTACGACGGGTCGCGGAGGATGTAAAAACGATCCCCCTGAAGCGAAAACTCGCCGACCTGCCCCGGGTCCTGGTGGTAGGGGAAATTTACGTTCGCCGGGACGATTTTGCCGTGGGCGAGCTGATCGACCTGATGAGCAAGCGGGGCATCGCGGTAAAGGTGTCGGGGATCGCCGAGTGGATCCACTACCTGGACTTTGTCCGGGAGTACGCCCTGAAAAAGCTGATCAAACTCCAGCCCTCGGGAAAACGCTGGTTCTCCAAGCCCTCCCGGGACCTGATGAAACTCCACGTGGAAGAATGGTGGAAGCATTCGATCGAGAAAAAGGTTATCTCTATCCTGGAGCCCACGGGGCTTATCCCCGAAACGCCCCACGATATGCATAAAATCATGGAAAACACCCAGGAACACTTTGTGAACCTGGAACTGAACTCCGAGATCGCCGTGTCCACCGGGGTGGCCGCCACGGCCATGCAAAAGGGTTATTCGGGGATCGTCAATATTTCTCCCTTCGCTTGCCTTATCGGCCGGGTAATCGAGGGGCTCTTTGCCCCCTGGGCCCGGGATCGGAACTACCCCACCATTTCGGTGGAGGTGGACGGGAACCTGCTTCCCCCGAATCTGGTGAACAAGCTCAACATTTTTATGGTCAACGTGCTCCGCTTTAAGGGCGGTTCCGACGTATCCGGTCTGATAGACGGGGCGGGCCAGGGCACCGGCAAAGGGGATGGGGGTAACGGCAACGGCGATGGACAACGGAGGATCGTCAACGCTATTCCCCTGTCGGTGAAGAATGTGGACATCCAAGCCCTGGGGGAGGACCTGAATCCTATCGGTTCCGACGGTAACGCCGGGTGCGCCGGTTGTAGCGGGTGCGATCTGTAGGGGAAACCCATCGTTATTTACAATATGGTTTGAAAAAAACTTAGCCAGGTACTATCTTTAAGCCTATGAAACAAAGTTTACTTCATAGGCTTATCGATGTCCTGGTCCAGGTATCTTCGTCCTTAGGTTTGAACGTGGAGCTGTACCGTCTGGAAGAGATGGCGGTCATGGTGCACCGGATTATGTCGTACCAGGGACGGCAATTCCATACCTTGGAACACGTGTTTTCCTTTTTAGACCACGCGGATGGGGTTACCACCCTAGCGGCGATTTTCCACGACCTGGTGTACCTGCAGGTCGACGGGGGGCTTCCTGCCGACGCGGTAACCCTGTTAAGCCCCTACGTCGGACCTTCAAAAGCAGGCTTTAGCTTTAACACCTCCGCTATTCAAAACGACCGGGCCTTTCAGCTCTGTTGCGCCCTCTTTGGCCGGGATCCGGAAAAGCCGGAAATTCCGGCAGGGGCTATGAACGAATTTCTCAGCGCCCTCCTTATGTACCGAACCCTTCAGGATTGTGTTCCGCCGCCGGTATTGTTGGCCGTCGCGGTCTGCGTGGAAGCCTCCATTCCCTTCCGGGGACCCAATTCGGAGGGCCGGAGCATGGCCGAGGTTCTGGACTATCGGCTCCAGGGGATGGTCGATCGGGGTCTTATTACGACCAGCCGGGAGGATAGGGAAGCCATGGTCCACCGGGCGGTGGCCTTTGCCAACGTGGACGTCCAGGACTTTTGCCTGGACGATGCGGCCGCCTTTTTAAGCAACACCTGGAAACTGCTACCGGAAACCAATTTTCCCCTCCGAATCGGGGGTGCCTTTACGGTCCGGGAGTATAGGATCGCCCTGCTCAATATGTACGGATTTTTTCATTCCCTTAGGCCGGAGAATATTTACCACCAGTACCGGGGCGAGCCGGACTCCGCTACCATGGACGAACTGACGGAAAAGGCCCATCGAAACCTAAACTACGCCCTCCAGTACCTGCGGGCCAAACTGGTCGCCGTAGGGGTCATCGAGGCGATCGCCGAATTATCCGGCGGAGACGCCCCCTTGGCCCTCTTTCTGGGAGATATCCCCCTCAACGGGGAGGAAACCGAATCCCTCTGGGATCATCTGGCCCCGTCAAAGCCCGTGGAGTTCCTGGACGAGAACCACCCGGTTCTGCGCCTACTTCGGGACGGCCGCGTGGAGCGTTCCCCCTTCGATCTGCAAAATTCTCCCCTGGCGCTTTGGCTTTACCGGGGTCTAAAAAGCGCCCAGTGGGCCCGTTTGAACTCCCTTTCGTCGGATTATTTTACGGGCAAACGGACCCCCGCGGACCTGCTCCTGGCCCTTCCCGAAGCCCAGCGCCGGGATCTACTATCCGCCTGCGCCGAGATGGTCCCCACCAGGAGGGATAGGCTGAAAAACCTCATGGATCCGCGGTCCATCGAGAACCCATAGGTCTATGGATCCATCAGAAAGGAACCACGGCGTACTATAAGTGCAAGGTTGATCCTCCGACGAAAGGTGAGTATCATCTAAGCCATGAAGATAGACAAAAAATTACGGTGGGCCCTGGTGTTGTCCGGCGGAGGGGCCAAGGGGCTTGCCCACGTGGGGGTCCTCAAGGCCCTGGAGGCTCTAGGGGCACCGGAGCCGTCTTTGGTCGTCGGGACCTCCATGGGCGCGATCGTCGGGGGGCTCTACGTCTGCGGTATGTCGCCGGGGGAGCTGGAAACCTTCGCGGTGGAGAAGTTCGATATACGGCAACAGCTGGACGGTTTTGCCTTTAAGCTTAAGGGCCCCGTGGCGAAGGTTCTGCAAGCGGGGCAACTGCTGGGCAACCTGGCCACCAAGCCGGGGATCGATTCGGGGAACCGGGCCCTAGCCCTGCTGGAGGAGTTAACGGGGGGTAAAACCTTTGATCAAACCCGGATACCCTTTCGTTGTAACGCGGTGGACCTTTTAAGCGGGATGGAGATAGTCCTATGTACCGGGTCGGTGGCCCGGGCCGTGCGGGCGTCCATGTCCTTTCCACCCTTTTTTGACCCCCTGGTGGAGGGGGATACCTACCTGGTCGACGGCGGGCTGGTGAATAACCTCCCTGTCCGTATCGCCAAAGAGATGGGCTTTGACCGGATCCTGGCGGTGAATGTGGCTAATTTCCGCGCTTCCTCCCGAGCTTCCCTTACTACGGGGCCCAAGGTGATCTACCGAGCCCTGGACATCGCCATAAACCATATCCCCCGGAGCGAGGTGGATCGGCCCAGTCTGCTCCTGACGGCGGACGACGGGACGCCGCCCTTCGACTTTGCCCGGGCTAAAAGTCTCGTCGCCCTGGGGGTTCGGACCGTGGAACAGAACCAGAGGGCCCTGGAAACCTTTTTCTCCGGTGGAGTGATGGCCGCCATCCGCCGTATCCGGTACCGGGATCCGGCCACCGAACTCTGGTGTTCCCGGGACCTCCCGTCCAAGGGGCCGCAAAAAAAGAAATAGGGGGCACAAAGCGTGAAAAACCTGCGGACCGCCGTGGATACCCTGGTGGATTCCTACAACCAGATAGGTCTGATTAACCACTCCGGGGGCGCCCATTTGCCCAGCCGCGAGGGCATAGAGGATATCCTTTCGGATCTGGATGGCATCATTTTTCCGGGTTTCCGGGAACGGGAAGAGGTTAATCAGGATCAACTGGCCTTAATGGCCACCGAACGGGTGCACCGTACGGCGAGGAAATTAGCCGAAGAGGTGTATAAAAGCCTGATCTTTTCGTGCCGAGAACGGACTTTTACCTGTGATGGCAGTTCCTGCCGCGCTCTGGCCGACGGGATCGTGGAGGATTTTTTCTCCCAGCTCCCTTACATTCGGCGCCAATTGGCCCTGGACGTGGCCGCCGCGTTCCGGGGCGACCCGGCGGCGAAGAGCGTGGAGGAGGTGATCGTCTCCTACCCCGGGCTCCAGGCCATCGCCGTACACCGCCTGGCCCACTATTTTTGGGTTCGGCAGGTACCCCTTATCCCCCGGATGATGAGCGAGATCGTCCACGGCAGGACCGGTATCGATATCCACCCGGGGGCCGCTATCGGGGACTACTTTTTTATCGACCACGGGACCGGCGTCGTGATTGGCGAGACCACGGTGATCGGTTCCAACGTGAAACTGTACCAGGGAGTTACCCTGGGAGCCCTGTCGGTACGGAAGGACGAGGCGGACACTAAACGGCACCCCACCATCGAGGACGACGTAACCATCTACGCTGGGGCGACCATCCTGGGCGGAAAAACCGTCATCGGCGCGGGCTGTGTTATCGGCGGCAACGTATGGATCACCGAATCCGTACCCCCCAACACCCTGGTATACGTAAAAACGGGGGAACATATCCTAAAGAAGAAGTAAGGCCCCGCCGCACAAAAGGAAGGCCCCCCACGGGGGATCATTTTTTTCCGAGCCGTTTCTTCCCAAGCCGTTTCTCAAGCCGCTCTTTTATCCAATCGGGGAACACCAGGAAGGTTTCCTGGAAGGGACGCCAGAGGGCGGGGAACGCGTTCAGGGGCTTTAGGAGCCTTCGAATTTCCAGGGGAAGGCCCCGGTTGCCCATCCCTTTTAGGGTATCCAGTTTTCCCCGGGCCTCCCGGAGAATATCCGACGTGGAAATGAACTGACCCCCCTGGGCTATCAGGGTTTGCAGATCCTTTAAAACCGCCTTAAAGTTGAACACCGCTCGGATTGAATGGACCAGGTCCATTAAAAAGTAAGCCGTTAGGGCACCCGCGTAGAAGTAGGCCATCGAAGGACCCACCGACCGGATCAAACCGAACACCCAGGGTTCCAACACCTCCTTGTTTACCACCGCCAGCAGAGCCCAATAGAGGGAAAACTTTAGACAGATACGACCGTGGAGGTTGAACTTTTCATCCCGGTAGTCCCACAAACTAAGCCCAAAAAAACTCTCCAGAAGCCACGCCGACCCATACTCCAACACTGTCGGCGATAGGACAATCAAAGCCCAGGCCAAAGGAGGATCCATCCGCTGGGCCCCCAGGGCGATAAACGAAATAATCAGGGCCCCGAACCCGTAAATCGGGATAAAGGGCCCCGAAAGGAACCCCGCGTTGACCCAACGCCCCTCCTGGTAGGATCGAAACAGGGACTCCACAACCCACCCCACGAAGGACATAAAGGAAAAGTAGAGAAAGTATCGAAGAACAGGAGGAATAGTTGATTGATCCATGGCCTTAGTATAAAACAGGAGGAACCCTTCCATCCAGGGGAAGCTAAAGGTACTTAAATGAAAGTTGAGCAAACTGATTTGGTACTTCAACGAAGGTTGAGCAAACTGATTTTTGAGCCCTATAGGGCGAAGGGATCCCCCAGGGAACACCATATGCAGAGCCCCCTGGGGCAACTGCTCAACCTTCGGTAAACTAAAAAATGGTCTAGATCGGCGTTTTTCGGTTAGCAGGACAAACCTAATAATCCTGTATCCATAAAACCGTGGAATACAACCGGTTTTGACGATATACTAAAGAAGAGGGGGTGTCCTCTCCATCCAAAACGGTAGATACAAGGCGGGTACGATCAATGGGTTCAAAATTCCGGGTAGCCATTGCGGGGGTAGATTGATAATAGCCTCGACCACCACATTGATGGGGATAGTCACCCCAGCCCAAGCGGAAAATTCCTACCATGA
>Ga0272446_1001002_pt1 | contig 42527 bp, 44 predicted proteins | sample YNPCB0061_FD_194587 | JGI IMG/M metagenome (GOLD analysis project Ga0272446, IMG submission 194587) | Hot spring microbial mat communities from Yellowstone National Park, WY, United States - YNP-CB-006-1 | ecosystem: Environmental > Aquatic > Thermal springs > Hot (42-90C) > Sediment | place...
CCTAATTTGAGAAATAATTGCCCCAGTACCGTAAATACAACTGTACAGGCAAGGATCAATAAATTTTCTGGGGTCATTAGGAATCTGAGCTATCCACTACCCGCTGGAATAGATAACCCGTGCCCCGCGCCGTGAGGATTAACTCTGGATTGCTGGGGTCTTCTTCTAGTTTGGCGCGCAGGCGGGAAATATGCACATCCACTACCCTTGTGTCCACATGGCGCTCTGGGGTGTAGCCCCACACCTCCTGTAAAATTTCTGCCCGAGAAAAGGCTTCCCCCGATCGACTCACCAGTAATTCCAAGAGGCTAAATTCCATGCCCGTCAACCGAATCCGTTCATCCCCTTTGTACACTTGGCGACGGTTGGTATCAATTTTGATGTTGTGCACTTGGATTACCCCTGAACTGGGAATGCCTGTGGAGCCGTTCCGATCGAACCTGCGTAAAACACACCTGATGCGCGCTTCTAGTTCTTTTGGGGAAAAGGGTTTGACCACATAGTCATCTGCCCCCAACTCCAACCCCGTAATGCGGTCTGCCACATCGCCCAAGGCGGTGAGCATGATAATGGGCACATCCGTTTCTTTGCGCAGTTCTTGACAGACCCCATACCCATCCATTTTGGGCATCATCACATCCAAGACGATAAGATCGGGTACTTCGTTGTGATACTGCTGGATCGCTTCCTCCCCATCAGCGGCTGTCACCACCTCATAGCCAATCATGGACAGGCGGGTTTCCAATATGCGCCGAATACTCGCCTCGTCATCCACTACTAAAATTTTTTCTTTAGTCGCTTCCAAGTTGTTATGCTCTCCCTGTCTAAACTGAACTATCCATTTATATCAATTTATATAATTTATATAAATGTTAAGCAATATAAGCAGTATGGCTAAATTTTGTGTTTATTGTTAAGTAGTTTCCTATACTAGCATAAAGTTGGCTGTTAATTCTGGCATTTGGGGGAAACTCGATCGTTACGGTTGCATAGATCAAGTTTGATGATTCTTAATAATTGGTTCAGTTAATCCTTTGCACCAAAATAATCCCGATCGCTAGGCACAGTCCGTTGGGAAGCCACCCCGCCACCACAGGGGGTAATACTTCAGTTTGTCCCAGCGCCCCACAAATAAATGACAGCAGATAATATCCAAAAATAATTAACACGCTCAGTCCAAAACCCAGCGCTGTGCCTGTGCGTTGAGGACGCATACCAATAGGAGCGCCAATCAGGGCAAACACCAAGCACACAAAGGGCAGGGCATATTTTTGCTGACGGCGTACCTCTAGTTTGCGCACTTCTTGTAAATTGCCCGCCTGTCGCAATAGCTCAATACGGCGACTTAGTTCGCTGATGTTCATTTCTTCGGGATTGCGTTGCTCTTGGGCAATATCTAGGGGAGCGCGGGGAATGCGGATATTTTGTTCTGTAAATTTGAGAATGCTGTTGTACTCTCGATCGGCATTGATGATATAGGTGACCCCATCCCGAAACTGCCATACACTTGCTTTAGACAGCCACACTGCCACTTTTGCGGTCATAATTTGTTGCAGTTCCCCTTGGGAAAAGTCCATGACAGTCACATTTTGCATTTCTCTGCCGTTAAACTGACGGGCATAAAAAATCCGCACCAGTCCTTGACTAGTTTGACCGTCCCTTTCCACGATTTCGCCATACTGTTGATACAAAATGTCCCGCTGTTGAAAGTTGGGATTTTCTTGGTTGAGGGCACTGCGGAGAGCATTGCGGGCTTGCCAGTTGGCGGCGGGCACGATCGCTTCATTAAACACAAAGGTCAGGGCAGATACCGATAGGCTGAGGATGACGGCGGGGGCAATTAACCGCTGGACGCTCACCCCACAACTGCGCAGGGCGATCACTTCCCCATTGGCGGACAGGCGGCTGTAGGCCAAGAGGCACGCCAAGAGAACGGACATGGGAAAGGAATAGACCACTAAACCGGGTAATTGCAGGACAAAAATTTGCAGGGCGATGCTAGGACTCAATCCCGACTCTGCCACCAATCGCACCAGTTCAAACAAAGAGCCGATCGCCAAAATTACGGAAGAGAATGCTCCCACGCCAAACAAAAAGGGCGCGCCCATTTGCATAGACAAGTAGCGATCCATGACAGAAATGCCAATCATTTGGGATTAGGAAGCCATAATTCTCCAGTAATTGTATCTGTTATATATCGCTTTCAGGTTTAATTTGGTGGCAGTCAATAGGAAAAGGGGAATGCCATAGTCGATCGAGTACTTCCTTTGCCCCATTATGGAAATTTACTGGCTCTAGTTTGGGGGCAGAATTATGCAGAATTTCCTGAATTTTGGGTAGGATGTCCAGCGGATTTTCTATGAGATGAATCCCCCTATGTTTATATCTTTGTAATCGCAGGGCCTGTCGATCGTAGAGGCGGAGAAAGGGAACACCTAACAGGGGTAAATTCATGGCTAAACATTCCCCTACCGTATTGTAACCGCCACTGCCAATTACCACATCCACTGCTGAATATAGTTGCATAGCGGGGAAATAATCAATTAAATGCACATTATAGGCGGGCAATAATTCCCTTAATTCTGTGTATAAATCTTGGAATAATTGCTGATCTGGGAGAGTGCCACTGGGACAGATAAAAATGGTCTTTCGCTCGGGATTATGCACACCCAAAATTTTTTGGGCTGAGGCAGTCTCTAAAATTTCATGGGCACTACAAATGGTGATGGGGTGCTCAATCGCTAAGTTTTGATTAAATGCTACTAGTTCAATGGGAATACACAAATCATAGTGATCCTGCATAAATCTGCCTAAGTTATACTGATGCACATAACGGGGATTAAGATCACGGACAAGCATAATTTTGGGCATAGTTATTGTGTCCAGTACACCGACTAATTCCCCGACAATACCTCTGGGAAAAGTATCCACAATTAGACAGGTAATTTGGTATTCATCTAATAGTTGTTTATAGTATTTGCCTAAATTGGACGGGGATAAATTGGGCACTGGATGTACTGTTAAATTAGGATAATTACCATAAATAGCCAGCAACCGATTACAGTAGTTACTATTAGTTAAAATGTGTACCTTGCCATGATTTATTAACATTTTGGCAAGGGCGATCGCCCGCACTAGGTGTCCCCAACCGCCCCCCAACGCATAGATAAAAAAGTTATTTGCGGATATTTTTAAGTAGTTCGCGGGCAAGTTGTAAATAATCCTCTTGGGCTTTGGCGGAAGTGTCGCTGGTCTGTACGGCACTGGACAACAGGGGCGGTAAATCCCCTTGGGGCAAAATGCGGGGCGTATGCAAAATATAAGTAATTTGATCCCCCTCTTCCCATTTTATGTCTGCCGACACTACCTGAAACTGGGACGATCGACTGGGGCGCATATACAATAAAGGCAAAATTGCCCCCTGAATGAGCAATAAATTAAATCGATCGAGTTCCTTTTGCCAGTCCCCCTCTAACAGTAATGTGCCCACCTGAATCTCCCTGTCAGTCATATATTGATTCCAAGCTTTGAGGGATACCCGATCGGCAAAGGCGGGCTGAACCTGTAGGTCGGGATTATCTATTTTGAGGGGTTTGGCATCGGGGGCATACACCGCTAAAACTTGATGGGGACGAAATTCCTCGATCGACCGTTGGGCCACCACTAGGTTTACATCTGTACTGGGGGTGAGGGTGACCAAAGTGCCCGCCGAGTCCAGTCCCGCCCGCGCCAGCGCGCCCATATCTAACCCACTGCTGACAAAGGTCTGAATGCCAAAGGCTTCCGCTTGATTACAGGCATCGGCACTGCTGTCTACAATTTTTACGGTTTGCTGATTGCCTTGCCAGATACGGGCTACCAAAATGCTCAGGGGATTTGCCCCCACCATAATTAACATTTGATTGCCTGTTTCCCGCAAACCTAATAACTGGGCCAAAAATTTAGCCGTCAAACCCTGAAAAAATACGGTCATGCCGATCGTCAAAAATACTAGCGCCTTGATGGCTTCACCCCCTGTAATGCCCCGCTCGGTCAATAAAATGGCAAATAGGGAAGCCACCGATGCGGCAATGATGCCCCTGGGCGCACACCATGCTAAAAATGCCTTTTGTCGCCACGAAAATCCACTTTGCCATGTACACACCAATACACTGAGGGGGCGCACCACCACCATAAGTACCACCACCGTCAATACTCCGCCCCAACCCAAAGCAAAGACGCTGGGGATGGACAAATTAGCCGATAACAAGACAAACAGGGCAGAGACAATCAGGGTAGTTAACTGGTTGTAAAAAGACAACAGCAGGCGCTGATCAGGCAATTCCAACGATCGTAGGACTACCCCCGCCGACACCGCCGCCATCAAGCCCGATTCACTTTGCCACGATTGGGACCACCCAAACAGACACAGTACGGCGGCTACCACCATCACACTGCGGGTATCCAAGGGTAAATTGGGCGTAGATTTGAGCAGTTTGCCCAACAGCCAGCCCCCCCCCACCCCAATGCCCGCCCCCGTGCCCAACCGCACGGATAAGTCCTGTACCACCGCAAAGCCCGTACTGTTGATATTCAGCACCACATCCAGTACCACCACCGCCAGCGCCGCCCCGATCGCATCAATAAATACCCCCTCCCCTTCTAAAATGGTCGCCAGTCTGCCATCTACCCCCGCCTCCTCCACGATCGGGTTGATCACCGTAGGTCCAGTGACCACCACCAAGGACGCATACAAAAAGGCGATCGCCCAGGGAAATTCTGCCAGCCAATGGGCGGCTAAACCTGCCCCCACCAAAGTAATCACCGTGCCAACGGTCACCAAATTGCGTAAACTGCCAGAAACTTTGCCCAGTTCCTGCAAACGCAGACTCATGCCCCCCTCAAATAAAATTAGCGCCACCGACAGGGACACGATCGATTCCAGCCCCACAGACAACAAACTAGGTTCTACCCAGCCCAGCCCGTCTCCCCCCAATACCAACCCAAACAACAATAGAAATACAATACTAGGGACACGAAATAAATTGGCAATCACCCTCGCCCCAATGCCCGCCGCAATCGCCGTAATCACGGTGCTAGTAATTACACCCGAACTAGCCGTATTCATAGACCACTTGCGCTAAGTTAAATCGATCGACCAATAGCCAAAAAACACCCACCGTGAACGCAAGAAGTCCATAAGCATAAATACTAGTTTAGCATTTTTACACCCTACCTCAAATCCAGTCTTGGCAGGGCAATAAAACTTAGAAAGGTGCGGGGGAGTGCAAACCCATGCCCAAATACATCAGCAGTTGGCGCAGGGGATGGACCGTTTTCAGCACATCCAAGCCCAAGTGGCGCAATCCTTGCCACAGCCACACATCATTGGAAAAAATTTGATTGGTGGCATCCGTAACCAGAATGGTAAGCAGATTTTCCCAGTAGCGCTGGCGGGCGTAGGTTTGCAGGACGGTGGGCGCACCTATATCCTGTTTTGCCGAGAGTGCCTGTTTAATGGCTTGACGCAAAGCTGACACATCCCTAATGCCCAAGTTCAGCCCCTGCCCGCCGATGGGATGGGTAGTGTGGGCACTGTCACCAATCAGTACAGTTCTATGGCGATAATAGTGGTGGCTGTGTTGCCACTGGGGCGTGTAGGCGGTGGGGGGGGACACCAGACTAATTACGCCTAATTTTTGCACCAATTCTGCCCCCATATTGCTTTTCAACTCCTGCATAAACTCCTCTTCGGGCAGGGCAAGCAGGCGGGGGGTGTCATTTTTATCCGCTGTCCACACGATGCAAAAGCGGTTATCGGTGATGGGCAGTACAGCAAAGGGCCCCCCATGGCGGAATTTTTCGTAGGCGGTGTGGTCATGGCTGTTTGTAGCCCGCACCGTTAGGACTAGACAACTCTGGGCATAGGTTTTGTGGGTGCTGGGGATATTGGCTAATTGCCGTACGGTGGACTTTGCCCCATCAGCTCCCACTAATAATTTGGCGTAAATAGGGGTGTCTAAACCCTCCACCACCACCTCTACCCGATCGCCTCGATCGTAAGTTGCCCGTACCTGACCGAGAATGGGGGTAATGGCGGGGCACTGGCGAATTTTTGCCCACAGGACAGGATGACTGACTGCATTTTCTACCACATAGCCCAAAAATGGGGTGTCCATGTCCCGATGGTGCAGTTCTACCTTGGTGTCGTAGTCCTGATCGGTAATCTGCACCGTGTGCATGGGGGTTACACCCTTGGCGAGCATGGCAGACCACACCCCGATCGATTGCCACACTTGCACAGATCTATAGGAAATGGCGCTCGCCCTACCATCATAGGCAAGTTCCCCATTGATCACCCCAGCCCGACCATCAATAATGGCAATTTGCAGACCAGTATCGGCGATCGAGCAGGCAAAACTAGCACCTACAATTCCACCGCCCACGATGACTACATCAAACAGCATAGTAATAAGTTTTTCACCCTAGAAATTAGCGATAAATTAAAAAATAAATTGTCCCAAGCCTCCCCTTGGGGAGAGGGGAAAAAAGTAAATCAAGGGCATCAAGTATTTTGTAAAGTTTTATTTATTATAGTCCAGCCCCGCCCTCGATCGGGTCAAGGGCAAATTGGGCGAAATATCAGCATTTTCCCCTATACTGAGACGGTGTGGCACAGTAACCCCGTGGCAAACCGCAATGCAACAGGAAGTATTGACCGCCTATCGTAATGCTGATTCCCCCACTGTGCGCCAGCAAATTCTGGAAGAGTATGCCGAACTGGTGGAAGGGGCTATCCCTGACCATGATTGTCATGTAGATGGCGTCGATCGAGCCGCCCTGATGCGCATTGGTTACCAAGCCCTCGCTCTTGCCTTTCAAGAATTTGAGCCGTCGGGGGAATGTTTTGAGGACTATGCTAGGACGCAGATTAGTAACCACATACAGCGATACCTACAGCAGAGGCGGAAATCTTCTGGCATCAAGGAAATCACTAGCGACCTGTTTCTGGAATATCAAAGCCAGCCTTCTATTGAATTGCGCAATCGTCTGGTGGAATTAAATATCGGTCTGGTGCGCAAGGAGGCACATCACTGGGTCAATCAATGCTCCGAAACCCTCGATGATTTGATTCAGGTGGGCACGATCGGTTTAATTCGGGCGATCGAGCGATTTGAGTCGGGCAAAGGCTTTGCCTTTAGTTCCTTTGCCATCCCCTACATTCGCGGGGAAATTCAACACTATCTCAGGGACAAAAGCCCTACCCTGAAAATGCCCCGCAGTTTATTAGCTTTGCATCAACAGGCGGGGACAATCATGCGCAAGTATCGATCGCAACACGGGAAAGACCCCAGCGAAACCGAACTGGTGCAGATGCTGGGGGTGAGCATGGCGGAATGGCAAGAGGTCAAACTAGCCTGTCAAAATCGTACGCCCATCAGCCTCGATAGCCAAATCAATGACGATGATGATCAATCCGTATCTTTGGGAGAATTGATTACTGACCAGCGCTATCGTAGTTTTCAACTAGCACAGGAAGATAGCCTCAGATTACAACAGGCGCTAGACCAACTGGAAGACCGCACCAGAGAAATTGTGGAATTCGTCTTTCTCAAAGAATTTACCTATAAGGAAGCGGCGGAGGCGCTGGGGGTGAGTGTGGTGACCGTGTCCCGCCGCTTGAAAAAAGGCTTGGAACTCCTCAAAAAAATTATGACCACCCTGATCGATTAAATCTATGAGATGTTTAATTCCTCTTTTCCCTTCTCTCCAAGGGCGAGGGGAGTTAATACAATGGGAGCTGGATTAAAGTTTAGAACACACCTATTTGCTTGACCTCTAACTGAAAATTGCCAGCGGTGAAGTGGGGATTCAGTTTGCCATCCACCTCAAATTTACTCAACATCAACTGCAGAGAACGAATACTGCGCCGATCGAGGGGCGGGGCAGAGGGTACGGTTTGGGCACGAAAAACGGGGATAAATTCGGCAAAAGGGAGATGGACGGTCTGCCATTGGTCGGGAGTGGTATTAAAACTAATGCTGTAGGCGAGGCTGTCCCACCCACTGCTGTCCCGCAAAAAGAACTTGTAACGATTCCCGTCCCCCCTAACGGTCAAAGTCATACCTGTGTAGGCAGATAGATCGATCGGGGGTTGAAAATTACGGGTACGCACGGACACAAACCCGCCCCGATTTTCCGTAGATACTACCCCTGTAAATACCGCCGACTCATCCCGCAAAATAAAATTGCTATTACTTACCCCTCCCATAACCACATCATCCAAACAGCCCCAGATAGGAATATATTCGGGGTGGGGGGTACTAAAATCAAACAGGATTTGGTTGTCCATAGTCAAGGATACTTGGGGCGCAGAGCGAAACCAGTTGACGATCGGCAAAGCGCCAAAAAAATCTAAAGTGTTGGTAAATCTTTGCCAGTCCCAGCCCATAGGTTTAGGTTACAGTCCAGTTCATTCTAATATAACAATTCTCCACTAGACTGCCTACTCCCCTCGCCCTGTGGGAGAGGGGCTGGGGGTGAGGGAAAAACTGCCAATTTGAGAGTGGAAAAGGAGTAGCCAATTGCTAGAACTAGGCACACCAGAATTTAAGTATGGATTCCCCCATTTAGGGTTTAGTTCTCGATCGAGCCATTTCTTGGAGAAACTTAGTTTGATAGGCGAGAAATTTACTATGCCATTCGTGAAACCTGCGCTGTCCGTCCCGCACCAGCATTTGGCGATATTGTTCGGAAGGTATGAATTTAACCATAATTTTGTGGAAATGGTGAATTAAATTATTAAAGCAGATAAAACTCACTCTACTGTGCCGTATCTGGTTCTATGATAGTCTTATCCCCACCTGACGATCGCCGCCCCCCAGCTCAAACCCGCCCCAAATCCCGACAGGGCTAAAATCTGTCCTGGTTGAATCGCCCCTTTGCTGACCCACTCATCGATGGCAATGGGAATGGAAGCCGCCGAGGTATTGGCACAGCGATGCATATTACTGACCGCTTTAGCGGGATCGATGTGTAATCTTTGGCTCACCGCATCAATGATCCGTTGATTGGCTTGGTGCAAAATTAACCAATCCAACTGCTCCAAAGTAATGCCTGATCGATGCACTGCCTTGGTAATCACTTCAGGGACGGCGGTCACGGCAAAGCGATACACCTCTTGCCCATTCATGGTAACAGGATGAAAAGATTTGGCTTGGGGGTCATAACTCAGGTTCAACAAATGATTACCCGTGCCATCACTGTGCAGATCAAAACCCAATAGTCCATCCTTGGCGGGACTGTCAGCTCTGAGCACCACCGCCCCCGCCCCATCGCCAAATAAAATACAAGTGCGTCGATCGTGCCAGTCTAGCCACCGCGACAGGGTATCTGCGCCAATCAATAAAATATGGCGGTACACTCCCGTATGAATAAACTGGGCACAGGTCACTAACCCAAACACAAACCCTGAACAAGCCGCCGACAGATCAAAACATACCGCCCCCTGGGCCCCCAACTCCCGCTGTACCCTACTCGCCGTGCCAAATAAATCATCGGTAGTAGAGGTAGCCACCACGATTAAATCTATATCCAAGGGCGTTAAATTGGCGCGCTCGATCGCCTGCCGTCCCGCCTGTGCCGCCAAACTAGCCGTAGATTCCTCACCACTGATAATATGGCGCTGTTTAATACCCGTGCGACTGCTAATCCATTCGTCCGAGGTGTCCACCCGTTGTGCCAAATCGGCGTTGGTTACCACCTGACTGGGTAGGGCGCTACCGCACCCAATCAACCTAACCCCAAATCTAGGACTCATGGGATACTGGTTGTTGCTTCATCTGGGCGGTCTTTTCTTTCAATCGATCGAGCACCTGATTGGTTACCGCATCCCTAGCTACGCGAATGGCATTGGCAATACTAGAAGCCCGAGAACTACCGTGAGCAATCACACAGATACCCGCCACCCCCAACAGTAGTGCCCCGCCGTATTCATCCGCATCCATGCGCTCTTTCACCTTCTTAAAGTTGGGACGCAATAACAGGGAGCCAATTTTGCCGTGCACCCCTTTAGGCAATTCCTCTTTCATAATCTGCATGGCAGTTTTGCCCACGCCCTCAGCAAACTTCAATAAAATGTTGCCCACAAATCCATCACAGACAATGACATCAAATTTGCCACCCAGCACATCTCTGCCTTCCGCATTCCCCGCAAAGGGCAGACCACTGTCCGCTAGAGCCTGATGTACCCGCACCGTCAAATCGTTCCCCTTGCAGGGTTCCTCCCCGATATTGAGTAAACCCACCTTGGGTTCGGCAATCCCCAACGCATATTGACTGTAGAGCAGACCCATCAGGGCAAACTGCTCTAAAAATTTGGGACGGCAGTCCACATTAGCGCCCACATCCAACAGTAATACAGGCTTGTGGGGAATGAGGGTAGGTAACAATGCCCCGATCGCTGGTCGATCGATGCCCGGTAATCTGCCCAACCTGAGCAATGCCGCCGCCATCGCCGCCCCCGTCGGACCCGCTGCCACCGCCGCCGTACAATTCCCTGTTTTCACCTGTTCCATAGTCACCGCAATGGAGGAGCGGGGTTTTTTGCGCAGACCTTCTAGGGGTTCCTCGTCCATGCCCACTTCCCCTTCAGCGGGCACAATTTGCAGTTTTGCCGTTTTGACCAGATGAGGATAGATACCGCTGTGGTGCTTTTGTAGATAGGCTTGGATTTTTGCCTCATCCCCCACCAGGGCAATATCCAAACCATATTTTTCCTGAGCTAATACCGCTCCATCAATAATTTCTTGGGGGGCAAAGTCCCCGCCCATAGCATCAACGGCTATCCTCACGACCAAAATTTCCCCTGCGACTGAAAACTCTACCGATTTTAACAGTTAATTAACTATTCAGCTACCACTTGCAAACGGATTGTGGCGGTCACTTCGGCATGGAGTTTAATGGTTACATCGTAAAAACCCGTCTTTTTAATTTCGGGTAGGGTAATCTGGCGGTGGTCAATGGACAGGGTAGATTTGGCTTCGATGAGTTGCGCCACTTCTCGATCGGTAACAGAGCCAAAAATGGCATTTTCTTCCCCCACTTTCTTCTTGATGATAAATCCGCCAATGGTGGACAGGGCTACTTTCTTTGCCTCCGCTTCCTGTTTAATCGCCAACAGTCTCTGTCTTTCTTTCTCTTTGCGCCGCTCCACCTCTTTGATTACTCCGGGGGTAGCGGTTACCGCCATCCCTCTGGGGATCAAAAAATTTTGGGCATACCCAGGGCGTACACTGACCAATTCCCCCACCTTGCCCAGCTTACTCACATCTTTGGTGAGCATGACTTGAATGTTACTGCGTTTCATTTGCTATAATTTTTGTAAATTTTGCGGCTTCCTATTATATCTCGACTTTAGGGTATGGGGTCACAACCTCTTGGGACAAGTTGACAGACCAATGGCGAAATTAACTTGGTGGCGATCGACAGTAATAGTGGGCTTTTTGTTGGCAAGCTGTACCCCCGCCCTGCCCCCCAAACCTTTTAGCTGGGAAGTGGCACCCACCCAAGTGGTCGCCCTGATGGATGAAATCCACAGTCGCCCCGTACTGGTGCGATTTCTGAATAGTACCACAGAGCGTTCCGCCCAGATTGGCACAGTGCTGAGGGTAGGGGAGTCAGTGCGCACCGAGACCAATGCCATGACCCAAGTTGCCTTAAATAATGGGGTGATCGTGCGCCTTGGCGACAACAGTGCTTTGACCTTAAAATCCCCCGCCCAAGTTAGTGTAGATAGTGGCAAGGTGTTGGTAGCGGCACGGTTAGAAAATGGCAAGCCCTTGCCCAAACCGATCGAGATTCTCGTACCATTTGGCACCATTACCTCTACGAATGGGGTATTTTATGTGGAAGTTCCCCCCCAACCCAATAAAAATCCCAAGGTATTTGTCCTAGAGGGCACTCTGACTAATAAGTTACGATCGGGCAAAACTATTAACCTACAAAAAGGGGATGAACTACAGATCAAACCCGATGGCACAGGAGACAAGGTGGTGCGCCCTGCCCAAAGCGAATTGGAGTCCCGTTTTGCCAAAAGTGATCTACTGTTTGGCTTTGCCACCCGTTTTGCGGGACAGTCCCTGTGGGAATCCCAGTTGAAAGTCGCTCGCAGGGAAATTAGCACTGTGCGCTACCGCCCCAAAGACCTTAGCCGTAATCGTCCCACCGCCCGCCCCGCCCCCGTTACCCCCAGTGAACCCGTTACTCCAGTAGTGCGTCGGAACCCACCCCCACCAGTTAAACCCACTAGCGCCCCACCGCCCCCAGCAGAACCTCCTGCCCCGCCCCCTGAAGTGGTCACCGAACCTGAACCACCGCCAGTGATGGAAGTGCCTGCCCCCGAACCGCCCCCACCAGTGATGGAAGTGCCTGCCCCCGAACCGCCCCCACCAGTGATGGAAGTGCCTGCCCCTGAACCCCTGCCTTAACCGACTTGGTAATAGGCGGCTGAGGAAATAATAGGCATTTCGGCGTATCTACCCCGCACCGCTTGGACAATGGCATACAGACACACCCCATTCATGCCAATAAATAGGGTAGAGGCAAATAATTCTGCCAGATAAAAGAGTAAGCTATTGGGGACTAATTCAAATAAATTGGTAGCCCCAATGAGGCGGACAACCAACAAAATCAAGTACAGACCAATGCTCAGTAAGAGGGACTGCATGGTACTAAACCTAATAAAGTGCTTGATGCGCCAATCCCTGACTACCAGAGCGTAAAGACAAACAAATAAGACAAAATAAAGATCGATAAATCCCTCAATCAGAGGAAAAGATAAAAGCTGTGCCAGTTGCAAAATCGGCAAGAAAATATACCTCAAAAATGGTAACCGAGCAAATAGAAACACCCCAAATACCACCACTTGGGTCATGGGTAGTAAATACACCAGACCGCCCCAAAATCGATCGATCGCCGTGAGATTGCCCCGCCAGACCATTTTTTTACCCAGTTTTTCCTATCTATTTTTATCCTCCACAGGAGCGTCCCCGTGTTCCTATAGTATATGGCTTCAAACTACAGATAGGGCAGAATAAAGCAGAATAAACAAGATGGATTAACCTAAATTTTCCAAGCAACCTCGTCCAACTTCATGGGTGGGAAGTTTCTGACTTAAGTTATGGGTAAAATAAAAAAATACCTAAGCTGTAGAAAAATTTGTGAGTATTGCCAAAATCACCCTCCGTATTCCCCAAAATTTGCACAATGAACCAGTCATTTCCCGCTTGGTCTCGGAACATGGCTTGACCATTAATATCGCCGCCGCCATGATGGGGGAAGATGTGCAAGAAGAGGGCTGGTTCAAACTAGAATTGAGAGGTACTCAGGCACAGATTGACAGTGCCCTCGCCTTTTTAGAAGACTTATCCTTAGAGTTTTGGCGGGATGACAAACCAGAAACTGAGGGTTGGTAAATAGGCGTTTCCCGTGTCAGCTAAAGACAAATACTGCCCCTAGTCAAACCAGCCGATATTTTGATTATTTACCTTACTGAGATTGGCATTGGAACCGATCGGGCGGGTTGTTCTAGGCGGGGTGGGCTTGGTTAATTGCCCTTGAGGTTGTGTGACCACAGCGCCTTGCTGGGCTTGCAATTTCAAGTTTTCTTCAGCCAAGCGCAAATTATCTTTTTTCACCGCTTCCAGTTCAGCCCGCAGGGCCTTTTCCCTTGCCTCTGCTTCCGCCAAAGACTGTTGCAGAGCTTTTAGGAGTGCTTCCACCTCAGTTTCCAATTTTACTGTCCTCCATCTCCTGAAAAGACCTATAGCACTTGTCTTGATCAAAAATATGACACTTGTCACTAATTTCTCGCATCAACTCCCACGAGAACTTGGTTTTATAGAGATACTGCCCCCAATTTTTTTCTAAAGACTGGTGCGCCAAGCGTAAATTGTAAAACGGAATACCAGTGGAAATGTGGTGGGGAATATGTACATTTATATCATGACATAGCCACTCAATCCATTGGGGATAGTCGCAGTGGACAGTGCCCCTGAGTTGGGCTTGCACCGCATTCCACTCTTCAGGATACTTAAAAGGAATGTCGGGCATGGTGTGATGCACGATCGTGAAGGTACTCATCCAAAAGTGATACACCAACCAAGGCATTAGCCAAAATTTCACCAAACCCCACACCCCCGTCCACCACACCAAAGTGGGCAGAGCAGTTACAGCAAAAATCACTACCACAGCGATCGATAATTGCACCTGTCGGCGCTGGCGCTCTGGATACAGTTGGGGGTCAAAGTGCAGGGTAAACCAATGCAAAATGGAGCCTAACCACCAAAAACGCCTCCTGATCAGCCTGTAGGCAACCTGTTCACACCCCTTGCATGCGTCATACACAGCATCGGTGAAGGGATACCAAGCATTGTCCTCCCCCATCTTGTTGGTGTGCAGGTGATGGTGGTCGTGCTTTAAGCGCCAACAGTGAAAAGGATAGAGCAGGGGTAAAAAGGCAATGTGCCCCACCAAATCATTCACCCACAGACTTTTGGCAAACGATCGATGACCGCAGTCATGCCCGATCACAAACCATCCCGTCAAGGCAGTGCCTGTCCATAGCCACGCCAGCGGCAAAATATACCAAGGGGCATGGGCAAGCCAAACATAGCCCAACCCAGCGGCCACAACGCTAGTAATTACTCCTAGCCAAGCACGCCCATTATTTTTGGTGAAACATTCAGGGGGTAAAGTTTTAATTATGTCCCTGAGAGTAGTATCTTCGGTCAGGGTGTAGGAACTGTGGGGAAAAGTAGCGGTCATTGAGCAACCCCTGACTGTGTAAGACGCTGACGGCTGAGATTCTGTAATTGCTGAAACAATAGCTCGGTGTCGGTCTGGAGGGCTTGCAGTTGCGCTTGAATCGCATCGTCGTACAGTTTTTTGGGTTGCTCCTGAGCATTACTGACTCGATCGAGATTTTGGGAAATGGCTTCTTTCATAGGTATTTTAGAAAATCACACCACAGACAGTTTATTAGACTGAACTTAGGCTATTTTAACGCAAACTTAATAAAAATTACTAAGTATTATTACCCAAACTCGCCAATATGTAAAGAAAGGTGTAAAGAAAAAGTGGGGGCATAGCCCCCAAGAGGATTTAGGAAACTTTCAGCAGTTCCACATCAAAAATTAAAGTGGCATTAGGAGGAATCACGCCTCCAGCGCCCCTCGCCCCATAGCCCAATTCGGGGGGAATGACCAAAAGACGGCGCTCGCCCTCTTTCATCAGCATTAGTCCTTCATCCCAACCTTTGATTACCTGACCCACCCCGACCTGAAACTGAAATGGGGAATTGCGATCGCGGGAGCTATCAAATTTACTGCCATTCTCTAAAGTACCCGTGTAGTGTACCGTAGCAGTCTGTCCCCGCTGAGGAGTTTTGCCAGTACCTTCCTTGAGAATTTTGTACTTCAGACCTGACGGGGTAGTTTGTAGGTTATCCATGGTGATATTGGGGTTGTTGGGCAGGGTAGGAGTAGCGACAGCGGAAAACTGGGCAATCACAATCACGAGAATTGCCACTAGGGTAATACCAAAACTGAGCAAAATAGCTTTCAATGGTGCCTCCTTGTAGGTAAATCTACATTGGTCATATTACCAGAGGGCCAAGCCCCAAAATGCGAAAATTTTCCTAACCTGGGTGACCATGCCTGATGAGATTTTCCACCGCTTCTCTGGACATATGGGGATGGACTGCCCCTATGGTGGTGGTGGTCAGAGCGCCGCCCGCGCTGGCAAATTGGATAATTTTATGGGCTAGGACAGGATTTTCCAAGTCTTTGAGGGAATGACGGCATAATTCACTGACAAATCCTGCCACAAACGCATCCCCAGCCCCCGTCGTATCGATCGAGGTAACGGGAATGGGCTGACAACGGCTTTGGCGACCGCCCAGATAGTAACGGCAACCCTTGTCCCCTTCGGTGACAATTATTCCTTCGAGGTGGGGGAATTTTTGTCCGATGGCTGAGGGGGCAGTGGTACGGAAAAAGTGCATAGCCTCCTGTGCCGAAGCTTTGAGAAAATCGGTGTGCTTCAATAACACCGTAATTAGATTGCCCGCTTGGGCTGGGTTTTGCCAAAATAGGGGTCGCCAGTTAATATCCACCACCACCTTGACAAAATAGGTCTCGGCTAATTTCAACGCCCTGCCCACCGCCCGCGAGGTGTTGGCGTGTGCCAAAGGGATTGTGCCCAAAACCAAAAAATCTGCCCCCTCAAACAGGTTCTCGTGCAGGTGGTGGGGAGCTAGGTACAAATCCGCATTGCCCGTTGTGTGAACAAACTGTCGATCGCCGTCTTCCCCTGTGGTCACAAAAACTTGACGGGTGGGGGCGGGCACAGGCTGTACCGCCGTGGTATTCACCCCCGCCTGCTGTAAAAACTCTAACAGAAATTGCCCGTGCGGGTCTTGCCCCACACAACCCACCAACACCGACTCTATGCCCAACTTAGCCAAATTCACTGCCACATTGGCAGGCGCGCCCCCTGGGTAATTTTGCCACCCACTGGAGTCATGTACATCCGCCACGGCACTGGTACTGAATCGATCGAGCAGAATTTCACCAAGACAAATTACACGGGGCATAAATAGTTACGAGGTGTAAACGGGGGTGCTATGGCAAAAATGTACCAGAAAACCCCAAGCCAAAAGTTAATTTGGACAATAGTTTTCCCCTGAAAAAGCTCTATCTTTGCCCCTGCGACTTTGCTACAATTTTTATAGATTCTCTAAGAAAAGTTAAGGAGAAATTATGGCGGGTTTATTTGATAGATTATTTGGAGGCAAGGATAACCAACCAGAGGGTGAGTATTTCCTAGATCAGGATTCGGCCAAGACTCTGGGGGATGTGGAATATATGCGCAAACGCAAAACCATTAAACACACCTTTCCTAAAACTGCGGACTCCCCCGAAGGAGCAGAAATTGTGGTGGAAATTTCCTCCATGGAAAAAGTAGAGAAGGTGGAAGAGCCACCCAAAGCCACCACTATTCCCGCCCCTACCTTTGAGCCACGCCCGATCGTTACACCCGCCAGCGAACCCAAAGATGGGATGGACTTTTTCCGTAAATTAGCCAAGGATGTCAGACGGCGTTAAGTACTCCGTTGGCGCATCTGGTTAATAATTCTGTGGCGGGAGTGGCATTTACCGCCAAAATAGTTATGGGGGAATTGGTCAGGCTATGGGGCAAGGGTGAAAGTCATAACTAGCGCTAATCTACAGGAAATCAGCACACCTACGGCGGTGGCCTTGGGTAATTTTGACGGTGTGCACTTGGGGCATCAACGGGTAATTGCCCCGATCGTCCCCAGCCCACTGGTAAGCACGGTGGTTAGTTTCCAGCCCCATCCCCAAGAATTTTTTCAGAAAATTAGCCGTCCCCAACTCACTCCCCTCCCCGAAAAAATTGAAATTCTGCAAAATTTAGGGGTCAAGCAATTTGTTCTGTTGACTTTTGACCAAGAGTTAGCCCAACTATCTGCTCCAGAGTTTATCGAGCAAATTTTGCAAGCCAAATTACAGGCAGAGCGGGTATCAGTGGGTTTCAATTTTCGCTTTGGGCGGGGGCGCAAAGGTTCGGTGGCTGATCTAAAGCGGGTCTGGGGTAAAAATTTACACACCATTACTGAGCAGTGTCTGTCCGAGTCCATTCGCATCAGTAGTACCAATATCCGCGCTGGTCTGAGTAGGGGCGATTTACCCTTGGTGTTCCGTATGCTGGGCAGACCCTACAGCCTAGTGGGGCAGGTAGTACCGGGGCAACAACTGGCCAGAAAATTAGGCTTTCCCACCGCTAATTTACGACTGCCCGAAGTGAAGTTTTTACCTAGATATGGGGTGTATGGGGTGCAGGTGGATTGTGTGTGGGGCAAAAATTTGGCGGGGGTAATGAATATCGGCTGTCGTCCCACGGTGGTGGGGGAAGGGGTAGTGTGTGAAGTGCATATTTTGGGGGGGCAGGGCGATCTGTACGGTACGGAAATGCGGGTGCGCCTCATCTCTTTTATTCGATCGGAACAAAAGTTTAATTCTGTGGAAGAGTTGCGGCTCCAGATTGCCCAAGATTGTTTGGCGGTACAACAGCAGGGGGTGTTGGTTTAGCCCCGTTCCCTGATTTGCGCTAAAATGCCTGCAAACTCCTAGCCGATTGCCATGCGTGTTGTGGTACTACTGATCGCTGTTACCTGTACTAGCTGGTTCTGGGATGATGGGCAGGTTTTGGCTCGATCGATTTGTGTGAGTAGGTTGGCACAGGAAGTGAACCAAATTAGGCAACAGGCTCTAGTACCCACCACCCGCTTGGGGGTCTATGCCCAAACCGTCACTGAGCCGCCCCTTACCCTGATCGATCGAGATGGGGGAAGCGCCTTTATCCCCGCTTCCAATCAGAAAATCCTCACCAGTGCCGTCGGTCTATCTGTGTTGGGCGGCAATTATCGCATTGCCACTAGCCTGATGACGGAACTGCCCGTGCAGGGAGGGGAAGTGCAGGGCAACCTCTGGGTGATTGGCAGGGGCGACCCTACCCTAACCAGCGATGGCGGGTTGAAACATCTAGTCAGGCAACTGCGCCTCAAGGGCATTCGCAAAATTCACGGTAGCATTCACCTATTAAATAAACTGCCCAGTACGCCTCTGGGGCAGGGGTGGGAACCCCAAGACCTCCACGAATACTATGCCGCCCCCACCTCTGGCTTTACCCTAGATGAAAATTCCCATTATTGGACCGTAACCCCCACCCGTCGCGGACAACCCGTGCAATTTCGTTGGGATTTTCCCCACCTGGTACAGGGATGGCGGGTAGAAAATCAAGCCATCACCAGCCCCCCCAATGGGAGCTATACCCTCACCACCAGCCGTCCTACGGAAAAAGTAATTCGCATTACGGGGACTATGCCCGAAAACTCAGCCCCAGAATTGGGTGGGGTAGCCATTCCCGACCCTGAAGCCTATTTCCGAGAGCGGTTACTGGCGGAATTGCAAGCCCAAGGCATCGAAATTCTGCATTTGGATAGTGTAGGCAAATCCCCAGAACCATCGGTGCTGTTGGCACAGCATTTATCTCCTCCCTTGACGGAAATTTTAGCCACCATCAACAAGGACAGTAACAATTTGCACGCCGAACAGTTATTGCGTATTCTCGCCACCACCGTCAATCCTGTGCCCCCAGATACCTACACCGTCGGCATGGGCATAATTCGGCAATTTCTAGTCGATCGAGGCATTGATACTACGGGTTTGGTGATTGCTGATGGATCGGGGCTATCCCGCTACAACCTAGTCACGCCGAAAATGGTGGTGGCAGTTCTGCAGATAATGGCAAAAAATAGCCTCTTTCGCAATTCTTTGGCGATCGCTGGGCGGGATGGCACCCTGAAGCGCCGTTTTTTGCGCACTATCTTAGCGGACAATCTCAGGGCAAAAACAGGCACTATTACCTCAGCGTCTGCCCTGTCGGGCTATGTGCGGTCTCAGGGGTTAGGGGAAATTGTCTTTAGCATCATGATTAACCACACCAACCAGTCCACTCCCAGTATGCGTCGGGTGATCGATCGTATCACTCTATTGTTGGCACACTTGCAAAGGTGTTGAAGACCCCTTTCCCACTCCCAAAGGGCGAGGGGAGTCACGAAACCACCCCCCGATGCAGGTTGATCAGGCGATGGGGGAAATTATTGAGCACCAAAACATCATGGCTGGTAATCACGATCGTGACCCCCAGACTGTGCAATTTTTCCAGAATTTTCAACACCTGCAAAGAATTTTCTTGGTCTAGGTTGCCTGTGGGTTCATCCGCCACAAGCAAGGGCGGGCGATTGACAATGGCACGGGCAATACTCACCCTCTGCTGTTCGCCCCCAGACAGTTGATCGGGAAAACAAAATTCCTTGTGCATCAGCCCCACCATCTTTAGGGCAGGGGTTACGGCTCGATCGATGTCCGCCCGGGGAATCCCCTGCGCCACCAACACCATCGCCACATTTTCCCGCACCGTGCGATTGGGGATCAGTTTATAGTCCTGAAAGACCACGCCGATCCGCCTACGGAGCATCGCCAACTGTCGATCAGTCAAATTAGCCATGTCTGTCCCCGCTACGGTTACCGTACCAGCGCTGGCAATCTCTGCCCCATACAGTAATTTCAACAAGGTAGATTTACCCGACCCCGATCGACCAGTGAGTAACACAAATTCCCCTTGGTCAATGTGCAAAGTAATATCCTTGAGGGCAATACTGCCATTGCTATAGGTTTTAGACACATTCCGCAGATCAATCATAAAAGCTCAGATCGATCGAGGGTTTGAACCAAGCCCGAAAACCATTATATTTATACTGACAGCTCTAGGATAGGTTTTAAGGGAAACATGGGGCGAACCTGCTGAAATTATGTTGCGGGGGGAAAATTTTTTAATACTTGGGTACGCTGGGGTCAATAAAATCACTCCAAGCATGGGTTCCACCCTGCACATTCACCCCCTCAATCCCTGCCTGTGCTAAAATTGCCACCGCCCTTGCCGATCGACCACCAGTGCGACAGTGGACAGCCAACTTTCTGCCATTGAGCATAGCTTGAATTTTGCTGACCCCTTGTCCATTTTCAATCTCTGGCAGAGGAATTAACACCGTGTGGGGCAGACGGGCAATTTCCCACTCGTTGGGGTTGCGCACATCCACAATTAAATAATCATCTAATTGATGATCCATGATCTCCTTGAGCTGGTGCACAGTAATCTCAGGTACGCTGTTCATCGCTTCATCCTTGGCTTGGGGAATACCACAAAATTGTTCATAATCAATTAATTTATCAATCACGGGGCGCACGGGGTTGGGGCGCAGTTTCAATTCCTTAAAAGACATATCTAAGGAGTTGTATAGCAAGAGTCTGCCACTTAAGGTTCTGCCCTTGCCCAAAATAATTTTAATAGTTTCCGTGGCTTGGATTAAACCAATCAGCCCGGGCAAAATGCCCAGCACTCCCCCCTCAGCGCAGGAAGGCACCATGCCGGGAGGCGGTGGCTCAGGATACAAATCCCGATAGTTGGGAGCGGGCGCTCGATCGTCATAGACCCAGTCTTGATCTTTTGCCCGCAATTGTTTTTGTTCTTCCTTGGTGAGGGAATCCCAACCACTGGGGCGCTTCCACCCACCCCGATAATTGAACACCGTAGCCTGTCCCTCAAACCGAAAAATCGAGCCATACACATTGGGCTTGTTCAACAGCACACAGGCATCATTGACCAAGTAACGGGTAGGGAAATTGTCCGTGCCGTCCACCACAATATCGTAGGGCGCAAAAATATCTAAGGCGTTGCTGGCGGTGAGGCGGGTTTCATACAAATCTACCTGACAATAGGGATTGATGTCTAAAATGCGTTCCCTTGCCGATTGAATTTTGGGCTTACCCACCCAACTGGTTCCGTGAATCACCTGCCGCTGTAGATTAGATTTATCCACCACATCAAAATCCACCAAGCCCAAGCGCCCAATCCCCGCCGCTGACAGGTACAACAGCAGAGGCGAACCCAACCCCCCTGAACCGATACACAGCACCTTAGCGGATTTGAGTTTCTTTTGTCCCTCTACCCCCACTTCGGGCAGGATCAGGTGGCGGGAATAGCGTTCGTAGTCGTCAGGGGAGAGTTCCATCGCGGGTCAGTTCACAGGAAAGCGTAGTGATTTAGTCTGCCATGAATGGGGGCATTTTTTGCCAATTTCCTAATTTTTTAATATCACCCTAATTTTACTCCTTTCCCAGTGTGGAAATAGACCAAATGCTTACACTGTATTAACTCCCCTCGCCCTTTGGGAGCGGGGCTGGGGGTGAGGGTGCAAAGTTCTCAATCCTTGTACTTGTAGCCATGCTGTGCCTAGGCGGTGGCGGGCTGGACAGTCACAATCACCAAGTTATCGGGACGGAATAATTCCTTTGCCACCTGATTCACCTGCTGTACCGTCACCGCCCGAATCCGATCGGGAAAAGTATAGAAGTTGCCATCGGGCAGACCATAGATACGATCGCTGAGGATGGCAGAAGCCACCGCATCAGGGCTGGCGAAACTGGCGGGGAAATTGTTGATCAGGCTAGTTTTGGCGGCTTCCACTTCCGCTGGAGTTACCCCCTTTTCTGTAATCTCCCGAAACATGGACAAGGCCAGATCGATCGCCCGCTGGGTATCCGCTGGATTGGTCTGCATTTGGATGAGAAATGTGCCCTGATTTCTGCCCACCTGAAAGAAACTATACACCCCATAGGTCAAACCTTGCCGATCGCGCAGTTCCCTGCCTAGCCTACTGCTGAGGGTGTCGCCGCCTAAAATTTGGTTCAGCACTTGGGCGGTGTCATAGCGGGGGTCATTACGGCTGATCCCCAAATGCCCCATGATGGTCACGGACTGGGTTTTGCCCTTGAGGGAACGATTTTCCCTAATAATTTGGGCGGGCTGGGCTATGGGCGGCATGGGCTGTGGCACAGGGGCATTGGCACTGCGCCAATTAAACTCTGTTTCCACGATCGAGCGCACCTGGGCGGGATCAAAATTCCCCGTTAAAACTAGGGTCATGCCCTGCGGGTTATAGTGGCGCTGAAAAAATGCCTGTAAATCCTCCCTTGTGATGGACTTGAGGGATGCCTCTGTACGCATGGCATGAAAAGGATGCCCTTCAGGGAATAGGGTTTGTTGAAATACACGGCGGGCAAGGGCACTGGGATTATCTAACTCATTCTTCAGGGAAACTAAATTTTGTGCCAAGCTCAACCGCCATTCCTTTTCAGGGAAATTGGCAAACTGTAAAACCTCTGCCAACTGCTTCAGCACCACAGGCAAGTCGGCAGACAGACCATAGCCACTGATAAATGTCCCTTCCCTGCCCGCACTAAAGGATAGACTGGCTCCCCGATTCTCTAAGGTACTGGCAATGTCAAGAGCCGTTTGGTTTTTAGTGCCATTCAAAAGATTTTGGGCGACGAGGGAAGCCAGCCCCGCTTTGTCTGGAGTATCCCATCGGGAACCCGCCTCCACCAACCCCGACAAAGAAAAGGTAGGGGTGCTCCGATCGACCAATAGCACCACATTCAAGCCATTGGCTAAGCGAAAACTGTCGGGGCGCGCTGGCACGATCGATTTAGGCTGGCTAAAGGCACTCTTGGGCAAATACTGGTTAAGTTCTTTTTCAGACAGGGGAGGATTATTGCCCCGATTGTGGGTAATTTCCGTACTGGTGGGATTGGTGGGCGCTTGTCCCGTGATATTGGTGGGCAGAAAATAGGCAGTAACTAGCTTGTCAGGGCGCAGATACTTTTGGCTCACCCTTTGCACCTGCTGGATATTCACCTGCTCCAACTGTTTCAGGTAACGATCGCTGTAGCGGTAATCCCCAAACACAATGTGGTTATAGCCCAACTGCTGAGCCTGAGCGTTAATACTGCGATTGGACAAAATAAAATTGGCTTTGATCTGGGTCTTGGCTCGATCGAGTTCCGCTTGGGTAATGCCCTCTTTCTGCAGTTTGGCAATTTCGGCCACCATTAACTTCTGTAAATTTTCCAAAGTTGTATTTGGGGCGGGCACAGCCGAGAGAAAGTACCAGCCCTTATCTATTAAATTATTGGTGGAACCCCCAGCGCTGGTGGCTATGCCAGTTTCCACGAGGGCGCGATAAAAACGAGAATTTCTACCCGTAGAAAGCACCGCATCCATCACATCTAGGGCAGGATTATCGGGGTGATCCGCGGGGGGTAAATCGGTATAAATTCCTTGTAAAAAAGGTACACTCCCCGACTCCCGCAGAATAATCGGGTTTTGCTCCCTAAACTCCAAGGGCGTAAATTCAGGTTTAGGGGGTATGGGGGTTTTGGGTCTAGAGATCGGCTCAAATAGTTGTTTAATTTTCGGTAACAATTCCTTAGTGTCAAAGTCCCCCACCACAATTACCACCGCATTATCAGGGCGATAAAAATTGCGATAGTAGGCTTGAATATCCTCCACCGTGAAATTTTCCACATCCCGTCGATCGCCGATTACCGACCATTGGTAGCTAGTGCCCGCCAGCGCCTTACGGGTCAAAGCCTTGTATAGCCGATTCCCCGGATTATTGTTGCCCCCGTCCAGTTCCGAGAGCACCACCGTCCGTTCCGTTTCTAATTCCTCCTTGCCCGCTCTGGTGTTTGCCATACGATCGGCTTCCAGTTCCAAGAGCGCCTCCACCTTGTTACTGCCCACCGTGCCGTAGTAGGCGGTCATGTCATAACTGGTAAAAGCATTGGAGTTACTGCCAAGGGCATTAAACAACCTGCCAAATTGCACGGGGCGGGAGACTGTCCCCTTAAATAACAAGTGTTCCAACTGGTGGGAAATCCCCGTGATCCCCGGTCTTTCATTGCGGGAACCCACCCGATACCACACCTGTACTGTAGCCACAGGAGCTGTGCGTACTTCCTTGGTGAGCACCGTCAGCCCATTACTCAAGACAGTTTTTACCACCCCATCCGTGAGACTGACATCAGCAGACACAGGGATTTGACTGGAAATGATCACCCCTAGGGCAATTAGTAAACACACCAACCAAAACGAAATTCTCGATCGAACCACAGGCATAGGTACAGATGGGATACAGTATTTTCATCTTAACCCTTTACTACTTTCCCAGTGTGGGCATAGACAAAATGCTTACACTGTATTAACTCCCCGCGTCCTTTGGGAGAGGGGAAAAACGCCAATTTGAGAGTGGGAAATAATTATCTAAAGCAAATTCCCCTACATTTGGCAGAGAGGGTGGAGAAAATGCAAAAAAATAGCCCTACTGCAATAGTAAGGCGTAATGTGTTGAGTTTAAGGGGTTGTGAGGTATTAGAGACTTACTCCTTGAGTAACTACCTGACAACCCATACATTTACTACTACTATCTTGCATGGGCACCACCTCCTGATTCCTAATGGACTTTTTCTTAAATGTTTTAGGTTTTTCAACCCTGAGGAAATATATTACAGATTTTAGCTTTCTGTCAATGGGTAAGTGAGCAATTTCCCCCAGTTTTGCTACTTGCAAAGATAAGGTTAAAAGTGTTATGATTAACGATGCTCAAAAATTCTTCTTGCATCTTACTTAATTTATGGCAAACATTAAGTCCGCCGTCAAACGCGCCGAGATTGCCGAACGCAACCGCCAACATAATAAAGCCTACAAATCTGCCATTCGCACCCTCACCAAAAACTACCTAGAAGCCCTGAGTAACTACAGGAACAACCCTTCCCCAGAGGCTTTGGCTGTAGTCAGCGCTAAGATGGCCCAGGCATTTAGTAAAATTGACCGCGCTGTCAAAAGGGGAGTAATTCATCGTAATACTGGGGCACGGCGTAAATCCCGTTTGTCGGCGGCATGGGCCAAATCGATCGTTCCCCCCACCCCAGCGGACAGTTAAGCAAAACCCGCCCCATCAGGGAACTTCCTCAAGTTTATACAGTTCCCAGTGTGGGCATAGACAAAATGCTTATGCTGGATTGACTCCCTTCGTTCTGTGGGAGAGGGAAAAACTGCCAATTTGAGACTCGGCAAGGAGTAGTTCCCCCGGCCCTTTGCCGTCTGTCTAATGCTATAAGTGCAGAAAAAGGTAGAAGTTATGCACCTCTACCTCCCTTTTAGAAAACCTATCTCTGCCAAATTACTTCAGCCAACTCACCATCGCCTTGGGCTGATTCACAGAAAATAGGGGGTTGTGGTCTTGGGCAATCACCTGTCTGGCTTGAGTCGCGATCGCCACCGTGGTAGAGTCATAGGTTTGGGTAGCCAATTTAGGATATACCCCCAAGCCAATGATGGGCACCAACAAACACAGGGCAATAAACACTTCCCGTGGTTGGGCATCCCCCATATAGGTTTCCCGATTCCACTGCATATTGCTCCCGCCATAAAATACTTCCCTGAGCATAGACAGCAGATAAATAGGAGTAGCAATCAGCCCCACTGCGGCCAACAACACCGTCACCGTCTTGAACGCGCTAGTGTAGGTATCACTGGTGGCAATGCCCAAAAATACATTTAACTCGCTGACAAAACCACTCATGCCCGGTAACGCCAAGGAAGCCATAGCACCCGCTGTGAACAGGGCAAATGCCTTGGGCATGGACTGGGCTACGCCCCCCATCTCCTGCATCTGTAGGGTGTGGGTCCGATCGTAAGTTACCCCCGCCAAAAAGAATAAACTGGAGGCAATCAAACCGTGAGAAATCATTTGTAACATGGCACCACTAATGCCGATGTCCGTAAAGGAAGCCATACCCATCAGCACAAAACCCATGTGGGAAATAGAAGAATAGGCAAGGCGACGCTTCATATTGGTTTGGGCAAAGGCAGTCAGTCCGCCATAAATTACATTCACTCCACCCAGTAGAGCCAAAATTGGCGCAAAGTACACATGGGCATCAGGGAGCATCTGCATATTGAACCGCATCAAAGCATAGCCACCCATCTTTAACAGTACCCCCGCCAAAATCATGGACACAGGGGCAGAGGCTTCCCCGTGAGCATCTGGAAGCCATGTGTGCATGGGAAACATGGCTAATTTCACCCCAAAGGCAATCAGTAACCCCCCATAGGCAAGTAACTCAAAGCCCAAGGAATAGTGCTTTAGCCCCATCTCCGTCAGGTCAAAGGTCACCCTATCCCCGTAAAATGCCATCGCCAGCCCCACCGCCAAAATAAAGATGGAAGCGATCGCCGTGTACAGAATAAATTTAGTGGCGGCATATTGGCGCTTCGCCCCGCCCCAAATGGCAATTAACAGATATACAGGCACCAGTTCCAATTCCCACATCAGGAAAAACAAAATCATATCCTGGGCAGAAAATACCCCCACCTGAGCGCCGTACATCAACAGCATTAAGAAAAATAATAATTTGGGCTTCCGTTTTACATTCCAAGCGGCAAAAATAGCCAGACTATTCACCAACCCCGTCAATAAAATCAACGGAAAAGATAGACCATCGATCGCCAAAGACCACCGCAAATGTAGCTGGGGAATCCAATCTACCGACTCCACCATTTGTAAACCAGCTATATTTTGATCGTAGTTGTTACTAAAGCCATAGACCATGAGCAGAAAATCTATGAGCGCCACAGCTAGGGCATACCACCTAACGGTCTTTCCTTCCTTGTCGGGTATGAGGGGAATGGCAAACGCCGCCACCACAGGAAATAGTAAAATCGCCGTTAGCCAAGGAAATTCGGCAAGTTCCATAAGAATAAATACTTAGTGCAATGCTTAATATTCTATAAAATTTTGTTAATTTTGTTTAGTCCTTAAGGGGGATATATTAAATTTTCTTTACATTCTCAGTGGTGAGATAGGCTAAATGTCTCCTTATGTGGGGGAGAGGTGGGGGCTAACGATCGAGCAATTTTTGCCATGAATTTCAGTATGGGGAAGATTGACCCTTGACAGAAAATTTCGCCAAGGGCGGGGACATTCTGGGCTAACATGATGGCAGTCTTTTATCTGTAGAACGATGGAAAGTACGCTCCAAAAACTAGGACAAACCCTAGCTTGGGTAATCTTGTTAGGAATTTGTGTGTGGGGATGTGTACCCACTGCCAATACTTCTACGATCGACACACCCGTTACTCAAGCTGAGCCTAAAAATATGACCGAATATCCTAATCTTCCCCGCCTCAAGGGTAAAGCCACTGTAGAAATGACCCTTGCCAGTGGCACAGTCACCATGGAAATTGACGGGGACAATGCCCCTATTACTGCTGGCAATTTTATCGACCTGGTGCAGAGGGGTTTTTACGACAATCTCAGTTTTCACAGAGTAGTCAAGGAACCCAATCCCTTTGTGGTGCAGGGGGGCGATCCTCTGGGCAATGGTACAGGTGGTTTTTCTGACCCCAAAACGGGCATGAAACGCTCCATTCCCCTAGAAATTTTACCCGCCGATCAGACTACGCCTGTGTATGGACGCACTTTACCCGCAACTCAGACCCCCAAACTGCGCCACGATCGAGGTGCGGTAGCCATGGCGCGTTCTCAACAACCAGATTCGGCTTCTTCCCAGTTTTATATTGCCTTAGATAACATTTACTTTTTGGATGGCTCCTATGCTGTATTTGGGTATGTGACCAAGGGCATGGAACTGGTAGATAAAATCAAGATGGGAGACAAAATTTTGTCTATGAAAGTAGTCAAGGGCGGGCTTTAGAAGCCATACTGGGAGCAAATTTTCATAGTTCAATTTACTAACTAATCAGAAATGGTTTGCCCTGTGCAATAAGCACATTATAAAAACTGGAAACAGCGATGAATCAGACTCAATTTGACACAATTAACCGTCTCTTTTTATTGACTTTCCAAGTGGCAGACCGCTTGGGCAGTGAATCCAGCGACCCAGCTCAACTATTGCTCACTAACCAGTCCAGTCTGAGCGATTGTAGTATCTACTTTCCCTCTGACTATAGGATGGAAGTTCTATCCCTCGATCGATGGCCAGAATACCTCACGGATGCGCCCCCTTTAGCCGAGATGAATCGCATTTTGCAATCCTATCCCTGTAGCCATGGCATTTATCGTCAAGATGAAGTATCGGGGTGGGTCTGTGCTTTCTGGGCAACTCAATCAGGCTTGGGCACTAACTTGTTATTGCGCGCTCACCGAGTAGAAACTTAGTACTCCCTTCCCCCTTTGGGAGAGGGGCTGGGGGTGAGCTCCCCATTAGAGAGTGGGTAAGGAATAGGATTTGTCCCAGCAGTCCCGTTATTCAGATAAGAAATAGTGCCAAATGGCATCCCTTGCTTTCCTCACCAAAATTTAGGGGTTGGGGGTGAGGGAAGAGCGATTAGCTTCCATCAGAGACTGTCGATCGAAATTCTTAGCAGGAACAATCATCACTCGCCCATTGGCAAAGAAGGCAATTTCTGGTTCAGCGGACTGATTGAGGGGCGCAACCATAGCGATCGAGTCGGCAATGCGCAACTGGGTGGGCATGAGGGATAAAGCCATCACCACCGCTTGGGAATTGCCCCCGTACCCCGCGTGGGCCAAACCCCGCAATTTCCCCCATATAAGAATATCACCGGTGGCAAACACTTCCGCTCCCCCATTCACATCGCCAAAAATAATGACACTGCCACTGTGGCGAATTTCTGTCCCCGCTCGGAGCGTCATCTGTAAATAGAGGGGGTCTTCAGGGGGGAGCGGTTTGCCCGTGGGGGACTGGAGCGCGTTGGGGGCAGGGGTCTGCTCAACCGAAAAACCCGCCGTAACCGCATTGATTGCCGTTTGTCGCCGTTTAGTAATCACCTGCACCAGTCTCAGATTGTAGGCGGCAAGGGCAGAGTGAATCTCTTGCAGTTGCGGTACATCCAACAATCGATCGAGGGCTTGTAAATAAACAGGGGTCTGGGGTGTCCAAAATTTTTCCGTGCCTAACAGTCGTTGTTCTAATTGGGTGAGCACATCGGACCAGGGACGGGCAGGAGTATCGGGGTCATCACTGGCACGATCGTTGGGCAAAATCAGATACAGTTGACGATTGACAGTCTTAAAACGCACCTGTTCCGCAAGGGACTGCTGGGGGGCAAGCAGTTCTGCTTCCTTCTCCTCTGGCAAATTATCTGGATTCTCGGCTTCTGGGGACTGACCAGAATCACTGGTTACGGTTAATTTCTCTTCATCCATAGGCTTAGGGAATCCGCACGGGGGGTGATTACATTGGGGAAGGTCTAATCAACGATCGTAGAGCAGAATGTAATTCATTGGTCAGTTTCTGCACCAGGTCTTTAGCATTATGGCGATTGGCTTGATAGGTAGGCAAGTGGGGCGAGATGGCGATCGGTTCTCCCGCGCTGAGAATCAATTTCCGTTGTCCCAAATAGGGAGTTTTGCCAAAGGGTAGGCATTGCACCCGCGCCATCACTCGCCAAATCAGTAAGAGCATTTCCGCAAACCGACTGGGGCTGGGATGTTGCCCTACATAATCCCCCGTAATGGGCAAAATACTTTCGGCAATGCGCATATGCCACAGGCTGGCGCTGGCTTCCCGTGCCAATTGATCCCCAAAACCCTTTTCCAGGGCAGAAATTTTCCTAATGTCCTCCACCCGAAATATCTGATCCCATGTGGCTTGCTCTATACGGCGACAACGATCGACTGTCGTACCCTTGCCTGTAATCTGGAAGTGGGCCTCGGCTTTGGCTAAAATCATGGCAATCACCGTCTCTAACCGCTGGGGCAGGTTGGCATGGGGATCGATCGCTTGGGCATAGGCGGGATAGAACTTTTGATAGTGGTTTGCCACCCAATCCAGCAAAAATATGCCTAAATCATACAGGCGCTGATAACGATCGTTGGGGGTAGGTGGGGGTTTATCTATACCACAATCCCGTTCCAGGGCAAGCAATAGTCGATCGATGGGCCCCCATGACTGGCTAGGGTACTCATACTGAATACCGATGGGCAGAATCACCACCGACTCACCACGCCCCGCCTTCTGTAAATCCTCCGCCGTCCAAAACCCCAACTGCACTACCCCCGGTTCCAGATTAGCCACCGCCTCACTTTGACCATTAGTCCCCCCCTCTGGGGCGATCGCCAAAGGGAAATTGCCATTTAGTAGGTGTTCCCGCATGGCTTTCATGCCTTGGCGGTCCGCCTTACCCCGATAGACAGGAATCCCACCCACACGGGGAAATAACCAATTCACAATCCCCCCCGCCCACAGGGGAATGCCTCGATCGTAGACAAAAAAGGCATGGGCAGGAGATTGCAAGGGGATACCCATGCGCCGTGCCTGCGCTGGTAAACTCTTGGCAAACAGGTGGAGCAGGCTGAAATGGTCATCGGTGGTAGGGTGGCGAAAGGCATAGAGACAACGCACTTTGCCCTGGTCTGCTAAATGGTGAATGCGTACCATCCGCTCCAAGTGATGCTCTTCCACATGGGAAATATGGTTTTTGTACTTCAGCCAATAGCTAGAAGTAATATGCATAAACCAGAGAACCTTGGGATCAAAGTTGGGGGGCAAAGGCGGTAAGGTATTTTGCAGTCGATCGAGGGAAGGGGACATAGATAATTTCCTAACTATTTAAGGGGATGGTGTTCTGCCAAAATTTTCTCTACCCGTGCTTCATCAATGCGGGCAGTGAGGCGCTCTGCTTCTTGATTGTCCCGCACCGTTTTGGCTAGGGTAAAAGCAGAACTCAAGGAGTACAAATACCCCATGCCCAGACAACCCTTAATCCAGTTATCCACAGGCAGATAGGTAATGCCCCAAGTGGTGGCACAAACGGAAATGATAAAAGACAACCACACTTGCGCAATCCATGCTTGGGTATCTTTTTGGTAATTGATGGGTTTGATCATTGCTAGTTACAGAACTCATTGCCCAGTATTCTAAAAATAAGTTTTGGTCAGGGTTTAGGCGGGTGTGACAGTTCCTAAAGTGTTCTGCCAAAAGGTCTGGATGTCCCGTAAATTGGGTTCGCCAGCAGGGGGCACGATCGAGATACCTTGGGCGGGAGTAGATTGGGTCATTTCGCCCCACAAAATAAATCTGTCCCCCACCTCTAGGGTCTGCACTAGCTCAGGGCGGGGGGTAATCACCAATAGGGGCACAGGGGGAGCCTGCCACCCTGCCCCGCTGGTCTGCACTTGGGCAAGGGCTTCTAAAATGGCCGCAGACCCCTGTAATAGTCCCAAATCAGGGCAATAAAAAGAGACCCGCAAGCCTAATTTTTGTCCATATACATATAATGAGCCACAGACCATCACCGCCTGCTCAAAATAATCCCCAGACCAGCGATCGGTAGTATCCAAGGCAAGGGTAACCTCCTGTCCGCCGATGGTAGTTTCCAATTCCCGCACCCGCAAATCCCCATACTTGGCACTGGTACGCCAATGGATCAAGCGCATGGGGTCTCCCCACCGGTAGGGGCGCAGGGTACGGGTGAGACCCTCCGTAGCCAGTTGTTGGCTGTGGCGGGGGCTATAGCGTTGTTGTTCCTGTTCTCGCCCCAACTGCTCCAAAATAGGACATTGGGCTAAAGGTAGTACCAAAGGATAAACCACTACCTTTACCTCACCCTTATCGATAGAACGCCGACTGCGAAATAGTCCCAAGGGGCTGGCGGTGGCGATCGACAGGGCAGACAGATAAAAAACCCCGCGCCGTTCAGCGGTTATGGTATATTGCCACTGGTAACTTTGCCCTTGGGTCAGACTGGGGAGCACAATTTCTTGGGTGGTGATGCCACACAGACCATCGGGTAATTTGTCCCGCACTTGCAAAAGATGTTTAGCCGTTTTGCCTGAATTGTGAATTGTCACCGCAATATCTAAATCACTACCCACCGTTACAGGCACAGGAGCGGCTCGATCGATGGTTAATTCCTGTAGATAGCGACTGGGAAACAGAGCGCCAATGGTCAACAGCGCCAAACTCACCCCACTGATCACATAGAGCCAACCCGCCAAAGTATTAGTTGCCGCCCCAAATAAAAAAACGGTCAAAGACAGCAGTAACCCACCCGCAAACTCTGGCACTGCCCCATGCCATTCAAACCATCGCCATAATTTCTGCATCTTTTCCCACAGGTTTGCCCCTACCTCACCATACTACCCCCATGCTCCAATGTAAAGTAATTGCAACAAATCCCAGCTCATTAGTGAAGGAATGTGAATCAGAGTTGCGATATTGATGCCACAGGCTATAATTATCTCTAGGGCTTTATATTTGATTTAGTTGTCTTCTATAAAGCCCAATTCTGTGGTGAGTAGCATTCCTCTAATGCCAGACAATTGCGATTCTCGTAGATACACCGTTATATCTTTTGCCCCTGTGCAAGGTTTTATTGAAAAGTCCCGCAAGTTGCGTGATCTATATGGAGCCTCCCAAATTCTCTCCTATTTGAGTTGGAAGATAGTTATTGCCGCTAAAAGTAAAGGATTGGCAGTAGTTTCCCCAGCGATCGGCATCTCTGATACTTCAGAAATGACAAATATGGATATAGTGCAGGGCATGCCCAACCGTATTTTAATACTGGGGGATTTCTCTCATAACGACGCTCATCAGGCATTGACCGCCGGTTGGAAAGAAGTGGTGATGGCTTGTCGCAATTGGCTAAGAGCGCATTTACAGATTGAGGATAGGGGTTGGGTGAACTCATGGACAAGATGGCAAATTCACGCGTGGGAAGTATTTTGGGGAGGTGGACAAACTATTGAGTCCGCTATGCGCGATCTGGAAACTCGCAAATTACGGCGGGCATGGACTGTACCCAATTGGAATGGGGAAAGTTCCAGTCTGTCAGGGCATGATGCCATCGCTCATCCCGATATGGATAGTTTAGGAGTGGACGAACACCAGATAAAACGGTTTTACCAGAGGCTGGCAGAAATTATCGACCCTACTGGAACTGCAAACGATCGTGCCTATATCAATGAAAATGAGCGATTGAGTATTCCAGAGTTAATCAAAAGATTAGTTACCTATGAATCGATCGCCAAAGCCATCCATCCCGATCTCTATGCACCGACTTTTCGGGAAGTGCTACGCAAAGATGACCGATCGGGTGCTACCTATTGGACTGGTTGGTTTATGGGAGATGGGGACAGGGTGGGCGATCATCTGAAAAAGCTCACCGATAGTGCCAGCGTTACTCAATTTAGCCAGTCCTTAAGAGCTTGGGGTAGGCAATTCCAAACAGATTTTGACAAACAGGGAAAAGGTCGTGTCATCTATGCAGGCGGAGATGATTTTCTGGGAGTGATGTATGGCGACAAAAAGAATCCTCAATTAGATGGTCGAGTCGTGATTACATGGTTAAGGGAACTGCGGGAGAGTTGGGCACAGGGAAACCTAGGCATTACCCTCAGTGTGGGTTTTGTGTGGGCGGGGCACAGTGTACCCCAGCGGGATGTGCTCCAACATTGCCGGGAAGCAGAGAAATTAGCTAAGAAGTTGGGACGCGATCGAGTAACTATTCGGGTGGTATTCAACAATGGGCAGTTTGTGCAGTGGACTACCCCTTGGCCCTGTTTGCAATGGTTGAATGATTATACAGATAGAGATGGAAGTAATAACTGGAGCCATATTTATTCCGATCTCGCCCAACTCAAGGCACGCCACGGCATTCCCCCGACAACGAGTAATAAGATAGATGACACGATCGCCCTGGAACTATTTGGACTCTATTTCGGAGCAGATAAGCAAAAGCAACTCTCCCAAGAACGGGGCAAAATTACAGGCTCAGAAGATGGGAGAGCCATGATTGAATGGATTGATGGCATGATTAGAGTGGGGTGGCAATTATGTTCCAATTCCTAATTGTGATTCGTCCCTTGGGTTTGCTCTATGGTAGCGCGGGCGCATTCCTCTCCCCCGAAAACTTAGTGGGACGATCGGGTGCTAAATTTCCCCCTGATGCAGGCGCTCTGTCAGGATTGATTTTGGCAGAGAATCAAGAACAGCAGTTCACCGATCATCAAGAATTGAAGACTAATTTAACGGTGGCGGGAGCCTTTTGGGCACAGGCAGACCATCCCGAAAACTTCTTTGTCCCCATCCCCCGATCGCGTATTGTGGGGGAAAAGAATCCAGATTTTGATGAATGGGAGTTAATCAATCACCAATGGCAACGCCCCCGTCCTGACATCAATCCCAGCTATCAATGGCAGAGTATCAACTCTTGGCACAAGCCCACTGCCCAGCTAAAACGCCCTGAACAAGGCAACCTCAACGATGTGGGACAACCCCCATGGAAATTCCTACCCATTTTGCATCCTTATCTGAAAGAGGAAGAGAGACATGTGCGGGATGAGGATGGATTATTTTTAGAGAATGCAGTACAGATGCGAGAAGATAGCTGTTTGGTGTACCTCTCCACCCATAAACTCCCCGATGGCTGGTATCGCTTTGGTGGAGAAAGTCATTTAGTGCAAATCACCAGTCGCGAAATTCCAGAACATAGTTCCATTTACCAATTACTGAGGCAAAAAATCGGGCGTAGCTTTGCCCTGATTACCCCCGCCGTATGGGGCAATAACAATCTATCTACACGCTATCCTCACCATGAACACTTTAATAACCAGCGTCCTGAGATGTTGACCGATCGTCCCGTGCCATTTCGTTATCGTTTAGGGAAAGGCGATCGTAGCAAATCCAGTGTATTGGGAATTGGTCGCTATGCGGTTCCTGCGGGAACTGTATATGTATTGAAGCATGACCTGAATAGAACTTGGTGGGATTTTCCCAATGAGTGGTTCCCCCAGAGCAAGGGACAGAGACATTCACCAAATCACACATTACTCAAGCAGTTGGGCTGTGGATTATGTTTACCAATTACCATTAAAGGGGTGGAGGAATGAATCCTATGAAAATACTGCAAGCCGATGCCAACTATACTTTTCACTCATACTTTGAGTTATCCTATGATACGGATGAAATTTTGGCAGAATTTGATTACCAACTGGTCAAAAAACGCTTGCAACTGCCCAGAACTAGCCGTGAATTATCTGGACTCAGTGAATTGCAAGAGCAGTTGGAAAATGTACTACCCTATGTGCCCCTCACCAGTGAAACTGCAAGGCGAGAGATTTTAGTTGCCCCTGTCCTCAGTCGGGTGGCGATGATTTGTCAGCAAATTTTGCGGATTGAATATCCTGTAAGAGTTAACAACCTATTGCAAGGCAGTCTTGATTATCTCATTAGGGCGGCGCATAGCTTGATTGTGGTTGAGGCGAAACGGGACGATCTGACAAGAGGTTTTACTCAGTTAGCAGTGGAGGCGATCGCTTTATCAATGTTAGATGATACCCCTGATACTATCTATGGTGCCGTCACCATCGGTAATGTATGGATATTTGGCATTCTCGATGTCAAAATTCGCACAATCTTTCAAGATATTGGCGCTTATACCTTGCCCGATAATTTGGAAGACTTGATCCGTATCTTAGTCGGTATTTTGGAATGATTTTTGTGATTCATTAAATAGGAGTGGATTGATGTATAAAAAGGCGTACGGAATCATTGAAACCCTTGCCCCTCTCCATGTGGGAGCCGCCGCAGGTGAGGAATCTGGGAATCTGAATTTGATCTTTCGGGATCAATTTACCCAGACAGGAATTATCCCCGGCAGTTCCATTCGGGGACGGTTTCGGGCAGATATGCGGGAGATGGAAAAGGGTTTGGAGAATAAATGGTATGGACATGAATCTGTTGAAGGCAGACCTGATGGCGGCACTACGGAGGCACTAGTCAAATTTGAATATGCTTCTCTGGTTTGGCTCCCTGTCTTTTGTCCGGGGCAACCTGTGGTGTGGATTACCTGTCCCAGATTGCTTAAGCGCTACAAACTGATTACTGACTGCCCAGCGACTATTCCCAAGCCTTACACGGCGGCGAAAACCCTACGGGGTAGGCAGATTAACGATCGAGGCACTGCCAGACAAATTCTATTTTTCAATTTGGGATTTATGGAAATTGAGCACCACATAGAAGCAGAAGAAATGAAAAAATGGATTCCGCATGGGGTAGATGTGGCGGTTGAGAGTTTGGTGGTGGTTGGCGATAATGATATGGCGATGTTGCATGACATGGCTTTGTATCGCCAGAGTCGCATCAAAATGATGGATGACATGAAAAAGGTAGATGTAGGCGCATTTTTCAATGTGGAGGCTTTACCCGAAGGAAGCATTTTAATCTTTCCGATCGCCTTGAAACAATCAGGCTGGAGACCCTTCGGCAATGATGCTTCCCAAGATATGTATTTTGGTGGTTTGGAATCCGTTGGCTTTGGTCGTTGTCGTGTTACACTTGTAGGAGAATATAAATAATGGCTTGGAAAACTTATGATTTGGATCGCATTGCTCAGAGGTTAGTGCTACACGCCAAAGAGCGGGATAAGGACTCGTTGGGACAAGCATTCAAAATGCGTACAACTGTGGCTTATGGCTTGGAGCGGTTTTGGGGGGAACACTTACGCCTGCAAGATAAAGAGCCAAAAAAGGCACAGTATTGGAAAGAGACATGGGAGCAACTGGTGGCGGTGATGACAAGAGCGGGAGTGAACATTCCTAACGATTCCGTAAAGGCGGAAGATACCAAAGCTGTTAGAGCAATGGCAGAAAAACTTTGGAAAGTAGATATGCAAGATCAACGGGTGGCAATGGCGGTATTGACCCAACTCTGTGACTGTCTGGTTTGGTGGACACAGCGCTATAAGAAGAAATAGTTTTTAGGGAGTGAACAATCATGATTTGTATTCCTGATGCCTATAAAAAAGTGCCGATGATGTTTCAGGCGCAAACAAATGGGCGTTGTCAATTGCAACGACTCGTTCCAGAGCGCAAACAGTCTGGCGACCCACAAGATGCGGAACTTTGGTGTGAGGAGTGGACGAGGGAAATTTATTCCACCCCTCCAACATTTGGGGAGCCAATTAGAACCAGAGAATACTCAATTAGTTGGCGATTTGTCACCAATTCAGGACAGGATGATGGGGTGATTCGCCCTGTGATCGGTGCTTCTGGCTATCCTTTCTATCCTGGTTCGAGTATGAAGGGAGCTTTTCGTCAGGCTTGTAAGCGTTTATTTAGCGATCGAGTTGGTAGATATTGCGGTCAGGAAAGTTCTAAAGGGGATTTCTCCCCCGGAATTTTACGCTTTCATGGAGGTTATCCTGTAGATGATAGTTGGTGTGATGGCTTAGTTGATTTAGTGCATCCCCAGCAAGAACGCCAAGTTATGAGTGGTAAGGCCAGCAGTGCGTTTATCCAGATTTCGCTTTATCAACCCACAATTCAATTTGGCATTTCAGCGGGGGAAGAAATAGAAGAGTCCGAGTGGGAGGAGATTTGGCAAATTTGGGAAATGGCGCTAGGGCGTGGTATTGGTTGTCGGGTGTCCGCAGGCTATGGTCATCGTAATGAATTAAAGGGTGAGTTATTATATCCGCCCCATAGATTGAAAGGTCAGGGAATGCTATCCAAGCGCTTGGATGGCTCTGGTGAGTTCCGTCCCAATATGTTTCGGGCAGGGCTTCGTGGTCATGCGTTGCGCATTTTTGGGGGATTGACAGATAGGAACACGGCACAGCGGGAAGTTGAGAGACTGTTTGGCGGTGTATCAGAACATGGGGTATGGGGCTTATTGATGATGAATTTTGTCCCAACTAGCTTTGAGCCAAAGTCGTTTGGGAGCGGGAGATGGCAAGTTCCTGTGTATAAAATTGAAGGGGAATTGGGTTGGCTTCTATCACAATCTATACCAGATGACCAGAAAAAGGCGTTGAGAGATTTAATGTTTCATCTGCATCAATTTGCCATGCTCTTCGGTGGATTTGGGAAATCGTGGCGTAGAGCTGATCATCGGTTATTTTATCCAGAGTACTATAAGCAGAATGATAACCGAAAGCCTCTGATTGGTTGTCATTGGCAATGGAGTGGGCATACCTTAACGCGTGATAGTAAAGTTGGAAGTCTTAAACAGATTCCTGCGTTTTTGGAAGGTCTGCAAAATGCCGCAAGAACTTGGCTGACCATGCAAGGGGTAAGAAATCTAGGTCAAACTTATGCCAGAGAATGGCGAGAAGCATGGCATTTAGATACAGTGCAGGTATGGGGCAGGGTTGCGGACGATCGAGAAAGTTCAGAAGCAATTCACTGGTTACATGAACCTTATCAAAGGGGTAATCCCAAAGCGCATATTTCTGAACTATCAATTAAAAGGTCATCTATAACGGGACAGATGGGACAAATCGGTCGGCTATGGCATCGCATGTATCCAGTGGTGCAGATGGTTCCTGATCCCAATGACCCTAATAAAAAGATAGGCAGACCTACACCGCGTTATTTGGAACTCTTAACAATTTTTCCTAATGCTTCTCGTGAGTGCACAGATTTTCTCCAATTCTTAGCTAAGGATAGTTCCTTTGAGAAACTCTGGGGAAACCCTAGTTTACAGTGATTTTACTGAATTTCTCTAGGCTTATTTTATATAATTATGGAGTTTAATCATGGCTGTAGTTTGGATTGTGACCACGGGTGATAGTGATGTTAAGCTCGTAAGTGATACTGGTTGGGGAGATTTGCGGATTAAAAAATTGGAGCAGTTGCATCCATGTGAGAATGATTTTGCGCCCAAGGAGAACATTCATAATAACCTATTGACTTTGTCTGCTAGGGTATTAGGAATTGTCTATGGTGATGCCCTTGAGACCCATTGGCAATACTTGACTTTTCCTCTATTGGATGGATTTTGCCGTGAACTAGATAAAGACGCACAGAATAATCCCGATCGCATCATCATGTTATTAACGGATCAAGATGCCATTTTGACGGATTACCATAATGCTGATTCGCCATATTGGAAAGATACTTGTACACTTCAGCCCATCTTTGAAAGATACTTCCAAGAGAAATACAATATCAAAATTGAACCCAAGTTATTGCAACCCAAAGAATCTGGTCTGGATGATTGGAATGGCACTCTGACTCTAGTACAGCAGGTGTTTGCTGATTTGGCAATCAATCCAGAGGATAGGATAATTGTTAGTCATCAGGCGGGGACTCCTGCCACATCTTCGGCGGTGCAGTTTGCTAGTCTGTCTAGTTTTGCCGATCGAGTGAGTTTTTTGACCAGTAATGAGCGTACTAAGGTGGTTTCTCTGAATCCATCTTCTTCCTACTTTGATGCGATGCAAATTCAACAGGCAAAGAAATTCTTAAACAATTATGACTATGTGAGTGCTTTTTCTATTTTAGAAAGTAAGCTGGAGGGGTTGAAGGTGAAAAATCCCGATCAAGCGGATAAAATTCTCAAATTATTGGAGATAGCTAAACTGTGGAATTTGAGCAAGTTTGATGAGTTCAAGGAGAGAATGGAAAATTTACCTATTCCCAGTTTGCGAGATGTGGCAACTGCTAGATTTAGGGATGGATGGGACTGGTGGATAGCTTATGAGGAAGCATATCTAGGAATAGTGCGACGCAGACAGGGAAATGTGGTGGAAGCATTTTTTCATAGTTTTCGTGCGTTTGAGGGGATTTTGGCAGAATGGAGTAAGGGTGAGTTTAGCGCTCATATTTCATATAAGAAAGACCGCTATTACCTCAATGCGTCGGTGATTGAAGATTCTAAAAATTATTTTGCCAACTCTAAGTTTAAGCAAGATGGTACACCTAATAATACTCCAGCAGAACTACAGGTGGAATTGCAGAAATTGGCTAATGAGGGTAAAGTGTTGGACTTTGCGTTCATTTGTAAGCTTTTTAGAGTGGTCAAGCCAGATTACAAGTCTATAGGTTTGGATTTGGTAGTGCATACTGAGGGCATTTCTGCCAAAAGAAACTTCATTTTTCATCAGGTTCGGGGGATGCAAGAATCCCAGTTAATGGAATTTTGGAAAGTTGATAAGGCACAGGAGAGAGAGTTACAAATTAGGGATTGGGAGTGCAAAATTCGGCGATTTCTCAATTTTATTGCTGATGAAAAAGATTTTAAGAGTTGGGAGGAGGCGAGTTTGATGGCGCGGGTGCATGAGGAATTGGTGAAGGAGATTGAATTGATCGATTCTGGTAAAGTTTAATTCACTTTCTTTCCACTCTCAAGTTAGGATTTCCCCCTCACCCCCACCCCTCTCCCAAAGGGCGAGGGGAGCTAATACAATGATACAATTTATCTATCCCGACATTGGGGAGGGAATAATATCATGCTGAGAGGGAGGATAATTTTATGTATTTCTTGACCAGTAAGGCGGCACAGGTGCGGAATGTGTCGGTGGCGATGGTGAATGGGGCGATTAGTTTGATCATTTTGTTGATTGCGCCGCTGGGATTGTTGGCGGTGATTGTGAATACGGTGCTGATCGTGGTTTCTACCTATGGCTGTTTGACGGTGAGCGATCGGATTTTGGTGTATTTGCTGGCTGATCAAGGACGGGATAGTTTGCGTGCATCTGTGGATAGTAGGGAGTTGAAACGACGGGACTAATGCAGACTTTGTATGTATCTATGCAGGGTTGCTATGTGAGTTTGGCTCAGGAACTGCTGGTGGTAAGGCATGGGGAAACGGTGTTACAGGAGGTGCCGTTGCCTCTGTTGGAACAGGTGTTGATTTTTGGTAAGTCGCAGATGACTACTCAGGCAATTAGGGAGTGTTTGCTTAGGGATATTCCGATCGCCTATCTGTCGCGCATGGGTTATTGCTATGGTCGTACGATGGCAATTGGTAGGGGGTATCGGCAGTTGGGCAGGTATCAACAGGGTTTGTCTGGGTTGGAGCGTCTGCTTATAGCTAGGGAGTTGGTGCGGGCAAAAATTATGAATGGTCGGGTGCTATTGATGCGTCAGGTGCGGAATCGCTCGATCGAGGGATTGGATGGGGTGCTACGGAATTTGCATTATCTGGCGGAGCGGGCATTGGCGGTGGAGGATGTGCAGGCGCTGGTGGGGGTGGAGGGGGCGGCGGCGGCTTGCTATTTTGAGGGATTTGGGCTGTGTTTGAGCAATCCAGATTTTCAGTTTTTGGGAAGGGTGAAGCGTCCGCCTAGTAATCCTGTAAATGCGATGCTGAGTTTTGGCTATATGGTTTTATGGAATCATTTGTTGTCTTTGATTGAACTACAGGGGCTTGATCCATATTCGGCATTTTTACATCAAGATTCGGAACGACATCCTGCGCTGGCTTCAGATGCCCTTGAGGAGTTTCGCGCCCCGATCGTGGATAGTTTAGTGTTATATTTGATCAATGGTGGCATGATGAATGTGGTGCATGATTTTGAGTTTCGGGATGGGGGTTGTTTCTTAAATGAATCGGGTAGGCGTAAGTATCTGAAGGCATTTGTGATGCGAATGGAAGAGGGGATAAAGAATGATGCGGGTGAACATATGCCCCGTTGGGATGTTTTGATGACACAGGTGCGACGGATTAAGAATTATGTATATGATCCGAGTGCTGGCTATAAACCTTATTTGATTAGATGATGCTGTTTGTAGTGATCTATGATATTCCTGATGATAAGCGGCGGAAACGGGTGTTTCATCTGTTAGAGGGCTACGGTCAGCGGGTGCAGTTTAGTGCTTTTGAATGCGTGCTTTCCGATCGTAAATTTGATGAGTTGTGCTGTCGTTTGCTTAAAGTTGTAAAGATTGATGAAGATAGTGTGCGGTTTTATCCAATTCCTAAACATACGCTGGGGCAGGTGGTGATCTGGGGTGAGCCACCAATTACCCAAATGTCTGGCTCTGTGGTGGTTTGAGTCATTTTGTATCATGGTTTTGCGAAGGGTAGCCGAATGTGGCTCAAATGCACTTTTTGCGTAAAATCCCTCGCAAGCTTACCCCGTAAGGGTTTCAGGGCTGGGAAACGGATTTTTTGGGGCTTTTTTTTGCCTTTTTTTTGTAGGGATCGAAAATAGGGTCTAGACAGCGCACTGGGTAAGGATGCTATGATATAGCCCTCCCTACTCGCTAGGGAACACGATCGATTGGAAAC
>Ga0272446_1001003_pt1 | contig 42484 bp, 30 predicted proteins | sample YNPCB0061_FD_194587 | JGI IMG/M metagenome (GOLD analysis project Ga0272446, IMG submission 194587) | Hot spring microbial mat communities from Yellowstone National Park, WY, United States - YNP-CB-006-1 | ecosystem: Environmental > Aquatic > Thermal springs > Hot (42-90C) > Sediment | place...
CGCGGCGCCCTGGCACCAGCTCGCCTTCCGCGTCTGCCAGGAGGGCGCGCGCCTCGCCGACCGCCTGTAACGCCCGCCTTCACATTCCGACTTGACACCCAACCGAGGCCGTTCTAGAAAGCTCCCCGTCGCGCGTCACTGACAATTTGCGGGAGTAACTCAGTGGTAGAGTGCCACCTTGCCAAGGTGGACGTCGCGGGTTCAAGTCCCGTCTCCCGCTCCAGAATGAAGCCCCAACTCCTCTCGGATTTGGGGCTTTTTCATTTCAGCCGTCGCGCACGACCGGCGCGCGTCGGTTTTCCTGCTAGACTGATGCTCATGTCGACGACGATCGCGCGCCTGCGTCGCTGGTGGTGGCCCGGATAGCCGGGCGGCCGCGCTTCGTCGTCGTGTGTGCGCGAAGGGTCGCTTCCGAATGGACGCGACCCTTTTCGTTTGTGCCCATTCGGAGGTCCTCGCGCTGGTTTCAGACCAGGAGGATTCGATGGGCATCGAGGAGTTGGTTTCGGATTCGGATGTGGTGGTGACGGGCGATCGCCCGACGGGGCCGCTGCACCTCGGCCACTACGTCGGGAGCCTCGTGACGCGGCTCCGGCTACAGGAGCTCTGCCGGCAGTTCGTCCTCATCGCCGATCTCCAGGCGCTGACGGACAACGCCGGGACGCCGTCCCGCGTCGCCGATCACGTGCTCGAGGTGGCGCTCGATTATCTGTCTATCGGGATCGATCCGGCGCGGTCGACGATCGCGCTTCAGTCGGGCATCCCCGAGCTGGCCGAGCTGACGGTGCTCTTCCTCAACCTCGTGACGGTCGCGCGGCTCGAGCGGAACCCGACGGTGCGCGAGGAGATCCGGCAGCGCGGCTTCGCCCGCGACATTCCCGCCGGATTTCTCGTCTATCCGGTGAGCCAGGCCGCCGATATCGCCGGCTTCCGCGCGACCGTCGTCCCCGTCGGTGCGGATCAGCTCCCGATGATCGAGCAGACGAACGAAATCGTCCGCGCGGTGAATCGCCTGGCGAATCGCGCGCTCTTGACCGAGGCGCGCCCGCTCCTCTCGGCGACGCGGCGGCTCCCGGGCATCGACGGGAAGAGCAAGATGTCGAAGTCGCTCGGCAACGCCATCGCCCTCACCGCGACGAGCGCCGAGCTCCGCGAGCGGGTCAATCGCATGTTCACCGATCCCGGCCACGTGCGCGTCGAGGACCCCGGCACCGTCGAGGGGCACACGGTGTTCGCCTACCTCGACGCCTTCGATCCCGATCGCGCCGAGGTGGAGAGCCTGAAGGCGCGCTATCGCCGGGGCGGCCTCGCCGACAGCGCGCTCAAGGCGCGGCTGGCCCGCCTCCTCGACGAGCTGCTGGCGCCGATCCGCGAGCGCCGCGCCGCGCTCGCCGATCGCCGGCGCGAGGTGGCCGAGCTCGTCGACGCCGGGACCACCGCGGCGCGCGCCGAGGTCGCGGCCGTGCTCGCCGAGGTCCGCGAGGTCTTCCAGCTGCGGGCGATCGTCCAGCCGTCGTGAAGGTGGAGCACCTCATCGAGGTGTCCAACGCGGCAGCATCCGCGATCGGATAAGGAGCCACGCTCACGCGTGAGCACCGACGGTGGCGCGGTAGTAGTACTGGGTGCGTGATTCCACGCGAGCGAGCAGCGGGGCGCGCGCGTGGTCCGGGGTGAGGGCGGCGTGGAGCAGGAAGGGCTCGAGCCTGCGCGCCAGCGGTGCCGCGTCGCGCGGCGGCCACAGCACGAGGCGCAGGAGATCGCGACCGCAGCGAGCGAAGAGGATCGCCCAGCGCTCCTCGGGAACGAGCGTGGCGTCGGCGCCGAGCTTCTTGCGGACGGCGGCGAGCAGGTGGCGGCTCACGACGAACGCGATGATCGCGACGTACAGGAGGGCCTCGACGACGTGGCGCTTGCGCGAGGGCATGTCCTCGACGCGGAAGTGGCTCTTGAGCTCGCGAAAGAAGAGCTCGACGACCCAGCGCGCGGCGTAGATCTGGCCGATGTCCTCGGGGGAGAGGCGATTGGGCGGGATGTTGGTGAGGTAGAAGTGGTACTCGCGGGTCGCGGGGTCGAGGATACCGACGAGGCGGAGCTGCTGGGTCGCGGTGTGGCGGACGCCCCCGTAGACGCGGCGCTTGAAGTCGACCTTGACCATGGCGTCGAGCGACTGCCGGCGAAGGCGCGCGGCGAAGTCCCAGATGCGCTGACCCACGATCGGGATCGAGCGACCGCGCCAGCGACGGTTGAGCGCGGAGATGGTGGGGTTGGCGCTGCGCTTTAGGCGGACGATGAAGAAGCCGCCGTTGCGGTCGATGCAGGAGAAGAGCTGGAACTTGAAGTAGCCGAGGTCGAAGAGCAGGAGCCGATCGCGGACCCAGGGGCCGACCTTGAAGACGGGCCCATCGTGGACGCGCTCGGAGGTGACCTTGAGCGACCGCGGCCCGGCGCCCGTCGCGGACATGACCGCGTGCAGCTTGAGGGCGGCCTTGGTGTGGTTGGTGCGGCAGCCCGGGAAGGCCGGGGCGAGGAGCGCGTGCAGCCGGATCACGGTGGCGTCGGTGAGCACGAGGTCGCGGAAGGCGGCCAGCGGACCGGCCAGGGCACGGCGAGGCGCGGCGACCTTGGCGAGCAGCACGCCGACGACGGCCTTGAGCAGCCGGACCAGTGCCGGCGTGAACCGATCGTAGAACGCCGACGGGGCCAGCCGGGTACCCGTGCTCTCCTCGTAGGCGCGGCGCAGGCCGGCCAGCGAGCGCGCGCGGCCCCCGGCGAATCCGAGGACCAGCGCCCAGAAGAGCGGCGCGACACGAACCTTGCGCTCCCGTCGGCAGAGGCCGACCTCCCGCGCCATCTCGTTCAGCGCTCGTCGCGGAAGCAGGGCTTCCACCCGATCGCGCACACCGATAGTCTTCTTCCGGGCCATCCTTGGACTCCGATCTTCGCCTCGACAACGAGGAGAAGAGTCCGGGTGATGGCCCTTGTCACGTTCTCAGATCGTGGCGCACGCCGTCGCTGGCATCGGTCGCGACGCGGTCCTTAACCGAACGCGGATGAACGCGGCAGCGTGACACGGAGATGCGCGCCTCGCTCGCGATCGAGGAAGCGCGCCGTCCCACGATGCATCGCCGCGATGTGCGCGATGAGCGCGAGGCCAATCCCCGTCCCACGGACGTGGGCGGTTCGGGGCGAGCGATAGAAGGCGCGCCAGACGTCTCACGCTCGGTCGTCGCGATCCCCGGCCCCTCGTCGACGACGTCGAGCGTGGTCTCGGATTCGGACTCATCGACGACGACGACCACCGCCCCCGTCGGAGCGTACTTGAGTGCGTTGTCGACGGCATTCCCGACCAACATGCCGAGCAAGGTCGGATCTCCGCGTACGGTTCCATCGGCGCGAAGACGGAGCTCGACGCGTGCGGCGCGCGACGCCTCGAGCCGGGCGACCACCTCGGCGCCGACGTCGCTCAACGCGACCGCCTCTCGCGCGCTGACGCTCTCGGCCGGCGCGGCGAGCAGCAGCAGTCGATCGAGGGTCTCCGACAGGCGCGTCACCGTGGCGTTCGCCCGCACGAGGCTCTCGGAGGATCGGGTCTCTTCGAGCGCGAGCTCGAGCTCGGTGCGAAGCGACGTGAGCGGCGTGCGCAGCTCGTGCGCAGCATCCGCGGCGAAGCGACGTGCGTGCGCCAACGCCTCCTCGACGCGAAAGAGGGCGTCCTTCAGCGCCGTCCGTAAGAGCTCGACCTCCGCGCAGTCGATGGGCGCTTCGAGACCCTTCTGTCCTTCGCCGTGTGTGCCGACCCCGGTCAGCGTCGACGTGAGCGTGACGAGCGGGCGAACCGCCCAGCGCGCGAGGAGGGTCCCCGCGATCACGCCGAGGACGCACACGATGCCGAGCGCGATCCCCGCGGCGGGATAGAACGAGCGCCGAAACTCCACCCGCGGATCGACGGGCGCGGACACGACGATCGTCATCTTCCTGTCTATCGTCATGTCCCGACGGACGCCCTGCTCGCCGGCACGCCGGTCGCCACCTTCGAAGACGCCATCGCGGAAGAGCGCGATCCGCAGCCCGGTGTGCGCGATCTCCGCGGCCTCCTCGTCGGCGATGTGGCCGAGCGCGGTCGTGGGTGGAGCGCTCGCCAGCTCGTGCGCCAGCGTCCGCGCCGCGTCGACGAGCCGGGTCTCCTCGCGCGAGAGCACGAGTCGCTCCCCGAGGAGCCCCGCCGCCGCCACGACCACCACCGCCGCCGCGCAGGTCGCGATGACGACCACGCGCGACACGCGCCCTGCCAGCGTCGCCGGTCGCGCGCTACGAGCCAAACGCGTACCCCTCGCCGCGGATCGTGCGGATCGACGACGGCCCGAGCTTTCGCCGGACCCGGGCGACGATCACCTCCAAGCTGGCCGCCGCCTCCTCCGAGGTCTCCCCCCAGACGCTCTCGAGGATGTCGCTCTTCAACACGCGCGCTCCTCGACGGGCGATGAGCAGCTCCACGATGGCCCACTCGCGCGCGGTCAGCGGAACCTCGCGCCCCTGGACGAACGCGCGCCGCGCGCCGAGATCGACCTCGAAGCCGTCGCCCTGGACGCACATCGCCAGCGGACGGTGTGCCGCCCGTCGCCCGAGGGCACGAACCCGGGCGCGGAGCTCCGCGACGGCGAAGGGCTTCGCCAAGAAGTCGTCCGCGCCCGCGTCGAGCCCCTCGACGCGCGTCGCCACCTGCGCCCGCGCCGTCAGAAGGAGAATGCCCACCTCCTCGCCGTTGCGGCGGAGCTCCCGGCTGAGCGCGATCCCCGAGCCGTCGGGCAGGCCGATGTCGAGGACGATCACGTCGGCGGGCCGATCGCGCAGCGACTCCCGGCCCGACTCGACGTCACCGCAGGCCGTCACCGAATGCCCATCGCGCGAGAGCGCCTCGGTCAACAGGCGCCGCACGTCGGGGTCGTCGTCGATCACCAGGATCCGCACGCCCTCAGTCTACCCATCCTCGGTTCAGCTGCCGTTCAGGAGCCGCCGGTAGGCTTCGGGCGTGCGTACCGTCCTGTTGCTCGCCGTCGCGGCGTCCCTCGCTGCCTGCGCGTCGACACACGATCGTCCCTGGATCGATCGCGAGCTCGCTCGTCGCACCGGTCATCGCCTCGGTGCCGAGCGCGACCCGTCGGACGTCGTGGTGGTTCCACCGGGAGTCCGGCTCGACGACGGTCTGACCGAGGACGAGGCGGTCGCTTTTGCGCTATACAACAACCCCTCCCTCCAGAGCGACCTCGTGCAGGTGGGGATCGCGCGGGCCGATCTCCTCGAAGCCGCCTCTCCGGCGAACCCGCTCCTGCAGCTGCTCTTTCCTGCTGCCGGGCTCGGGTGGGGCGTCACGCTGTACTGGGCGTTCGACTGGGTGTGGCAGCTGCCGTTCAAGGTGAAGGCGGCGCGGCGCGAGGCCCAGCGGACCGGCGAGACGCTGGTCCAGCGTGGCCTCGATCTCGTGCGCGACGTGCGCCTGGCCCACGCCGAGGCGGTGCTCGCCGCCGAGCGCATCCGGCTCCGCCGCGAGGCCGCCGACTTGTGGGGACAGAGCGCGGCCATCGTCGGCGCGCAGGCGCGGGCGGGCGACCTCGGCGAGGCGGAGGCGTCGTCCATCGTCGCCGAGGCGGCGAACGCCCGCGATCCCGTCGACCGCGCTCAGCTCGACCTGCGCATCGCCACGGCTCGGCTGGGGCTCGTGATCGGCCAGGTGAACCTGGAGGCCCCGGTGAGCGCCGCGCCGCTCGTCGAGCAGAAGGCACGCCTCGCCCCCGCGCTGGTCGAGGTCGCGCTGCGCGAGCGGCCCGACTTGAAGGCGGCCGCGCTCCTCGTCGAGGCCTCGGCGGCCCGCCTCGGCTGGGAGCGGAGCCGCATCGTCGGGTTGGAGCTCATGGTGAACGGCGCGTCGCAGCCGACCATCGCTGCGCAGCCGGGCGTCCGCGTGACGCCGCCGATCCTCAACTTCAACCTCGGTGGCATCGGTCGCGGGAGCGCGCGACTGCGACAGGCGGCGTGGCAGCTGATCGCGGCGCGGCAACGAGCCGCCGTCGAGGTGATCGAGGCGCAGGCGCGGCTCGCGCAGGCCTGGACCTCGCTCGGAGCCTTTCGCGAGCGCGTGCTCCCTGCCGCCGAGGAGAACGCGCGCGGCGCGCAGCTCGCCGAGAAGCTCGGCGCCCAGTCGCCGCTCGTGGTGATCGACGCCTACCGACGCTCCGTCGACGCGAAGCTGCGCGTCCTCGAGCTCGAGGCGGACGTCCGTCGGGCGATCGCAGAGCTCGATCGCAGCCTCGGAGGAGGACGCCCATGACAAGCAACGCGAGCACCCCGCGCTGGGCCGCATCCGTCGCGGCCCTCCTCGCCGCGATCGCGCTGGGAATCGGGATCGGCCGCGCGATTGCCCGCCGCTCGGCCGGGTCCGCAACGTCGAAACCGATCGCGACGGCGAACATCACTCACGCGGTCGCCGAGGGTGCGCTGACGACGATCGCGCTCTCCGAAGAGACCGAGCGCCGCCTCCAGATCGCCAGCGCCCCCGTCGAGCGACGCCCGGTCGCGGCCACCCGCGCCATCGGCGGCGAGGTGGTCTCCCCCGCAGGACGCTCGGCCGTCGTCACCGCGCCCGTCGCGGGCACCCTGCGCGTGGCCGGGAGCCATCCTCCCCAACCCGGCGATCACGTGACCGCGGGCCAGATCCTGTTCCGCCTCGTCCCCGTCGCGCCCGCCGATCGCGACCTCCGCGCGCAGGCCGAGCGGCAGGTGACCTCGAGCGCCGCGCGGCACGAGGCGGCGCTGTCCCAGAAGGATCGCGCCGACCAGCCCCTCGCGGCGCGCGCGGGCTCGCGGCGCGCCGCCGAAGACGCCCACGCCGCCGAAGAGAGCGCCCGCGCAGAGCTCGACGCCGCCAAGCGGCGCCTCTCGCTGATCCAGAGCGCGCCGCTCGATGCCGACGTGAGCCTTCCCCTGCGCGCGCCGGTCACCGGCGTGATCGCGCGCGTCGCTGGCGCCTCCGGTCAGCCGGTCACCGCCGGGACGATGATCTTCGAGATCGCGGACACCAAGCGGGTCTGGATCCGCGCGCCGGTCTACGTCGGCGAGCTCGCCCGACTCGATCCCGCCGCCCCGGCACAGGTGATCGCGCTGGGAGAGACCGCGGCCGCCGCCCGCCTCGCCCGACCCGTCGCCGCGCCCATCATCGCCGACGCCAACGCCGCCACGGCGGACTGGCTGTATGCGCTTGACAACAATGACGGCGCGCTGCGACCGGGGGCGCGCGTGACCGTCCTTCTGCCCTACCGCAGCCTCGACGAGGCCGCCATCATCCCCTGGTCGGCCGTCGTCTACGACTTCCACGGGGGCAGCTGGGTGTACGAAGTGTCGACGCAGCCGCGCACCTACCTGCGGCGCCGCGTCGAGGTCGCGCGCGTCGACGGCGATCGCGCCGTCCTCGCCCGCGGTCCCGCCGTGGCGACACGCGTGGTGTCCGTAGGGAGCTGTTCGGCATCGAGTTCGGCGGCACCAAATGATGCGCGCGCTGGTCGCCGCGAGCCTCCGCCTGCGTGGGCTCGTTCTCGTCGGCGCGCTGGCGCTCCTCGCCGGCGGCACGGTGGCGGCGCTGCGCGCGCCGATCGACGCCTTCCCCGAGTTCGCGCCGCCGCTCGTCGAGATTCAGACCGAAGCGCCCGGCCTCGCGGCGACCGAGGTCGAGCAGTTGGTCACCGTCCCGCTCGAGAACGCCCTCAACGGCCTGCCCCTCCTCGAGACGATGCGATCGAAGTCGGTCTCGGGCCTCTCCTCGATCGTCCTCATCTTCGGCGAGCGCACCAAGATCCTGGAGGCCCGCCAGCTCGTCCAGGAGCGGCTCGCCGCCGTCGCCGTGCGCCTGCCGCAAGTGGCGCGGCCGCCGGTCTTGCTCCAGCCGCTCTCGGCGACGAGCCGCATCATGAAGGTCGGCTTGACCTCGAAGACACGCTCGCAGATGGAGATGACCGACGTCGTGCGCTGGACCGTGCGCCCGCGCCTGATGGCCCTCCCGGGCGTCGCCAACGTGGCCATCTGGGGGGAGCGCGATCGCCAGCTTCAGATCCTCGTCGATCCCGAGCGGCTCCGAGCGAACGCCGTGCGACTCGACGACGTGCTGCGCGTCGCGCGCGAGGGCGTCACCCCGAGCGCCGGCGGGTTCGTGGACACGCCCAACCAGCGCCTGGCCGTGACGCACGCGGCGTCGGTGCGTGTGGCCGGTGATCTCGCCGCCCTCCCGATCCGCACGCCGGGGGGCGGCCTCCTCCGGCTGGGCGACGTGGCCGAGGTGCGCGAGGGCTTCCCGTCGCCGATCGGCGACGCCGTGGTCAACGGACAGCCGGGCCTCCTGCTGATCGTCGAGAAGCAGCCCGCGGCCAACACGCTCGAGGTCACCCGCCGCGTCGAACAGACCCTGGCGGCGCTCGGCGGGGTCTTGTCCGGCATCGACGTCGACGCGCGCGTCTTCCGTCCGGCGACGTTCATCGAGCGCGCCATCCGCAACCTCGCCGACGCGCTGGTCATCGGCTGCATCCTCGTCGTGGTCATCCTGGCGCTGTTCCTGTACGACTGGCGTACGGCGCTGATCAGCGTCCTCGCCATCCCGCTCTCGCTGGTCGTCGCGGTCCTGGTTCTGTCCTGGGTGGGGACGACGCTCAACACGATGGTCCTCGCCGGGCTCGCCATCGCGCTGGGGGAGGTCGTCGACGACGCCATCATCGACGTCGAGAACGTCCTTCGTCGGCTGCGCGAGAACCGCGCGCTGGATGCGCCGCGCGCCGCGATCGCCGTCGTCCTCGACGCCTCGCTGGAGGTGCGGAGCGCCGTCATCTACGCGACGCTGATCGTGCTGGCGGTGTTTCTCCCGGTGTTTCTGCTAGACGGGATCTCGGGCGCGCTCTTCCGCCCCCTCGGGACCGCCTATGCGCTGGCGGTCTCCGCCTCGCTGGTGGTCGCGCTGGTGGTGACCCCGGCGCTGGCCCTGATGCTCCTGCCGGGCGCGGCGCATCGCCAACGGCGCGCGCCGTTCGCCGAGCGGCTCGCGCGCGTTCACCGTCGCTGGCTGACTCCACTCGTCGATCGACCGCGCGCCGCGCTCGCCATCCTCTGCTCCCTGTTCGTCCTCACCGTCGCGGTCGTGCCGCTCCTCGGCGAATCGTTCCTGCCGCGCTTCCGCGAGAACGACTTTCTCATGCATTGGGTGGCCAAGCCGGGGAGCTCGCTCGAGGCGCTGCGGCGGACGACGGTCGCCGTCAGCAAGGAGCTCCTCGTCATCCCAGGCGTGCGCAGCTTCGGCGCGCACCTCGGGCGCGCCGAGGTCGCCGACGAGGTCGTGGGGACGAACTTCGCCGAGCTCTGGGTGAGCGTCGATCCCGAGGCGCCCTACGACCAGACCGTCGACGCGATCCATCGCACGATCGCCGGCTACGCGGGCATTCGCCGCGACGTGCAGACCTATCTCGAGGAGCGGGTCAAGGAGGTGGTCGCCGGGCGGCGGGCGCCGTCGTGATCCGCACCTTCGGACCCGACCTCGAGGGGTTGCGCCGCCACGCAGACGCCGTTGCCGCCGCGATCGGAGGGATCGACGGCGTGACCAACTTGAAGGTCGAGCAGCAGGTCTTCGTCCCCCACATCGAGGTCCGGCCGCGCATCGACGCTGCGCAGCGCATGGGCATCGCCCCCGGCGAGCTCCGCCGCATCGCCGCCACGCTCGTGCAGGGGAGCAAGGTCGGCGAGATCTACCTCGCCGACCGCGTCGTCGACGTCGTGGTGTGGGGGATCGAGGCGCTCCCCCGAGACCCGCTGGCGATCCGCGATCTCCGCATCGACACCCCGCTCGGCTCGGCGCCGCTCGGCGATCTTGCCGACGTCACCGTCGGCCCGACGCCGAATATTGTCCAGCGAGAACGAGGCTCGCGGCGGATCGACGTCACCTGCGACGTGCGCGGACGCGATCTCGGCGCGGTCGTGCGCGACATCCGCTCGCGGCTCGCGACGGTCACACCGCCGTCCGGCCACTACACCGAGCTCCTCGGCGAGCACGCAGCGCGGAGCGCCGCCTCGACGCGCATCGCGGTGGGGGCGGTCGGTTCGCTCGCGCTCGTCCTGCTCATCTTGTATGGCGATTTCCGCTCGCTCCGTCGCACGGCGCTCATCGGGGCCACCCTCCCCTTCGCGCTCGTCGGTGGGGTGCTGGTGGTCTTCATCACCGGCGGCGTGGTCTCGCTCGGCTCGCTGGTCGGCTTCGTCACCGTGCTCGGGATCGCCGCGCGCAACGGCATCATGCTGGTGAGCCACTACCGGCACCTCGTCGAGCACGAAGGGCGGACCTTCGATCGCGCGATGATCCTCCGCGGGACGGAAGAGCGCCTGGCGCCGATCATCATGACCGCGCTCGCGACGGGGGTGGCGCTCATCCCGCTCGCGCTGTCGGGCGATCGCCCAGGGCACGAGATCGAGCATCCGATGGCGGTCGTGATTCTCGGGGGCCTCGTCACGTCGACGCTGCTCAACCTGTTCCTGCTGCCGCCGCTCTATCTCCGTTTCGGCGGAAGGCGCTGACGGACACGATCTTCCCGCTGGGGGCGCTCGTCAGTCGGGCAGGAGCTCCCCCGCCCCGCCCATCTCCGACGGGAAGTCGCGCTGCTTCGGCAAGCCGTCGTGAAGGTGGAGCACCGTCTCGCCGTAGTTGACGTGGACCGTCGGGGCGAAGCGCAGCTCCGGCAGCACCGCCGCGTAGACGTCGACGAGGCCCCACTTCGGGTGCTCGGTGAGCAGGTGACCGCCGCACTCGTTGCACCATTTCCGGACGCTGCGATCGGTCTTGGCGTAGGCGCGCACGTGGCTCGCGCCGCGCGTGATCGTCACCGCGTCCGGCTTCCAGAGCGTGAAGGCGTTCACCGGGCCCGCCGACCACTGGCGGCACGAGGTGCAGTGACAGTAGCCCATCGCGACCGGCTCACCGACGGTGCGAAGCTCGACGGCGCCGCAGAAACAGCGCCCCTTGTGCTCGTGGGTCATCGTTCGCTCTCCTCTTCGGGCGACGATACGGTGCGAGGGCGCCGGCGGAATGACCGAACGTCCACACCTCTTGTCCGGTCGTCGGGAATTGTTGATGGACAGGATGTCGCGCGGGCGCGGGGGGACGCTTGATCCTCGACGGCGCGCGCCCTATTGCGGGCGACGAGGAGGATCCCGCCATGCGGAGCTGGCGTTGGCTGCTCGCGATCGCGCTCGTGATTCCGGCGTTCGGTCGCTCGCAGGCCGCACCCGACCGCGACGACGACGACTACGACGACTACCAGTACGGGCGGCAAGACGACCGAACCGGAGAGCTGTCGCCCGCCGCCGCCGAGTTCTATCGGGAGCTCGCGCCGCACGGCACGTGGTTTCCGCTCGCTGGGCGTGGGTGGGTCTGGCAGCCGAGCCCCGACGAGGTCGGCGAGGACTTCGTCCCCTCCACGAACGGGCGCTGGCTCTTCACCGACGTCGGCTGGACGTGGGTGAGCAACTTCCCGTGGGGATGGGCGACGTTTCACTACGGGCGCTGGTTCCGCGACGCGCAGTACGGCTGGTTGTGGGAGCCGGGCACCGAGTGGGCGCCGGCGTGGGTCGATTGGCGCGCCGGCGACGGGTACGTCGGGTGGAGCGCGCTGCCGCCCGATTGGTACGCGGGCAACGATGACGCCTATGCGTGGTCCTTCGTCGAGGAGCCGTACTTCCTGGCGCCCGACGTGACCAGCTATCTCGTCGCCGGGTGGCGCTTCCCGAACTTCCACCACACGAGGCGGCTCTATCGCCACGACGAGCTGCGGCACGCGCGCGCGTTCATGGGGCCGAGGCCGGAGCGCATCGAGGCGCGCGTGGGGCGGCCGATTCGGCCGGTGCCGCTCGCGCAGGTGCAGCGGCAGGCGCGGATCTGGTCGCCGCGGCTCGCGCCGACCGTCGAGGGGCGGGAGATCCGGACGCCGGCGCGACGCGTGCCGCCGCCGGTGCCGGCGACGGTGGCGCCGGGGCGGCCCGCGCCGGTGCGTGCCGCGCCGCCACCGACGGCGCCGCCACCGGCGGGCGGGCCGGGTCGCGCGGCGCCGGGGCCGACGCCGGTGCGGCCTCCTGGCGCGGCGCCGACGGAGCCCCGTCGGACTGCGCCGCCGCCCTTGGCGCCCTCGCCACCGGCGACCACGCCTCCGCCGTCGCGCCGTGAGCCGGCCGCACCGGGGCCGCAGACGACTGCGCCGATTCCGCCGTCGGCGCGACAGCCGGTCGCGTCGCCTCCGCGGGCGGTCCCCCCGCCACCGCCGCCGACGGTGCCGACGCCGAAGGCGCCTCCGCCGTCGGTCGCGCCGAAGCCGGCGGTGCCGCCCGCCGCGCCGCCGCACGCAGCCACGCCACCGACGGTACCGCCGTCGAGCGCACCGAAGACGACCGCGCCGCCCGCGCCGCCACCTCATGCGGCGCCGCCACCGACGGTGCCTCCGTCAGCGAGCGCGCCGAAGCCGATCGCGCCGCCCCCGCCGCCGCCGCACGCGGCGCCGATTCCGCCGGCGGCGCGACAGCCCGTCGCGTCGCCACCGCCGACCGCCGCACCGCCGCCGCACGCCGCGCCGCCGCCGGCCGCACCGCCGCCGCACGCCGCGCCCGCCGCGCCGCCAGCCGCGCCGCCGCCCCACGCCGCACCGCCGCCCGCCGCGCCGCCGCCGCATGCCGCGCCCGCCGCGCCGCCGCCGTCGGCCCATCCGCCCGCGGCAGCGCCTCCACCCGCCGCCCCGCCGCCCCACGCCGCGCCGGCCGCGCCGCCGCCCGCACACCACAAATAGCGCGCGCCCCGCCGAACTTTCTGTCTAGCATCCGCCGCCGCGCCTGCAGGCGCGCGCGGTCGTTCGAGCTCAAACCTTGTAGCCGAGCTGCCGCAACAGCCGCTTGCGCTCCTCGGCGTCGCGCGCCGTCTCCACGCCGCGCGGCGGCCCCCCGTCGATGACGCCCAGCACGCCGCGCCGCCGGTTCGCCTCCGCGATCACCACCTCGACCGCGTTCGCCGTCGCGCAGAAGATCGCGCAGACCTCGAGGCACGCTTTGATGCGATCGAGCACGTGCACCGGGTAGAGCTTCCCGCAGCAGCAGCACGAAGACGTGCCCCGCGCCGATCGCGCGCGCGTTCTCGACGGCGGCGTCGCGGAGCTCGTCGTCGTTGCCCTCCACGCGCACCAGGCAGGGGCCCGAGGCCTCGTTGAAGGCGAGGCCGAAGCCGACCTCGGGCGCGGCGCCGGCGACCGCCTCGGCGAGATCGTCGACAGTCTTGATGAAGTGGGACTGCCCGACGATGACGTTCGACCCAGTCGGCAGGCGCAGCGTGACGGTCGAGAGCTCCATTTCTCGACGGAGCTGCATCGCCCGCGCCGCGCCGTCAGCGCGGCAACGCGCCGAAAGAGTGTCCTGGTTCTCGACGAGCTCGGGGCATCGTTCAAGACGCCCCACTCGTCGAAGCGCGTGTCGCGATTCGAGGTCAGCACCAAATGGAACCCGAGGCCCGTGATCCGCGCGCTGCGGGATCTGTTTGACCTCATCCCGTTTCCGGGACGGTCGACACCGAGCCGCGGGCCTCCCCTTGCATCGCCACGCGTCATGTCGTCGACGACAAGAGCGCTCCTGACTCTCGTCGCGCCGCTGTTGTCGCTGGGCAGCGGCGCGGCTGCGCACGCGCGGGCCGGCCGCGTCGCGCCGTATCACGCCAACGTCGCGCAGGCCGCGCGCGACAACGACGCCTTTCGCCGCGTGATCTTCACCGGCGACAAGTCGCAGCTCGTGGTGATGTCCATCCCGCCCGGCGAAGACATCGGGCAGGAGACCCACGCGCACGTCGAGCAGACGATCGTCTGCGTGAGCGGCACCGGGCGCCTGTCGCTGAATGGCGTCGAGCGCAGCTTCGGGCCAGGCGACGTCGTGGTGATCACGCCGGGCGCGCGCCACGACGTCCGGAACGTCGGCAGCGGGCCGCTCAAGCTCTACACGATCTACGTGCCGCCCAATCACCTCGACGGGCGCGTGCAGGCGACCAAGGCCGACGCCGAGGCCGATCGCGACGACGAGGCGTTCGGCCGTCGCGTCGAGTAGTGCGTGTCGCGCGCGCTGTCGTGGCTCTTCGGCGTCGCCCTGCTGGTCGGCGTCGTCGCGGCGACACGCCATTTCGCCGAGGCGCGCGACTTCGCGCGGCTCACCGAGCAGGCGCAGCCCTGGTGGCTGCTCCTCGCGCTCGCGCTGCAGGCAGGGACCTACCTCGCCCAGGGGCAGCTCTTCCGAATCGTCGCCCGCGCGGGGCACGCACCGCTGGCGCTCGGCACCGCCTGCCGCCTCAGCCTCGCCAAGCTGTTCGTCGATCAGGCAGTGCCGTCGGGCGGGCTGAGCGGCACGGTGGTGCTCGCCAACGCGCTCACGCGCCGCGGGATGGCGCGCCCGCTCGTCGCCACCACGATGGTGGTCACGATGGTCTCGCACTACGCCGCGTATGTCGTCAGCCTCGCGGTCGCGCTGGTGATCACGACCGCGCGGCGCGAGGCGACCGCGGTCACCGTCCCGGTGTCGGTGCTGTTCTCGCTGTTCGCCATCGCCATCAGCGTCGCCGCGTTGGCGCTCGTCGGGCGCAGCGCGCGCGCCGTCCCGCGGCGGGTGGCACGCCTCCGCCCGATCCGCGTCGCGCTCGACTTCGTGAACGACGCCGAGCCGCGCCTCGCGCGCGATCCCCGGTTGCTGGCGCGCGCCGTCATCGCGCAGATGGCCATCGTCGTGCTCGACGCAGCGACGGTGTGGGTGCTCATCCGATCGCTCGGTGCGCACGGCTCGATGAGCGGCGTCTTCGCCAGCTTCATGCTCTCGAGCCTGCTGCGCACCGTTGGCATCATGCCGGGCGGGCTGGGGACGTTCGAGGCCGCCTCGGTGGTCACGCTGAGCGCAGTCGGGGTCCCCGTCGCGGTCGCGCTGGCGGCGACGCTGCTCTTCCGCGGGCTGAGCTTCTGGCTGCCGATGCTGCCGGGGCTGTGGTTCTCGCACCGCGAGCTCGGCGGCCGCCCCCCGACGGCGCGCGCCCCGACGGTCGCCGCGAACGCCCCACTCGAGCGCCTCCTCGCGCAGCTCGACACCCCGCGCACGGCGGGCCTCTCGACGGCGGAGGCGGAGCGGCGCCTGGCGCGCGACGGCCCCAACACGACCACCGCCCGGCCGCTGCGCGCGCGCATCTTCGACCGCGCCCGGGCGCTCGCCAACCCGTTGCTGCTCATCCTCCTCACCGCCGGGATCGCCTCGGCGACGCTCGGGCAGACGAGCGACGCCGTCCTCATCGGCGCGATCGTCCTCCTCAGCGTGTCCATCAACAATTGGCAGGTGGTGCGCTCGGAGCGCGCGGTGAAGCGGCTGCAGCAGCAGGTGGCCTCGACGGCAACGGTGCGGCGCGACGATCGCTGGGTGGAGCTGCCGCGCGTCGAGCTCGTGCGCGGCGACCTCCTGCGCCTCACCGCGGGCGACCTGGTCCCCGCCGACGCCCGGCTCCTCGAGGCGCGCGACCTCCACGTGCAGCAGGGCGCGCTCACCGGCGAGTCGCTCCCCGTCGAGAAGGAGGCGCAGCGCGGACCGCTCGGGGCGGTCGGGCCCGACGCGACGGCGCTGGTGTTTCAGGGGACCTCGGTGGTGAGCGGCAGCGCCACCGTGGTCGTCGTCGCCACCGGGCGCGACACCGCGTTCGGCGACATCGTCGAGCGGCTGGCCGCGCGCCCCGAGGAGACGGAGTTCGAGCGCGGCGCGCGCCGCTTCGGGATGCTCATCCTGCAGACGGTCACCTTCCTCGTGCTGTTCATCCTGGTGGTGAACGTGGCGCTCGGGCGCGACCCGCTCGAGTCGCTGCTCTTCTCGGTGGCGCTGGCGGTCGGGCTGACGCCCGAGTTCCTGCCGATGATCACGACGGTGACGCTGGCCCAGGGCGCGATCCAGATGGCGCGGCAGAAGGTGATCGTGAAGCACCTCGCGGCGATCCAGAACCTCGGCAGCATCGACGTCCTGTGCAGCGACAAGACCGGGACGCTCACCCGGGGGAGCATGTCGCTCGAGGGGTCGCTCGATCCCGCCGGGCGCCCGAGCGATCGCGCGCTCCTCCTCGGGGCGCTGAACGCGCGGCTGGAGACGGGGATCAAGAGCCCCCTCGACGCCGCGATCCTGGCGCACCCCGTCGACGGCACGGCGGGCTACACCAAGCTCGACGAGCTCCCCTTCGACTTCGAGCGGCGCCGCGTGTCCGTCGTGGCCGACGGGCCGGAGGGCACGCTCCTCGTCGCCAAGGGCGCGCCCGAGAGCGTGTTGGAGGTCTGCGCGAACGTCGAGCTCGACGGCGCGGTGCGCCCGCTCGACGACGATTCGCGCGCGCGCTGCCTGGAGGTGTTCCGCGCGCTGAGCGCCCGCGGCGCCCGCAGCCTCGCCGTCGCCTGGGCGCGCGTCCCGCGGCGCGCCGCCTTCACCGCCAGCGACGAGCGCGAGCTGACGATGGCCGGTTTCCTGACCTTCGCCGATCAGGTCCTCGAGGGCGCCTCGGAGTCGCTCGCCAAGCTGCGCCGCGACGGCGTCGAGGTGAAGATCCTCACCGGCGACAACGAGCTGGTCACGCGCCACGTCTGCGCGCAGGTGGGCCTCGGCGCCGACCATGCGGCCATCGTCCTCGGCAGCGAGCTCGGGAAGCTCGACGCCGACGCGGTCGAGCAGGTCGTCGAGGAGACGCAGGTCTTCGCGCGCGTCACGCCGGCGCAGAAGCACCTGATCATCCGCGCGCTCCGACGGCGCGGGCACGTCGTCGGCTTCCTCGGCGACCGGATCAACGACGCCCCCTCGCTGCACGGCGCCGACGTCGGCATCTCGGTGGCCGGCGCCGTCGACGTCGCACGCGAGGCCTCGGACCTCATCCTGCTCGAGCCGCGTCTCGACGTGCTGCACGCCGGGATCCTCGCGGGGCGGCGGGCCTTCGGGAACGTCTTCAAGTACCTCCTCATGGGGACGAGCTCGAACTTCGGCAACATGTTCAGCATGGCGGGCGCCGCGCTGTTCCTGCCGTTCCTGCCGATGCTGCCGACGCAGATCCTCCTCAACAACCTGCTCTACGACGTCGCGCAGCTCACCATCCCCACCGATCACGTCGACGAGGCCTACGTCGCGCGGCCGCAGCGCTGGGACATCTCGATCATCCGGCGCTTCATGCTGTTCATCGGACCCATCAGCTCGCTGTTCGACTTCTGCACCTTCGCGGCGCTGCTCGGGCTGTTCCACTTCGGCCGGCCGGCGTTCCACACCGGCTGGTTCATCGAGTCCCTGGCGACGCAGGTGCTGGTGCTGTTCGTGATCCGGACGATGGGGCGCCCATGGAAAAATCGCCCGAGCCTCGCGCTGACGGCGACGGCGCTGGCGGCGGTGGCGGTGGGGCTCGTGCTGCCCTGGTCGCCGCTCGCGCCGCTGCTCGGGTTCGTGCCGCTGCCGCCGGCCTACCTCGGGTTCATGGCGCTGATCGTCGTGACCTACCTCGTCGTCGTCGAGCTGCTCAAGCGCCGGCTCCTGCGTCACATCGTGTGACCGGCGGCGACGCGTCGCCGGCGGCGAGGGTGAGGCGGGCGATGGGGCGCCCCGGCGCGCGCCGCGCATCGTCGAGGGCGCTCGAGGCGAGCTGGCGCACGACGTTGCGCGACACCGCCGGGAGCCGTTCATCGACGACGGAGACCCAGCCGGCGGCGCGGGCGTGCCCGTCGGAGAACAGCACCGAGATCGTGTCGGCGATGACCCGGGTGGCGACGCTCGCGTCGGGGTCGCGCTTGAACAGCGCGAGCGCGCGCTCCCCGCAACGCGACACCGCGAAGCGGCTGCCGGCGCGGGCGACGAGCGCGCGGAGCTGCTGGGGATCGAGCGGCTGGTCATCGACGTCGACGAGGACGAAGTCGAAGCCGCCGCGCTCGCGGTGCAGGATCGAGAGCTCGTTGGCGACGGCGCGGTCGAACAGCTCCGGCGGCCACAACCCGACGTGCTCGGAGGCGCGGGGGCCGTGGTCGAGCTCGTGCGAGGCGCGGCCGCCGATCGCCTCCAGCGTCGAGAGGTCGTCGGCGCAGAAGGGGCGCGGCGTGGGACCGACGAGGCTCAGCGCACCGATGGGCGTGCCCTCGAACGCGAGCGGCACCGCGACGACGAACCCCAGCGAGCGGGCGCGCGGGTCGGCCGCCAGCCCCAGGCCGCGTGCGTCGGGGAGGATCAACGACGCGCCCGCGGCCAGCACGCCCGTCGAGTAGAGGAGATCTCCGGTCAGCGTGATCCCCGCCGGGATCGGCGAGCCGCTGCTGGCGGCGGCGATCCGGACGCGGCCCTCGTCGGCGACGGCGATCAGCGCGGGGGCGACGTCGAGGTAGTCGGCCACCACCTGGACGAAGCGCGCGAGGCGCTCCTCGACGTCGACGCCGGCCGCCGCCAGCGTCGCCGACAGGCGGGCCGCCGCCGCCGCCGCGCGCGCCCGGACCTCGTGCGCGACGTTCCATTGCGCCGCGACGAGCGGTCCCACCGCCGTCGCCCCGTCGAGGAGGCTGGAGACCACCTGGAGGAGCACCGCCGGTTCGGTCGGCTTGGCGAGGAAGCAGCTCGCCCCGAGCGCGCGCGCCTGCTCCTCGGCCTGGTCGAACCCCGAGCAGACGATGATGGGCGGGAGCGGCGGCGCGAGGTCGCTCCGCAGCCGGACGAGCAGCTCGAAGCCGTCCATCCGCGGCATCGAGACGTCGGTGATGATGAGCGCGGGGCGATGGGCGGCGATCTCGGCGAGCGCCGCCTGCCCATCCTCGGCGACGACGACCTCGTAGCCGGCCGAGCGGAGGATCACCGCGCACCACTCCCGGAGATCCTCGCTGTCGTCGACGAAGAGGATCCGCCTCGGCGCCATGTGAGCGCTCTAGTCGCGCCCTCCCCGCGTGCAACCGGGCCGCTTGCGCCACCCCCGTCCACTGCCTAGCTCCTCGCCAGGCGCGATGCTGGTCGCCGTCGCAGCGTTGGTGTTCGCGCTCACCGTCGGCGCCGCGCTCGTCGGCATCCGCGTCGGGCGCCGGATGCGCGCGTCGATCACCGACGTCGAGCGCACGCAGCTCTACGGGATGCAGGCGTCGCTCCTCGGCCTGCTCGCCCTCCTCCTCGGCTTCGCCTTCGCGATGGCGCAGACGCGGTTCGATCTGCGAAGGTCGCTGGCGCTCGACGAGACCAACGCCATCGGGACGGCGCGGCTGCGCGCCGGGCTCCTCGACGACGACGTCGGTCGCGATCTCCAGCGGCTCCTCGAGGAGTACGTGCGCGTGCGCGTCTCCGGGCTCCGCGCGGGCGACGACGCCAGCCTCGCCGCGGCGCTGGCCGCCTCCGAGCGGCTGCAGGGCGAGCTGTGGGCGCGCGCCACCGTCGCCGCCCGGCGCGACCCGCGCTCGCTGCCGGTGTCGCTCGTCGTCCAGTCGCTGAACGAGGTCATCGACGCGCACACCAAGCGGGTGACGGTGGCGGAGAACCACGTGCCGACCGTGGTGCTGGCGATGCTGCTCCTCGTCGCCGCCGCCGCCATGGCCTGGGTGGGCGCCGCGGTCGGGATCGGCCAGCGCCGCGGGACGGCGACGACCCTGATTCTGTCTACTCTGATTTCGCTGGTGGTGACGGTGATCGTCGACCTCGATCAGCCGCGGCGCGGCTTCATCGTCGTCGGCCAGTCCTCCCTCGACGAGCTCGAGCGATCGTTCCGTCGCTAGTCGCGACGTGGTACCGTGCGGGGGCGATGCGCTCCAACTTCCCGCCAGACTCGCCCCTGCATGTCTTCACCGACGACGAGGTGGCGGCCATCTTCGGCGCCGGCACGCTCCGCACCTGCGCCGCCGGCGAGGCCATCGTCTCCGAGGGCGAGGCCGGCGACGCGATGTTCTTCCTCGTCGAGGGCCAGGCCGAGGCGAAGTTCGAGGGCGGCAAGCGCGTGCGCCAGTACGGGCCGGGCAGCTACTTCGGCGAGCTCTCGTTCATCAACCCGGGCCACCGGCGCTCGGCGACCATCGTCGCCACCGTCGAGGACACGCGGCTACACGTCCTCGATCAGCGGAGCGTGGCGGCGCTGATGGGCAGCCACCCGAACGTGATGCTCACGCTGCTGCGCCGCACCTGCGCCTTCCTCGTCGACGCCGAGCGCGCGCTCATCGCCGACCTGCGCCGCCAGAACGCCGAGCTGCAGGAGACCGTCAAGAAGCTGGAGTTCACGCGCCGCCGCCTCAGCGAGGAGGAGGAGACCGCGCGCACCGACAAGCTGAGCGGCCTCTACAACCGCCGCGCGTTCGAGGCCGAGCTCCCCGCGTTCATGGAGCGCGCGCGCGCCATCAAGGGCGGGCTGGCGCTGATCGCGATGGACCTCGATCACTTCAAGCCGGTCAACGACACGCTCGGCCACGCCGCCGGCGACTTCGTCCTCCGCGAGGTGGGCAAGATCCTGCGCGAGAACGTCCGCAAGACCGACATGCCCTGCCGCATCGGCGGCGACGAGTTCGTGGTGCTGCTCGCCGACCTCGACGAGGCGCAGGCCAAGATGCGCGCCGAGGCGCTGCGCGACGCCGTCGGGAAGTTCCCCCACCCCGGCAACGAGCAGGGCATCCGCATCACCACCACGATGGGCGGGACGCTCTATCGCGCGGGCGAGACCGTCGAGGAGCTCATGCACCGCGCCGACGAGGCGCTCTACGCCGCCAAGCGCGCGGGCCGCAACCGGGTCGGCTGGGCGTGAGCATCGATTTTCAGATCTGGGGCAGCCGCGGCGGGCGCAACGCCGACGGCTCGCGCGTCGGGAACTTCACCTCGTGCTACTCGCTGGTGAACGGCGAGGAGCTGTACGTCTTCGACGCCGGGCGCGGGCTGGTGCGGCTCGCGGACGCGCTCGCCAGCGACGAGCGGCTGCGCGCGGTGCGGCGGGTGCACGTGCTGGTCACGCACGCGCACATGGACCACTGGGAGGGCCTCAAGGACGCGGGCTGGATGTGGCGGCAGAAGAACGGGATCGCGCTGACGCTGCTCGGGCCGAAGGAGGCGCTGGAGACGATCCGGCGCTGCCACGAGCCGCCCGCCTACGTCCCGCTCGAGGTGCTGGCGCTGGGGACGCTGGCGTCGCTGGCGTTCGTCGAGGTGGCGGCGGGCGCGACGGTGGCGCTGCCGGGGGCGACGCTGGAGGCGGCGGCGCTGCACCACTACAGCGGCATCGCGCCCAACCGCCGCTATCTGGATACGCTCGGCTATCGGCTGTCCGTCGACGGCGGCCCGAGCGTCGCCTACCTGTGCGACCACGAGCCGACGGAGGCCACGCGCGCCACCGAGGACGCGCTGGTGGCGGCGTCGCAGCTCGCGCTGGTCGACGCCAACTTCGCCGACGTGGCGCAGCACGCCTTCGGCCACGGGTCGATCGAGTACGCGGCGGCGCTGGCCCGCCGCCACCCGCACGCGCGCATCCTCGCCGGGCACCACGGTCCCACGCGCAGCGACGAAGACATCGACGCCGCCTTCCGACGCCACGGCGTTGGCTGCGCCAACCTCGCCGTCGCCGTCGAGGGCCGCGCCGAGCGCTGGGACGCCGCCGCGCGCGCCTTCATTCCTGTCTAGCAGCCCGAGGTCTCACCCGCCGCGCCTGCGCGCGAACACCTCGTAGAGTGGGTCGAACAGCGAGCTGGCCCGCGCTAGCCGCTCGTCGTCGTCCGCGGCGGTCAGCGCGATGCCCGCCACGACGGTGGCCACGCCGGCGGTCTCGGCCCGCTGGTAGCGCTGGTCCTTGACGTCGATGTCGTGAACGATCTCGGCGATCGCGCTCAAGGCGCGATCGTTCAGCCCGGCGTGGCGCAGGAGCACCTCGAAGCTGCACAGGTCGCCGACGTGCGTGAACTCCGCCTCGAACATGTCGAAGCGCAGCTCGCCCTCCTCGGGCGCGTATCCCTTCGACGCCACCCACTTGAAGCGCGCCTTCGGATCGATGAAGCGGCGGATCAGCCACCCGCAGGCCATGCGGTCGACGTGGAGGCCCTTGCGCGTCACTCACGTGCGGCCTCGGTACTTCGGCGGCTTGTGGACGGTCGCCGTCGCGTCCGGATCGGCGGTCACTCTCCGGCGGAGCTCCTCGAGCAGGCCAGCGGCCGTCTCGCGGCTCGACGCGTGGAAGAAGTCGATCGCCGCGATCTCCTCGAGCCGCCGCTGATGACGCTCGAGGTCGGCGTCGAGCTTTCGGCGCACCTCCTCCTTGAGCGTGCCGCGCTTCGGCACCAGCTTGGCGGACGCGCGAAGCTGGTCGGCGAGCTCCTCGTAGTCGACGTCGCGCGCGGCGTTGAACAGCGCCTCGACCTCGTCGTCGCGCAGCCCCTGGACGAGGTTCGCTTCGACGAGCGTGGCCTCGCCTCCTCCGGCGACGATCTCCCGCATGATCCACTGGAGATCTTCGTTGCGCTCCTCCGACCGCGGGAGCGCGTACACGGCGTTCTTGATCGAGACGGCACCGAGGCGCTGGAGCCGTCGCCAGATCTTGACGCGCAGATACTCCGGGGTGCGCGGAATCTGGTGCAGGAGCAGCAGCCAGCGTGGCTCACTCACGATGATACACGTGTATCGACCACGTGCATCAAGTCAAGGCTTCGGTATCTCCGCACCTTGGCGTCGGCTAGCGTTTTTTCGGCACCAGCCCGCCAATGTGCGCAGCCACCCCGGGCGGCACCGCCGTAAACCGCAGCGTCGCCGCCGCGCCGCCCTCGATCACCTTGGCGTAGAGGTCTCCCTCGACCAGCTCGCCGGTCGCGCCCACGAGCCGGAGCTTCACGTTCTTGAACGCCTCCAGCGCCGTGTCTCCGTCGAGGCGGAGCACCGCGCCGAGCGCCGACAGCCGTACCAGCCGCCCCGCGAGCTCGGGCCCCTCGTCGTTCTTGCTCAGCATCACCCGGAGGCGCACCGCGACCGGCGGCTTGACGTCGACGAGCTCGAGGTCGACCGCCTCGAGGAAGAGGCCGTACTCGCCGCCGATCCCCTGGATGTCGTAGGCGGCGATCGGCTCGGGGAAGCCCTTGGCGACGATCATCTGCTTCTCGCCGACCTTCACGTCGGGCCCCGCCAGCGCCAGCGTCTCGGCCGAGATCAGGACCTGCCCACCGACGGTGTTCGACTCGATGCGCGCGGTCAGGTTCACGTGGCTGCCGACGACGCCGTACTTGATGTGCTTCTGCGAGCCGATGTTGCCGACGATGACCTCGCCGGTGTTGAGCGCGATCCCCATCTCCAGCTTGGGCAGCCCGAGGCTGGCGTTGCGCTCGTTGATCGCCTTCATCGCGCGCTGCATCGCGACCGCGCAGGCGACCGCGCGCCGCGCGTCGTCCTTCGCCTCGATGGGCGCGCCGAAGATCACCAAAATCGCGTCGCCGATGAACTCGTCGATGGTGCCGCCGTGCTCGGTGATGATGTCGGCCATCGTGCCGAGGTAGTGGTTGAGGACGCTCAGCACCTCGGCCGGCTTCATGCGCTCGGCCATCGCGGTGAAGCCGCGCAGATCGGACATCATGATCGTCAGCTTGCGCAGCTCGCCGCCGAGGCGGAGCTTCGACGGGTCCTTCACCATCTGGTCGACGACCGCCGGCGCGAGGTACTTCGAGAAGGCGCCGCGGATGAACTTCCGCCCGCGCTCCTCGAGCGCGTACTTCACCGCCACCGTCGCGACGAACAGCGTCGTGAGCTCGCCGAACAGATAGATGGCGTTCAGGTCGACGTCGCGCCGCGCGAACACCCAGGCGACGTCGACGACCGCGAGCACCCCGACGACGCCGATCGACAGCAGCATCGACGGCAGCGCGTCGAGCCGCAGCATCGCGAACCCGAGCAGGGCCGCGCCGACGGTCATCAGGAACAACAGCAGCCGCCAGTCGACCGGCCCGGCGCCCCGCCTCAGCGCGTCGCCCGACAGCACGTTGTCGAGGATGGTCGCGAGGCCCTCGGTCCCGGGGACGTTGCTGCCGAAGGGGAAGTGGCGCAGGTCGCGCGCGCCCGCGGCGGTCAACCCGACGAGGACGTAGGCGTCCTTGAACAGCTCGGCGCGCGACCGCTTCTCGATGACGCCGTCGCGCTGCACCGGGATCGTCTCCTCCTCCCCGAGGAGGTCGATGGCGCCGACGAACGGGTAGTGGTAGCGCGGCCCGCGGAAGTTGATCGCCAGCGCCCCGCTCCCGTCGACGGGGACGCGCAGGCCGGCGCGCCCCAGCGCCACGCGCTCGACGCGACCGCGCCCGTCGAGCGCCAGCTCCAGCGTGTCCCCGAGGCCCACCCGCGCCATCTCCAGCGGCAGCGACGGATAGGGGCGCCCGCCGACGAACAGCGCCACCTGCGCGCGGCGCACGACGTTGTCGGGATCCTCGGCGGCGCTCACCAGCGCGCCCGCGTGTGCGGCGGCCTCCTCGTACGACGGCAGGTTGCCGACGATCTCCGGCGTCGACACGAGCGGCGTCGCCCCCGCGGCGAACGGCGTCGGCGTGGTGAAGGTCGAGTAGGCAAATTTGTCGAAGCCCTTCGGCAGCCGCGCCAGCTCGGCGGCGTCGGTCACCGGGCAGGCCCCCTCGTCGGGGAAGGCCGGGCGGCACCAGCGATCGGTCATCCAGCCGAGCACCAGCTTGTCGCGCGCCAGCGAGATCACGCGCTGCAGGACGAGGTCGGTCTCGAACCGCGGGATCTCGTCGCCGAGCTGCTGCGCCTTGAGGAGCTCGGCGACGGGCTCGGAGACGCGCGTGTCCGCCTCGGGGAAGAAGATGTCGAGCCCGACCACCTTGGCGCCCGCCTCCACCGCCGACAGCACCACCCCGGCGACGGCGTCGCGGTGCCAGGGCCAGCGCCCGAGCTCCCGCACCGCGCGGTCGTCGATCTCGACGATGACGATTTTCTGCTTGACGGGTTTTGCGCCCCGCAGGCGAAACTTGAGGTCGGTGTAGAAGCCCTCCATCCGGCGCAAGGTCGGATAGACGTGCGCGCGCAGGACGCGCGACGAGAGCGTCCCCTCGTCACCGCGCTCACCGACGAGGAAGGCCAGCGTCCAGAGGACGACGAGCGGGAGCTGCACCAGCCAGACGACGCGCCGCCGCTTCTCCATGCGCCGCTACCGCACCCAGACTTCGACGCGGCGGTTGCGCAGCTCGACGACGCGGCGGCTCTTGCGCTTCACCGCCGGCTCCGCCGAGCCCTTCGTCGTCGCGGTGACCCGCTCCTTCGGCACCCCGGCGGCGATCAGCCGCTCGGCGATCACCTGCGCGCGCTGGAGCCCGATGCGCCGGTTCGCCGTCTCCGACCCGGTCTGGTCGGTGTGGCCGATGACCTCGATGGCGAAGTCGCCCTTCTTGGCCTTCACCTCGGCGACGAGGTTGTCGATCGGCCCGGTGAGGTCGCGCGCCGGCTCCGAGCGCGCCGTGAAGTAGAGGATGATGCGCGCGCCCGGCGGCTGCGCGGCCATCGCGCGCGCGAAGCGCTGCGAGACCTCCGACGGCTCGGCGGCGAGCTTCATCGCGCGCCCGTCGGTGCCGACCTCGGCCGAGCCGTAGTCCTGATCGATCAGCGTCTTTCCGCCTTTGCCGTCGTCGACCTCGACCGCGCCGACGTGGCCGTTCTCGTCGGCGAGGACGACGACCTGCTCGACGCGGCGCGGGCAGCCGTGGCGCGCCGCGCTCGGCGACGGGAGGCCCTTGCGATCGGGGCAGGCGTCGACCGCGTCGACGATGTCGTCGTCGTCGCGATCGGGCGGCGGGAGCGCCTTGCCGAGCGCGGCGGTGGCGCGGGTGATCGCCAGCGCCGGCGAGGCGGACGCCGCCTGCGCGCGGCCCCCGACCACCTCGGCCGTCGCATAGGCGGCGTCGAGCAGGACCTTGCCGCCCTTGCCGTCGTCGACCTCCACCGCGCCCACGTGGCCGTGGGCGTCGGGCAGCACCACCACCCGCTCCTCGGCCTTCGGGCAGCCGTGGTGCAGCGGGCTCTTCGAGGCGACGCCGGCGCGCTCGGGGCAGGCGTCGTCCTCGTCGCGGATGCCGTCGCCGTCGCCGTCGGCCATCGGCAGCGCGGCGGCCACGACGGCGATCGCGCGCGTGACGGCCGATGCGGGCGCGGCAGCGACCGCCTGGGCGACCCCGTCGGCGCCGATCTCCGCCGAGGCGAAGGCCTTGTCGACGAGCGTCTTCTTGCCGCCGGCCTCGACCTCCACGGCGCCCACGTGGCCGTCGGAATCGGGCAGCACCACGACCTTCTCCGCCGCCTTCGGGCAGCCGTTCCGCAGCGGGTCCTCCGACGAGACGCCCGGGCGATCGGGGCAGGCGTCGTCGAGATCGCGCACCCCGTCGCCATCGGCGTCGGGGACTGGCAGCGCCGCGGCGACGGGCGCGACGGTCCGCTCGACGGCCTTGGGCGGCGCGGGCGGGACCGCCTGGGCCGCGCCGTCGGCGCCGACCTCGACGGAGGCGTAGGGCTTGTCGACGAAGGTCTTCTGCTTGCCGTCGTCGACCTCCACGCCGCCCACGTGGCCGTCGGCGTCGGGGAGGATCACGATCTTCTCGCGCGCCGGCGGGCAGCCGTGGCGGATCGGGTCGGGGGACGGCACGCCCGCGCGCTCGGGGCAGGCGTCGGTGGCGTCGGGGATGCCGTCGCCGTCGCGATCGGGCGGCGGCAGCGTCTGGGCCAGCGCCGCCACCTGGGGCAGCGCGGCCGGCGCGCTCTGCACCGGGCGGAGCGCGGCCGATTTTTTGTCAATCTCCGTCGAGGCGTAGGCCTTGTCGAGGAGCGTCCGCCGCTTGCCGTCGCTGACCTCGACCGCGCCGACGTGGCCATCCTCGTCGGGCACCACCACCACGCGCTCGAAGCGCGACGACGGCCCGCGCGCGCGCACCGGCGCGTAGGCCAGGGAGAAGAGCACGCGGAAGTCGGGCGGCCCCGGCGCGCCCACGACCGCGGCGCCGACGCCGAGGCCCAGCAGCACCTGGTCGACGATCGAGTAGTGCGCCGCGCCGAAGAGCTCGAGCGTGGTGAGGCTCTGCCCCGGCGGCAGATCCCCCGCCACCGCGATCGAGAGCACCGCCTCGGGACCGATCGAGAGGCGCCGCTTCAGCCCCACGTACTGGAGGCCCGCGGCGAGCTGCACCTCGGAGCCGACGCTGTTGCCGACCGGCGAGAGGTCCGCCGACAGGCGCGCCGTCGGGCGATAGAGGAACGACACGTTCACCGCCCAGCGCAGGTGCTCGAGCGCCAGCCCACCGACGGTGAGGCGCGGCATCACGCGCACGCCGTTGTCGCCGGTCAGCCGCGCGGCGGCGCCGATCGGGATCCAGACGTAGAGGCCGGCCGAGAGCGACGCCTTGCCGTCGACGGCACCGACGAGTCGCGCGCGCAGCCCGAGGCGCGGATCGCCCGCCGCCGCGCCGCTCGGGCCGAGGCCGCCGAGCGGCGTCCCGCCTTCGTACAGCACCAGCGGGACGCTCAGCGTGAGCGCGACGCGATCGAACAGCGACCCGGCGAGATCGAGGTGCCCGACGAGCTGGTGGGCGATCGGCGACGGATCGCGGACCAGCGCGCCGTTGGCGTCGCGGTGCTGCGCCCCGAGGAGGGTGTTGGCGTAGTCCAGCGTGAGGCCGCCCGCGAACCAGCGCGTCGACGAGTACCAGGGATACTCGACGGCGCGGAAGGGATCGCCGGCCGGCGTCGGCTCGTAGCGGTTCAGCTGATAGCCGACCGCCTGCTGCGCGCGCGCCCCCGACGAGAGCGCGAGCGCGACCAGCGCGCAGGCAGAGGCCACACGGACGACGGAGCGCAACGGACGCTATTCGTCGACGGAGACCACGAAGGTGGTGCCGCGCACCCCGAGCACCGTGCGCGGCGTCTTCACCTGCACCGACCCGGGCTGCTGTCGCGTCAGCTCGCCCGAGCGCACCATCATCGTCCCCTTCTTGATCTGCGCGAGCAGGTTCCCCTTCAGGTTCTTGGGGTCGAAGAAGTAGGTGTCGATCGCCACGTGGCTGTTGGGGCCGATCGAGAACGAGGTGTTGTCGGTGAAGGTGATGCCGAGGCTGCCGTCGGCGCCGGTCTCGAACACGTCGTGCTCGTTGAGCGGATCGCCGACCTTGACCTGCGTCTTGGTCGCGCCGCGCACGACGAGGACTTTTCCGTTGACGATTTTTGCCTTGCCGATGGCCAGGGCCTCGGCAGAGGCGGTCGCGCCCGACCCGAGCAGGGTCAGCGCCGCGATCGCGAGCGCAGTCCAACGAGCCATCGTCCCCCCCGATATGCGCCGACGTGCAGCCGCGCGCCGGCGGTCCACGATATCACGGAAACCTCTTCCCTCGGGACAGCTCCGAATGCGAAAAAGGAAGAAGGGGGATGATGCGCTTCAGTGTGGTGCTGGCGCTGGCCGTGTCCGCGGTGTGCGCCGCGGGCTGCTCGCAGCCGGCGCTCTTCTCGTGTCTCGACGACGCGCCCTTCTGCGGCGGGCGCTGCTGCGGCACGAGCGAGGCCTGCCTCGCCGACGCCTGCGTCCCCACGCAGTCGCTGACGCCCTGCTCCGTCGGCAACGGCGGCTGCAGCGCCGACGCCCTGTGCGACGACACGAGCGGCGCGCCGCGGTGCGCGTGCAGGCCGGGGTTCCGCGGCGACGGCCTGGCCTGCGCCGCCTGCGCGCCCTGCGCGGCGAATCAATATGTGGTCGCGCCCTGCTTCGGCCCCAACGACACCGTCTGCGGCGACTGCCCGCCCGTCTGCGGCGCCTGCGTCGGCCCGACGACCTGCACCGCCTGCGTCCCCGGCTTCACGCTGATGGCCGGCGGCGTCTGCGTCCCCGGCATGTCGATGATGTTCGTCTGCGGCAACGGCCTCGTCGAGCCGGGCGAGCAGTGCGACGACACCAACCTCCTCGACGGCGACGGCTGCTCGCACCTCTGCCAGGTCGAGCCCAACCACTACTGCATCGGGGGCATGCCCAGCGTCTGCCAGCCGGGCGGCTGCCTGTTCGACCCGCTCACCTCGCTGCCGCTCAACGGCGCCTTCGCCCTCGACGGCGCGGGCACGCCCTCGACGGCCGGGCTCCTCCTCACGCAGCGCTCGACGATCCACACCACCGCCGACGTCGAGTACCCGGTGGTCATCGAGGCCGACGTCCTCTACGGCGGCGGCGGCGCCGACGTCACCTTCGCCGGGACGCGCGGCACGGGCCTCCGCGACGCGATGGCCTCGAACGAGCCGGCCGGCTCGCTCTGGGCGCGCCTCTCGACGACGGTGCCGTTCCCGATGGAGCTGGCCATCGACACCGGCACGGTGATCGCCAACACCTCGGCGCTCTTCGCGCCGGCCATCGGCATCCCCTACCGCGTGCGCTTCGTCGACGACGGGTACCTCGCCCGCGTCGAGTGGTTCAACCTGGTCAACCCGTCGCAGGGCGAGGTGCTGCCGGTGGCGACCAGCTTCCACGGCGGCGCCGACCGCGCCTTCATCGGCGGCGGCGACATGGGCGCGGTGACCGCGCGCAACCTGCGCGTCTGCTCGGCGCCGCGCCTGCCGGTGACCTTCGGGCTGGCGGCGCGCTACTCGGCGCAGCGCTCGTGGACGGTGACGCGCGACAACACCCAGGCGGTCTCGGTCTGGCAGGACCTGAGCGGCAAGGGACGCGATTTGTCGCTTGACGGGAATGCCCCCGCCTTCGCCGCCGGGCTGCTCGGCGGCAAGAGCGCGCTCGACTTCGGCGGCGGCGCGCGCCTCTCGACGGCGGCCTTCCCGCTCACCACCAGCGTCACCGTCTTCGCCGTCGTCCAGCCGCGCACGCCCGCGCAGTCCGGCGCCATCGCCCACCACGGCGATCGCGACACCGACTGGTCGCTCGAGCAGGACGGCAGCGTCGACTTGACCTCGTTCCACTTCCAGAGCGTCACCGACGCGACCCACGTCGCGCTCGCGCTCTCGCCGACGACCACCTACGTCCTCTCGGGCCGCATCAACGGCGGCACGCGCTCGATGACGGCGACGGCGCTGCCGACCGGCGTGACCACCTCCGCCAGCTTCGTCGACGGCGCGCCGACGATCACCGCTGGCTCGAAGGTGCTGTGGGTCGGCGCCTCCAGCGCCGGCGACGCGTCGAACGCCGCCATCGGCGAGCTCGTCTACTACGACCGCGCGCTCTCCGACGGGGAGCGCGACGCGGTCATCGCCTACCTGCGCGCCATCTGGAAGCCCTGACCTCCGCGAGGACCGCACGCATGAGCCGCAACAAGGACGATCAGCCGACGCAGAACCTCCGCGGCACGCCCAAGCCGCCGCCGCTCCCGGCGGACGTCCCGCGCGAGCGCTACTCGTCGACGGGCGAGATCGCCGCCGGCGGCATGGCGCGCATCCACCGCGTCGTCGATCACCAGCTCCATCGGCTGAGCGCGATGAAGATCCTCGACGAGGCCTACGCCGCCAACCCGCGCGAGCGCCAGCGCTTCATCGAGGAGGCGCAGATCACCGGGCAGCTCGATCACCCCAACATCGTCCCCGTCCACGAGCTGCAGGTCGACGGCGAGGGGCCGCGCTTCGTCATGAAGCTCGTCGACGGCGTGACGCTGTCGGCGGAGGTGCGGCGCGCGCGCCAGGACGCCAAGGGCCTCGAGTGGCTGGAGCGCTTCCTCGAGATCTTCGTCAAGATCTGCGACGGGGTGGCCTTCGCGCACAGCCGCGGCGTCATCCACCGCGACTTGAAGCCCGCCAACATCCTCGTCGGCAACTACGGCGAGGTCTACGTGATGGACTGGGGGCTGGCCAAGGTCATCCACCGCCAGGGCGTCGACGTGCCGCGCACCTACGGCGGCGACCTCGATCCCGAGGGCGTGGCCATCGGCACGGTGCAGTACATGTCGCCCGAGCAGGCGCGCGGCGAGAACCAGCTCACCGACGAGCGCACCGACGTCTTCCTCCTCGGGGCGGTGCTCTACTTCATCCTCACCGCGCGCGCGCCCTACGGCCACCTCGAGGGCGTGGAGGCGCTGGTGGCGGCGCAGGAGGCGCGGATCACGCCGCCGCAGGCAGTGGTCGGCGACGAGGTGCGGCTCCCGCCCGAGATCTGCCAGATCGCGATGAAGGCGATGGCGCGCGATCCGGGCGACCGCTTCTCGTCGGTGACGCAGCTGCGCACGGCGGTGCACCGCTTCCTGCGCGGCGGCAACCACCTCGAGCAGCGGACCATCCCGGCGAGGACGGTGGTGATCCGCGAGGGCGACCCGGGGCGCGAGGCGTTCATGATCGTCCGCGGCAGCTGCCAGGCCTACAAGACCGTCGACGGCGCGAAGGTGGTGCTGCGGCGGATGGGGCCGGGCGATGTCTTCGGCGAGATGGCCATCCTGTCGGCCAAGCCGCGCTCGGCCAGCGTCGAGGCGCTGGAGGAGCTGACGGTGATGGTGGTGACCGCGCAGACGCTCTCCGACGAGCTGGGGATGAGCTCGTGGATCGGCGCCTTCGTGAAGGCGCTGGCCGATCGCTTCCGCGAGGCCGACGAGCGGCTCACCGCGCTCGAGAGCGCGATGCTCGAAGACGGCGGCGATTAGCAGGGTGGCGCCGGTCAGAAGGCGCGGCGCCAGCGCTCGCGCCCGGTGGCGGCGTCGAGCGCGATGAGCTCGACGTGATCGCGCTCGGTGCCCCGCCCGTTGACGGCGGCGGCGCGCTTGCCGACGAAGACCAGGGTGTCGCCGACGAGCCAGCCGCCGCGATCGCTGCCGCGGTCGATGTCGATGGCGACGTCGGGCGTCCAGCTCCAGGCGAGCTTCCCGTCGAGCCCCAGGCGCGAGAGCGCGGTGCGGCCGGTCGCGCCCAGGGCGGTTTTGTGCTCGACGAGAAATCCGTCGGGGTCGCGGAACAGGGTGGCGTCGGCGCGGCGCTCGGGGCCGGCGATGAAAGCGGCGTCGAGCAGCACCGCGGCGTCGGGCGAGACCACCACGCGCTCGCGGGCGAGCTGGCGGCGCGGGCTGCCGACGAGCTGCCAGCGCACGCGCGCGATCGTCAGCTGGTCGTGGCTGCGGCGGAGCTGGCCGCGAGACTCGGACATCGGGAGCGCCTCGCGCGGGAGCGTGAAGGGGACGAGCTCCCAGGTGCGCGGCACGACGCGCACCGCCAGGCCGTCGCTGGTCGGGAGGACGACGTCGTGCGTCTGCGGATCGAGGAAGATCGAGCCGCGCGCGCCGTGGCCCGGCCCGAGGAGGAGGCGCGCCGCGACCGACCGGTTGTTGGCGAGGAGGCCGGCGTCGTCGACGAGGCGCGCGCCGGTGGCGAGGTCGATGGCCTGCAGGTGGTTGTCGTCGCTGCGGAGCCAGACGAAGCCGTCGCCGCGCGCGAGGGTGGTCCAGTAGCCGGGGCCGAGGTAGCGCTGCGACAGCGTGCGCCCGTCGCGGAGATCGAGGATCGAGAGGCGGCTGCCCTTTTCTGTCTTCGCGAATTCATAGGCGGTGACGCGCTCGACGACGAGCTGGAGCGGGCGGGCGTCGCCGTCGAGGACGCGGACCTCGCGCACCGCGTAGGGCTCGTCGAGGTGGCCGACCCAGGGGCGCAGGGAGGGCGTGTTGGCGGCGAGGATGGCGTAGCCGGCGAGGAGCGCGCCGGCGATGGCGGCGATCTGGAGGCCGCGCCGGGGGCGCGGGGGGGCGCGGGTCGGCGCGCCGAGCGCGGGCTGCTCGACGTCGGGCTGGGGCGTGGCGTCGAGCGCGTCGAGGACCTCGCGCGCCGACTGCGGGCGGCGCGCCGGGTCGGGATCGACGAGCCGCTCGAGGAGCGCGACGAGCCGCTCGGAGACGCGCACGTGGCGGCGCACGTCGAGGCGCTGCTCACCGGGGCGACGGAGCGCGAGCGGCGTCTTGCGCGACAGCAGCACCGCCAGCGTGACGCCGAGCGCGTAGAGGTCGGTGGCCGGGGCGGTGTCCCCGACGAGCTGCTCGGGCGGCGCGAAGCCCGGCGTGCCGACGCCGATCGTCGAACCGCCGTCGGGGCGGAGCTCGTCGCGCACCAGATCGAAGTCGATCAGCATGATGCGCCCGTCGCTGCGGCGGCGCATGAGGTTCGAGGGCTTGAGGTCGCGGTGGATGACCGGCGGCGACTGCCCATGGAGGTAGGCGAGCGCGTCGAGCACCTGGCGCGCGACGGCGACGGCGCCCTCCTCGTCCCAGCGCGCGCCGCGCTCGGCCGCCTGGGCCAGCGTCTCGCCGTCGATGAGCTCGTGCGCCAGGCAGCAGAGCGCGAGGCCGGGGCGCTGCTCCTCGAAGTAGTCGTAGACCTCCGGCAGCGACGGGTGCGAGAGCCCGCCGAGGACCTTGGCGGCGCGGCGGAAGAGCTCGACGTCCTTCCACTCGCGCGCCCGCGCCAGCGACAGGATCTTGAGCGCGACGCGGCGGCCGCCGGCGCTGCGGTCGATGGCCTCGTAGACGCGGCTCTGCCCGCCGGCACCGAGGAGCCGGACGAGCGCGAAGCGATCGTGGAGGACGAGGCCGCCGCCGCAGCGCGCGCAGGTCGTCGCCTCCGGCGCGGGCGCGGGCTCGTCGCAGACCGGGCACAGGGGCACTACTCGATCTCCAGGGGCCGAGCGTCGAGCGCTGGTGGGCGCAGGCGCGTCCGCTGCTCCTCGCCGTCGAGGCGGAGGCCATCGAGGAGCTCGACGTCGAGGCGCCCGAGCCCCCCTCCGACGAGGAGGTGGCCGAGCTGCGCGCGATCGCGCGCCGCTTCCCGCGCCTCGCCGAGGCGCGCGTCATCGATCCGACCTGGGGCCGCACCTGGGCGTCGATCGACGTCGCATCGGGCGCGCGCCCGCGTTAGGGTGTCCGATCGAGGAGGTGTCCACGGGCGGTGGGACGAACGTGAGCGGGCCCGATCTGCGCGCTGGCGTGCGCGCGGACGAGCTGCCCGAGGGGGCGCCGTTCGCCGGCGTCGTCGACGGCGAGGGCGTGGTGCTGGTGCGTCGGGGCGACGAGGTGCGCGCCGTCGGCGGGAGCTGCACCCACTACGGCGGGCCGCTCGCCGAGGGGCTCGTCGTCGGGGACACCATCCGCTGCCCGTGGCACCACGCCTGCTTCGACCTCGAGACTGGCGGCGTCGTCGGCGCGCCGGCGCTGCAGCCGATCGCCTGCTACGACGTCGAGCGCGACGGGCCGCTGGTCCGCGTGCGCGCGCGGCGCGAGCAGCCGGCGCGCGGCCCCTCGACGGGCGCGCCCGGGCGGGTGCTCCTCCTCGGGGCGGGCGCGGCGAGCGCGGCCTGCGCCGAGGCGCTGCGCGCCGGCGGCTTCGACGGGCCGATCACGATGGTCGGCGCCGAGCAGCCGGGGCCGGTCGATCGCCCCAACCTCTCGAAGGACTACCTCGCCGGCACCGCGCCCGAGGAGTGGGTGCCGCTCGGCGCCGACGATCGCTGGCGCGCGCTCTCCGTCGAGCTGCACGCCGACGATCCGGTCCTCGACCTCGACCTCGCCGCGCGGCGCGCGCGCACGCAGAGCGGCGCCGAGTTCGGCTGGGACGCGCTCCTCTACGCGCCGGGCAGCGAGCCGACCCCGCCGACGATCCCGGGCGCCGATCGCCCCTTCGTCCACGTGCTGCGCACGCTCGCCGACTCGCGCGCGATCGCCGCGCAGGCGGGGCCGGGCAAGCGCGCCGTCATCGTCGGCGCCGGCTTCATCGGCCTCGAGGCGGCGCTGGCGCTGCGCAAGCGCGAGACCGAGGTCGTCGTCGTCGCGCCGAAAGGCCCGCCGCTCGTGCGCGCGCTCGGCGAGGAGCTCGGCCGCTTCATCCAGTCGGTGCACGAGGCGAAGGGCGTGCGCTTCCACTTCGGCGTGAAGCCGGCCGAGATCACCGACGGCGCGGTGCACCTCGACGACGGCTCGACGCTGCCGGCCGACCTGGTGGTGCTCGGCACCGGCGTGCGCCCGCGGACGCAGCTCGCGCACCGCGCCGGGCTGCGCGTCGAGGACGGCGTGGTCGTCGACGCCGAGCTGCGGACGAGCGCACCGTCGGTGTGGGCCGCCGGCGACGTCGCGCGCTACCCCGAGCCGCGCGTCGGAGCGCTGGTGCGCATCGAGCACTGGGCGCTCGCCGAGCGCCACGGGCAGGCGGTGGCGCGGTCGATGATGGGGCGCGGCTCGCCCTTCACCAGCGTCCCCTTCTTCTGGAGCATGCACGACGACGTCGGCATCAACATGGTCGGCCACGCGCCGCGCTGGGATCGCGTCGAGGTGCGCGGCGGCCTCGCCGCCCGCGACGCCACCGTCAGCTACTGGCAGGGCGGGCGCCCGCTGGCCGTCGCCACCGTCGGGCGCGACCGCACCAGCCTGGAGGCCGAGGCGCTCCTCGAGCGCGCCGACTTCGACGGCCTCGCCGCCCTCCTCGCTAGACAATAAAACCAGAGTGATTCACAGGAGGACGGAGGACGGAGGGCAGACCTCTGACTCCGTCCTCCGTCCTCCTGTCAAAAATCCGATCGGGTCAGGGGAGCTTGCCGGCGGCGCGGAGGCGCTCCTCGCGCCGCTGCAGCGCGCGCTCGTGGCGGCGCGCGTCCTCCTCGGTCTCGATCTCGACGGGCGGCACCGGCCGCGGCCTGCCCTGCTCGTCGACGGCGACGAAGGTCAGGTAGGCCTTGGTGGTGTAGCGCCGCTGCCGCGTGCGCGGGTCCTCGGTCTCGACGCGCACGCCCACCTCCATGCTGGTCTTGGCGGCGTAGTTGACCTGCGCGCGCAGGATGACGACGTCGCCGAGGTGGATCGGCGACAGGAAGTCGAGCCGATCGATCGACGCGGTCAGCACCGGGCCGCTCGCGTGGCGCATCGCCGACACGCCCGCGCAGACGTCGATCCACTGCATGACGATGCCGCCGAACATGACGCCGCGCGCGCCGTTGGTGTGCGACGGCATCACGATCTGGGTCATCTCGACGCGCGAGGCGGCGGGGGTCAGGCGGACGATCGGGGAGGCGCTCATCGCGACAATGCTACCCTACCGCCCGTGAGCACGATCCTCCTCGTCCGCCACGGTCAGGCCTCCTTCGGGCAAGAGGACTACGACGTCCTCTCGCCGCGCGGCGAGGTGCAGGCGGCGCGGCTGGGGGCGCACCTCGCGGCGACGGGCCAGCGCGTCGACGCGCTCTACGTCGGGCCGCGCAAGCGCCAGCGCGACACCGCGGCGATCATGGCGCGCGCCGCCACCGAGCGCGGCGCCAGCTGGCCCGCGCCCGTCGAGCGCGCCGAGCTCGACGAGTACCCGGCCGAGCTCCTCATCCGCCAGAACTTCGCCGCGCTCGTCGCCGGTGACCCCGGCCTCGCGCGCGCGCTCGATCCCGCCACGCCGCCGGCCGAGCGCGGCGCCGCCTTCGAGCGCCTCTTCGAGCACGCGATGGCGCGCTGGATGGAGGGCGCGCTCGACACGAGCGGCCTCGAGTCCTTCGCCGGCTTCATCGAGCGCGTGCGCGCGGTCCTCGACGACATCGTGCGCCGCGAGGGGCGCGGGCGGCAGATCCTCGTCGTCAGCTCGGCCGGGACGATCTCGGCGGCGCTCGGTCTGGTCCTCGGCGCGCGCGCCGACGTCACGCTGCGCCTCGGCTACGTGATGGCCAACTCCGCCATCAACGCCATCAAGTACCGCGACCCGCGCGACCTCACGCTGATCTCGTTCAACGCGCTGCCGCACCTGGCCGACGACGCGTCGCTGATTACTTACCGCTAGACGCTAAAACAGCTTCCGCAGGATCAGGAAGAGCGTCCCCGACAGCAGCATCGTCACCGGCAGCGTGAGCACCCAGGCGAGACCGATCGACCGCACCGTCTTCGGCTGCAGCCCCGAGCGCTTCGCCACCATCGTCCCCGCGATCCCCGACGACAGCACGTGCGTCGTCGACACCGGCAGCCCGGCCACCGCCGAGACGCCGATGGTGCACATGGCCACGATCTCCGCCGCCGCGCCCTGCGCGTAGCTGAGGTGCTCCTTGCCGATCTTCTCGCCGATGGTGACGACGATGCGCTTCCAGCCGACCATCGTCCCGAGCCCGAGCGCGAAGGCGACCGCGATCAGCACCCAGCTCGGCGCGTAGTCGATCATCGAGCGGATCGTCGAGCGCGACCTCTTCCACTTCACGAGGTCGACGAGGCCGTAGACGTCGGACTGCTTCTCGAGCGTCCCCATCGCGGAGTCGAGCGACGAGACGTGCTTGCGCAGCGCGAAGCGCTCCCCCTCGGGGACGTCGTTCAGCGTCGCCTTCCCCTCGATCGCCTTGCGCACCGCCTCGAGCTCGACCGACAGCTTCTTGCGGTCGGCCGCCTCGCTCTTCGCCGCCAGCGCCTCGACGTCGGCGATCGCCGCGCGCACCGCCTCCAGCTTGTGGCCGTGGAGATGCCGATTGACAGAAAATGCCCCCGGCATCGTCGCGATGAGGATGAGCATGATGAGGCCCACGCCCTTCTGACCATCGTTCGACCCGTGCGCGAAGCTGACGCCGGTGCAGGTGGTGATGAGGATGGCGCGGATCCACCCCGGCGGCGGCTTGTCGCCGGAGACCGGCTCGTGGAGCTTGGGATCGGGGATCAGCTTGAGCGCAGCGACGAGGAGGATGGCCGCGAGCGAGAAGCCGAACATCGGGCTGATGAGCAGCGACAGCCCCACGTCGCCCGCCTTGTGCCAATTGACGCCGCTGCCGAAGGTGTGGCCGGGCGTGAGCGAGTGCGCGAGGCCGACGCCGATGATCGAGCCGATGAGCGTGTGCGAGCTCGACGACGGGATGCCGAAGTACCAGGTGCCGACGTTCCACAAGATCGCGCCGAGGAGCAGCGCCAGGATCATCGCGAAGCCCTGCCCGGTGCCGCCCATCGCCAGGAGCTCGGCGGGGAGCAGCTTGATGATCGACATCGCCACCGCGATGCCGCCGAGGAACACGCCGGCGAAGTTGCAGACGCCCGACCAGATGACCGCGGCCCAGGGGCGGAGCGACCGCGTGTAGATGACGGTGGCGACGGCGTTCGCGGTGTCGTGGAAGCCGTTCACGAACTCGAAGCCGAGCGCGACCGCCAAGCAGATCACGAGGAGGACGCCGTGGCTCGTATCGAGGTTCAGCATGGGGGTCTGGGGAGAGTCATGCCAAAAAGGCGGCGTCCTGAGGGTGACATCTCGGCGAACACCCTCACGGGTGTCACACAATCGTCAAAAGCGGATCGAGAGCGCTTGCGTCGTCGCGTCGACGCAGCCGAGGACGCCGGGATCGCCGCAGCGCGGGCCATCGGGGCCGCGCGTGCCGGCCCACACCCCGACGCCGACGGCGACGCCCACCACCGCGACGGCGCCGAGGACCACCGGGATGATCCACAGGCGGCGTCGCGGCGCCCGCTCGGTGGTCGCGGTGCTCGCCGACGTCGTCGCGGGCGCGACGGTGGGCGTCGGTTTCGTCGCCGCCGCCCGCTCGCGCTCGGCCCGCTCGCGCTCGACCCGCTCGCGCTCGGCCCGCTCGCGCGCGGCGCGCTCCGCGTCGGCGGCGGCGATCTCGCGATCGAGGTCGGCGATGAGCCCGGTCACCTGCGGGCGCTCGGGCGCGGCCGGCGCCTCGTCGAGGAACTTCTGGTACATCTCGCGCGCCTTGACCAGCTCCCCGAGCTTGCGGTGGCACTGGCCGAGGTTGAGGAGGAACTGCGGCTTCGGCACGACCACGTACCCCGCCGAGAACTCGCGGATCGCCTCGGCGTACTGCCCGAGCGTGTAGAGCGCGCGCCCGCGCTCGTACCGCGTCTTCGCCTCCTTGAGCTGCTCCGCCGACGGCACGGGCGATGCCGCGATCGCGCGCGCGCCGAAACAGACGACGACGGCGATCGCGAGGGAGAGCGCGATCGTTTGCAGCCGAAGAGCCGTCACGGGTCGATCGTATCGTGTTACCCTGCTCTCGTGAAGGAGACTGCGTGGGGGGCACGCTCGCTCCTCCTCCGCCCGCTCGTGCTGGCGCTCGCGCTCGCCGGCTGCGCCGACCGCCCGACGCGCGCGCTCCTCGACCTCTCCATCGAGGCGGGCGCCCCCGCGCCCACGCAGCTCGTCGTCACCGTCTTCGATCCCTACCGCGCGATCGCCGACCGCCGCGCCGTCACGACGTCCGCGCCGACGCTGCCGGGCCTGGTGATCGTCTCACTCCCCGCGCGCGATCAGGAGGTGCGCCTCCTCGTCGACGGCGGCCCCGTCACCGGCACCGCCCGCGTCGCCGCACGCGCCGGCAGCGATCAGCGCGCGGCGGTGGTCCTCCGCGCCGGCCTCCCGGACGCCGACGCCGACGGGATCCCCGACGCCATCGACGACTGCCCCGACGTCGCCAACCCGGCGCAGATCGACACCGACGGCGATGGCTTCGGCGACGCCTGCCGCGCGCCCGTCGTCGACGGCGGCACCGACGGCGGCGACATGATGATGGGGCCGCCCATCCGCATCTGGGCCCTCCACCCCGCCGTCGCCGCCGCCGGCGCCACCATCACCATCGAGGGCCGCTTCGGCGCCATCGGCAGCGCCAACGTCCGCTTCCCGGGCGGCGTGACCGTCCCCGCGACGCTCGTCGGCAGCGGCCGCGTGCGCGCCACCGTCCCGCCCGGCGCCACCATCGGCCCGCTCACCGTCGAGGGCGACGGCGCGATCTCCAACGCCCTCCCCTTCCGTCGCACGCGCTACGCGCCTCAGGTCCAGTCGTTCCGGCCCCACTACGAGCAGGAGACGCACGGCCGCTCGATGCCGAACCTCGTCATCGGCCGCGCCGGCAACGTCGCCACCGTCGCGGGCGACTTCGTCTACGTCGCCGGCGATCTCCTCGACACCCGCGTCGAGGCCGCGCGACTCTGGGCCGACGGCACCGTCGGCACCTTCAGCGTCGCCGCGCGCCTCTCGCACACCCGCCGCCTCCCGTCGAGCGTCGCCCTCGGGACGCGCCTCTACTTCATCGGCGGCTTCCGCAACGACGCGGGGACCGAGGTCGCCGACATCGACGCGACCACCATCAACCCCGACGGCACGCTCGCGCCGATCAACGCGCTCTCCAACGTGCGCCTGAACGACGCGCGCAGCGGCATGACCGCGGAGATCATCGGCCCGTGGCTCTACGTGATCGGCGGCGCGCAGGGCACGACGAAGCTCGCCACCGTCGAGCGCGCCCCGATCGCCGACGACGGCACCCTCGGCCCGTTCGAGCGCATCACGCCGCAGCTGGCGGTCGCGCGCGAGGGGCATGGGAGCGCCGTCATCGGCGACGCGCTCTACGTGTTCGCCGGGATCGGCGGCAGCTACGTGAGCACCGTCGAGCGCGCCCCAATCCTCGGCGACGGCTCGCTCGGCGCCTTCGCCGACGTCCCCGCGCTCGAGCTGTCGTCGACGCGCATCCGCGGCGCCACGGTGGTGACCAGCGACGGAGTCTTTCATATCGGCGGCTTCTCGGCCGGCAATACCCTCGGCGATATCCTCCGCGCCCGCATCAAGCCGAACGGCGACCTCGACGCCTTCGCCGTCAGCCCTGCGACGCTGTCGGCGCCGCGCACCGAGCACGCGGCCTTCGTCGCCGGCAACCGCGTCTACGTCGTCGGCAACGGCGGCGCCGACGGGACGACGCTCGAGCAGGCCAGCCTCATCGGCCCGACGACGCTCAACCCGACGCAGTTCGCCGACGCGCAGACGCCGCTGCCGGCCGAACGCGCCCGCGCCTGCGTCGCCGTCGTCAACCGCGCGCTGTTCGTCATCGGCGGCGAGGGCGCGGCCGGCTCCGGCGGCAGCCTCCCGCCGACGCGCACCGTCTTCCGCGCCCCCATCGCCACCGACGGGACGATCGGCGCCTTCGCCGATGCCGGCGTCTCGCTGATCAACCCTCACGAGGCGGCCGGCTGCGCCATCGTCGGCGACAAGCTGCACGTGATCGGCGGCGACGGCGGCGGCACCGTCGAGACCGCGCCGCTCGACGAGGAGACGAGCACGCTCGGCTCCTTCGCCGTCGCCAGCGGCGTGACCGTCGCCGCCGATCGCTACACCTCGCGCGCCCTCGTCGCCGGCAGCACCCTCTCGCTGGTCGCCGGCGACTCGCGCCAGGTCGTGCGCGCCCCGATCAACCCCGACAACACCCTCGGCGCCTTCGCCGCCGTGACCGATCAGCTCACCGTCGACCGCGCCGCCTCGACGGTCGCGCTCCTCGGATCGACCGTCTGGGCCCTCGGCGGCTACGACCCCGCCGTCCAGGGCTTCCGCGCCACCACCGAGAAGGCGACCCTCGACGCGAACAGCAAGGTGCCCGGCGCGTGGTCGGCAGGGCCGGCGCTGGCCAGAGACCGCGGCAACCACGCGATGGTCGCGCTCGGCGCGCAGCTCCTCCTCATCGGCGGCCAGTATTCGACCAGCATCGAGGCCGCCACGATCTCGTCGAGCGGCGCCTCCCTCGGCCCCTTCACCGTCGTCACCGGCGACATGCCGAGGGAGCGCTGGGACCACGAGGCGCTCATCCTCGGCAACTGGCTCTACCTCGTCGGCGGCGCCCAGACGACCGCGAACAACACCCGCCTGGTCGACCGCGCACCGATCGGCAACTGAGGAAGCCGGCCCCTCGACAGCAGCCGCGGTTGCGGTAGGGTTCGCGTGTGCTCGCGCTCCGCAGCCTCTCCATCGGCATCGCCGTCGCCCTCGTCCTGCCGCTCGCCGCGGCGTGCGGCAAGAAGAGCGGCCAGGTCAAGTACGAGACCCAGAAGGTCGAGCGCGGCCGCATCGTCGCGCGGGTGACGGCGACGGGGACGCTCTCGGCGCTGGTCACGGTCCAGGTGGGCAGCCAGGTCTCGGGCCGCATCGCCTCGCTCGGCGCCGACTTCAACGCGCCGGTGAAGAAGGGGCAGGTGATCGCCCGCCTCGACCCGCAGCTCTTCCAGGCCGCCGTCGAGCAGGCGCGCGCGAACCTCCTCGCGGCGCAGGGCAACCTCACGCGCGCCAAGGCCCAGGCCGTCGACGCCCGTCGCCAGGCCGAGCGCACCGAGGCGCTGGCCAAGGAGAAGCTCGTCGCCGCCAGCGAGCGCGACACCGCCGCCGCCAACGCCGCCGCCGCCGAGGCGCAGGTGGCCGCCTCCGAGGGCGCGGTGGCGCAGGCCAAGGCGGCGCTGCACCAGGCCGAGATCAATTTGGGCTATACGACAATCGTCTCGCCGGTGAACGGCACCGTGATCTCGCGCTCCGTCGACGTCGGGCAGACGGTGGCGGCGTCGCTGTCGGCGCCGACGCTGTTCACCATCGCCGAGGATCTGCGCAAGATGCAGGTCGACACGAACGTCGCCGAGGCCGACGTGGGGCGCGTGCGGCCGGGCATGACCGCGACGTTCACCGTCGACGCTTTCCCCGGCAAGCGCTGGAAGGGGACGGTGCGCCAGGTGCGCAACGCGCCTCAGACGGT
>Ga0272446_1001004_pt1 | contig 42482 bp, 36 predicted proteins | sample YNPCB0061_FD_194587 | JGI IMG/M metagenome (GOLD analysis project Ga0272446, IMG submission 194587) | Hot spring microbial mat communities from Yellowstone National Park, WY, United States - YNP-CB-006-1 | ecosystem: Environmental > Aquatic > Thermal springs > Hot (42-90C) > Sediment | place...
ATTACCCAAAATTCTTCTGTCTATTGCCTTCAACTTGTTTCAATCTTCTTTGAGTACTTCTTATCTAAAGCGCTATCGTCAAATGTTATTTAGCCTTTTGTCGTCAATTTAATTTTGTCTTTGACCTCATCCCATAGGAGATTGGGTGTTAGGGCTGCTAGATAATGATTTATCCCACCATGGCCTCGGTCTTCTATGTGCTCCGCTTTTCTCCCTATTCTATCCTTTTGCCTAAGTACTGGTAGTCTTTTGTTGACTCAAAGGCAAACAAACAAACTCAGGTTATATTAAATTCTGTAATAAATAAAGGACACTCTATGGTTATTCCAGACGAAATTAAGTACGCATCGCAGTTTTTTCACCCTTTGCTGATGTGGCTCCTGCTGGCTCTATCGATTTATGCCCTATATTTGGGAATCCAAATTCGGCGTACCCGCAACGCTGAAGGGGAAAAGAAAAAGGAATTAATTCAAGGTAAATTCAACATTAAGCACCATCAAATTGGTTCAGCCGTGCTGGTGCTTATGGTACTGGGTAGCCTCGGCGGTATGGCAGTAACCTATATCAATAACGGCAAGCTCTTCGTGGGGCCGCATCTATTGGCTGGATTGAGTATGACCGGGCTGATTGCTGGTTCAGCGGGGCTATCGCCCTTCATGCAAAAGGGGCAAAACTGGGCCCGTTACACCCACATTTTTATAAATATTGTGATTTTAGGGTTATTTGCTTGGCAAGCCTTGACTGGGGTGCAAATTCTCCAGCGGATTGTCAGCCAGAGCTAGGGGAGATTTTCCCAGCGTTGACTTGTAAAATTTGAGAACTGTGTAGCCACTCAGCATCAAACAGGCCTAGGTGAGTTGTGGTGATTACAGTTTGGAAACGCTCCTGGATTACCCCTAGGAGCTGATTTTGTCTGTGGAGGTCTAACTCGGCCAGTACATCGTCTAGCAGTAATAGGGGTGGTTCTCCGAGGACTGCTTCGATTAATTTGAGTTCTGCGAGTTTTATGGCCAAGACTAGGGTGCGCTGCTGGCCTTGGGAAGCGTATCCTTTGGCGGGGTTTTGGTCAATCTGCAAGAGGATATCATCCCGGTGGGGGCCGACTAGGGTGGTGCCTTGGCGGAGTTCGGGGATGCGGCGTTGCTGGATTTTGTTAAAAAAGTTAAAGTGAAGCTGTTGGGGGTCTTCCCCTGGAATATTTGGTTGATAGATGATTTCTAGGTTTTCGCTTCGATCGCTAATTGCTGAGTGCCAGGTTTGGGCTAGGGGAGCTAGGCGGTCGATCGCTCTGGCCCTGCGTCTTGCAACTTTAGTGCCGATGGTGACTAGCTGTTCGTCCCAGAGGGCCAGTTCTGGATTTGACTCTGCCCCTAGGTTAGCCAAGTGCTTGAGGAGGGCGTTGCGCTGGCGGAGGATGTGCTGGTATTGCTGGAGGATGTGGGCATAGACTGGCTCCAGTTGCACGAGGATGCTATCTAGCCAGGCCCGGCGTAGTTCCGGCCCGCCCCTGACTAGCTCTAGATCTAAGCTAGAAAATTGCACTGCATTTAGGTTGCCCAGGAAGTCTAGCTGTCGCCGCAGGTTTTGCTGATTGACAGCAACCGTGCGGCGACTACCTGATCTCAGGACGATCGCTAATTCTACATCGGTGTACTGGCGAGATAGCCGGGCTTGGATTTGGCCTGTGGGGCTGTCTTGGCTGATTAAGTCGCGATCGCGGCTAGTGCGATGACTTTTTAGGGTGGCTAGTAGCTCAATGGCTTCCAACAAATTGGATTTACCTTGGGCATTGCTGCCCACAAGGATAGTCTTTGGGGCCGTGAATTCCACTATCTGCTCTTGGTAGTTGCGAAACTGTCGAAGAGAGAGGTGCTTGAGGTACATGCCAAGTCTAGTCAGCCGCTTTTTGTCGCAGCCGCATCCAGAGTTTTTCGGCTTCTACCCAAACAATCATTAGCAGGCTAAACAGGATGCAGATACCCAGTTCTTGCCAGTTGAGCCGGGTGGTACCAAAGAAGTTGCTCAGGAAGGGTACGTACACAAGCATTAGTTGCAGAATTGTGGTGCCGATCACTGCCCACAGGGCGTAGGGGTTGGAGAGGGGATTGAGTTCAAATATAAATTGGGAGTTGGAGCGAATGGCGATCGCATGACTCATCTGGGCTAGGCAGAGGGTGGTAAATACCATGGTCTTCCAAACGTCTGGGTCACGGAATCCAGGTTGTTGTGCGTAGTTGTAAGCCCAGACCATCAAAATGATTGTGACGATCGCGAACACCACCCCAAACCGGATCATGTATGCTCCCAACCCGCGAGCAAAAATACTCTCCCTAGGGCTGTGGGGCGGGCGCGACATTACATTCGGCTCGGCTGGTTCCACAGCTAAAGCCAAGGCGGGCAGGCCGTCAGTGACTAGGTTCATCCAGAGAATTTGCAAAGGGGTCAAGGGCACATCTCCCAAGCCGAAGATGGGAGCTGCGGCGATTACCAGCACCTCGCCAATATTGCTGCCTAGAATGTATTTGATAAAACGGCGGATGTTTGTATAGACTACCCGGCCTTCCTCAGTAGCGGCGACGATCGTTGCAAAGTTATCATCCAGCAAAATCATGTCACTGGCATCCTTACTGACATCAGTACCAGTAATACCCATGGCAATCCCAATGTCAGACTGCTTAAGAGCTGGAGCATCATTGACCCCATCCCCAGTCATCGCAACGACTTTGCCTAGTTTTTGCAGGGCTTGAACAATCCGCAATTTATGCTCTGGGGCAACCCTAGCGTATATATTTACCTGCTCTACCTGCTGCTCTAGCTCGGCTTGGGGCATTTTCTCCAGGTCGCGGCCGGTTAATACCCGGTCACCGGGCTTGCTAATTCCCAGGTCTTGGGCGATCGCCTGGGCGGTCAACTGGTGATCCCCAGTAATCATGGTGACTTGAATACCGGCTTGCTTGCACTTGGCTACCGCATCGCGCACCTCTGGACGGGGTGCATCCATCATCCCCACTAGGCCAAGCCAAATCAAATTCTGCTCAGCCTCTTCATCGGATGTATTAGGCTGGGGGATTACCTCTAGGGGTTTGTAAGCAAAACCCAACACCCTCAGGCCTTGGGCTGCCATCTGGTTGTTATTGTCTAGGATACGCTGGCGGGTTTCCTCACTCAGTAGGATCGTGTCTTGGCCAGTTTGGTAGCTTTGACAGCGCTCTAGGATAATTTCTGGGGAACCCTTGACAAACATTTGGAATACCCCAGCCTCGGCTTGGCAGACCACACTCATCCGCTTGCGCTCCGAGGAGAAGGGAAATTCAGCCACCCTGGGCATTTTTTGGTCACAGGCTTCCTTGGTCAGCTTGCTTTTACCAGCCAGAACCAACAAGGCTCCTTCTGTGGGGTCTCCCAAAATGACCCAGTCCCCTTGGTTACTTTCGCGATCGCTCTGGGGTTTACACTGCAAAACCGCATCATTGCACACCAAGCAAGCAATCAACAGTGCTTGTAGGTGTGGGTAATCCTTGGGTTCGGCTGGATGTTGAGCCAGCAAAAATTCTCCCACTGGTTCGTAACCATCGCCAGTAATCTGGAAGTCCTGCTCCCCAGTCGCCACATGTTTTACCACCATTTTGTTTTGGGTCAGGGTACCGGTTTTATCAGAGCAGATATTGGTGACTGAGCCGAGGGTTTCCACAGCCGGGAGCTTGCGGATTAAGGCATTGCGCTTGACCATCCGCTGGGTGCCCAGGGCCAAGGTAACCGTGATTACTGCTGGCAACCCCTCAGGAACCACAGCTACTGCCATACTCAAAGAAACTTGTAGTAAATTCTGCCATTGTTCCAGCCCGGCAGCAATTAGTCCAAGGGAAACCACTAGGGCAACTAAGATCAATGAGCCAGTGACTAGGGTATTACCCAGTTGCTCCATTCGTTCTTGCATCGGGGTTGGTTCAGTTTCCACGGATTGGAGTAGGGTGGCGACTTTGCCGATCTCGGTGCTCATGCCCGTGGCAGTGACTAGGGCAGTGCCACGGCCCTTGAGAACTTCGGTGCCTTGGTAAACCAAGTTGATCCGATCGCCCGTGGGGGTGTCTTTGTCGAGGGTGATTTGGGCATTTTTCTGGACGGCTAGGCTTTCTCCGGTTAAGGCTGCTTCCCGGATTTCTAAATTAGCTTGCTCAAGCAGCCGGCCATCGGCAGAAACCGCTACTCCGGCTTCAATAAACATAATGTCGCCGGGGACGAGGTATTTGGCATCAATTTCTGCGGCTTGACCATCCCGGAGCACCCGTACCCGTGGGGAAGACATTTTTTTCAAGGAGGCGAGGGCCTCTTCGGCACGGCTTTCCTGCACATAGCCGAGGATGCCATTGAGGATGACGATCAACAAAATAGCGATCGTATCTTTGAAGGGGATATCACCCTTGGCAATATTTGCTTGCCAGTTGACCACATCCAAAATACCGGAGATGATGGCCACGCAGACTAGCATCACCAGCATAATATTTTTGAACTGGTCAAGGAAAATCTGCCACTTGGAGCGGCCGACAGATTCATCTATTTCGTTGAGTCCATAGGATTGAAGACGTACTTGGGCCTGTTCTTTAGTGAGGCCTGTGATGCGATCGCTCTGGAGAATTTGGAGATTTTTTTCGACATCTAAAGAGTGCCAAGGTTGAGTTTCTGGGGCGCGGGTAGTGGTCACGGCAGGGTAATATTTCAGTAGCTACAGTTACTCCATATTATCAGGAGTTCCTGAGCAAACTCAGCCCAGATAATTGAGAAGCCCCCAGGAAACTTGTCTTCGTGTAGTGCTGGTTAAAAACAAATTTGATGCATGATCTGAGTGATCAGCTCACCACTAAGATTAAGTCTTTGTTGGAGTTCAGCTAGATTGCGGTACTGGCCGTGTTGCTGTCGGTTTTTGTAGATTAATTTTGCTGTAGGCGCTGGTAGCAGGTTCGTTAATTCCTTGACAGTAGCGCGGTTAATATTAATTTTGCTGCCGGGGAATTCATAGTAGCGAAACTCCAGTAAAACTTCCCAGGGTTTAATGGCATTGATGGGTACGGCCAAAGCTGTGGCAATATCTTCAATACAATAAAAGTGAACGTCACTTTGGGTGAGTTGCACTAGGGTGCGGGCCTGGTGGATGGATATGCCTGGTAGCCTCAGCCAGTCATCGACGCTGGCTCGGTTGATGTCGATTTTTTGCCCTAGGGCCGCAGCGATCGCCACCTCCTCAAGATTGCGGAGGCGGTAGTAGGGGTCAGACAAAATGCGTTGGCGTGGTGACTGCCAAAAGTTAAAGCCAGACATAGAATCAGCTTTAGGTAATTTTGTCGAGGAGGCGACGGCGTTTTTGCTCAAATTCGTATTCAGAGATCAGTCCCTCTAACCTGAGCTGGTCTAGCTGGCGCAGGGCATCGGCGATCAAGCTCACATCCGGGGTACTCGGCCAGTTGGCAGAATTGGCGGATAGGTTAAAGTTTTGATCAAACTGCTCAGAGTCTTGAATTAAATACCAACAGGCTTCGATCGCACTGGCCACACGGGGAATCGGGGTCCAAGACAACAACAAATAAACTACCCCCCAGACGGGTTGACCCAAATAGAACTTATGTAAGCCCGCCACGGGAGTAATGACACCACTGAGGGCTAAAACAGCCGCTACTTTCCGGTTTTTTTCTAGGCGTAACATTTGCCTGAGGATTTTGAGAATTTTAATTAAGTTATAGCCATTTTAAATTAATCTTCCTATGGTTAGCTGATCACTTGATTGACTTGATGGATTTGATTGATGCATAGTTGCGGCCGCGCCACTGGCGATTTTGGCCGGTGGCCGATCGCAAGACCCTAAATACTGCGATCGGATCAGCTAAGGGAGATAGCCAAAAGCCCCAACTGGTAGAAGCATTTTGCCAATCATAGCTGGGATAAATTGCCGCTAATAAAGCCAAGCGCAGCCACACTAGCAGCCAATTCACCCCTAGCCAAGTATCAGTAATTAAATTTGGGGCAAACAAGCCTGTACCGATTAATACAGTCAGCAGGGGCAACCCCTGCACGCAGACCAGCAACCAACAATCATGGAGGAGTTGACCAGTGCCAGATGCATCCCGCAGGGCTAAGGATCTACCCCACTCCCGCCAAGTTTCCCGGATGCCTTCATACATCCGGACTTTAATCAGGCGGCTGCCGTCCCAAAAACCGACCCGGTAGCCCCGCTCAGCGATCGCCCGAGCCAAGGTAACATCATCGCAAAAGGAATCCCGCGCCAAGCTATAACCAGCAACAGCCTCCAAGACCTTTAATCGGCACAGAAAACACTGGCCATTAGCCATGACCGTACTTGGGGTATCCGCGTCAGTGCCGCTGGGGTTAAACCGGTATAAAAGCGTCAACAGTAAAGCGGGTTGCAGCCACCATTCCCCCGGATGCTTGAGGATAAACTGGGGCGACAGGGAGACTAAGTCATAACCCTCGGTTTCTGCGGCTTGTAGTAGGGCTGCGACCAAACCAGGTTGGGGCTGGGTATCCGCATCAATTCCTAAAAACCATTCAACTGGATGGTCGGCTTGACTGAGGTGTAAAAAGCCATTGTGTAAGGCCCAGGGCCGGCCTACCCAACCCGGAGGTAGGGGTGGATCATTGATTAGACTGAAGCGGGGATCTGTTTGGGCGATCGCTGCCACTAGGTCAGGGGTGCCATCCTGGGAGTGGCTATCAACAATTACCACCTGCCGCAGCTCATAACTCTGTTGACTCAAGCCAGCCAAACAGGGGCCCAGCCGCAATACCTCATTTAGGGTCGGCACAACTACTCCGACCTTGCCGATCTGACTAGGTTCTGGGGAAATTGGCCCGAGGGGCGATCGCCGACTTGCCCCCCGCAATAGCCGAGCCAGAAAAATAAAAGCTGCTGGAGCTTGGAGTGCCAGCAGCATTATCGGTAATGCCTTCAACCAATCATGCATGGATGCAAACTAATCAAAAACTATTGGTAATTATCTGGAGGCTACTTAATCACCACTTCCACCGAAGCTACAGCCATGTCAGCATCGGGGGAGGATAAGTTGGCTAGATTAGCTGTAGCACCACGCCACCAAAGAATCACGGCCGGAATTGCCCCCAGAAGAATACCCAGGGCGGTTGGTACCCAGAAGCCAGAGCCAGCGCTCATAATACCTGCAAAAGCCAAGTTACTCAGGTAAACCCACAGTAAGAATCGCAACTGACCGTAGGGCATCAGTCGCGGCCATTGAGACCAGATTAGAGCTGCTACACTCATGTAAACTACTCCAGTGCCAAACCAGCCAAAGAAGTTACTGTAGGGCATTCCGTAAAATGCGCCGGGTTGATACCACACCCAAAATGGTGAGATGGTTTGGCTCATGGCCGGGTCTAGCACAAAATCCCAGGAGGTCAGGAGCAGGGAACCGAGGGCGATCGCCAAAATGTGGCGCAACCAACTCTTGGGGTAGTGGTCGAGACGCAGGCCGGCCCTTGCTAGCACATAGGCAGCAAAACCCAGGTAAAACCAGGAAAGTGGAATTGTGAAGGGGACTAACCCGGCTATTTTGTAACCAAGACCGCTCAGATAGCCATAGTGGCCAAAGGGAAAGCCAGTGCTGGTGCCAAGTAGCTCACTCCCCAGGGATAAAAACACTGCCGGAATCATAAAACCAAGCCAGTAGCGAACACCAACAGTACGGTGGGCATAAATAGATACGGCGATCGTCCCGAAGATTATGTAAACTACACCGCCGCCACTCATCCCCAGTTGGAAAAAAGTCTGACCCAGGCTAGAAAGCTGGCTGATGAACTCCGGATTCGGCAAGACCCATAGCAGACCGGCCAAACCGAAGGCCATGGATAAGATATGGGCAATTAAGAAGATTACGTCAAGGTTGACCAATTGCATGAAATACTCCTAGCCCTCCCCACAACAAATCTAGGGAGCTGATTAAGTAGTGCCAATAATTGTAAATAATTTTAACTTTTATTTTGAAATAATTTTACACTGAGACTGCTTTAGGGCTGAGTTTAACGGTAATTCTAATAATTACTAAATAGACTACACCTTAGTGGCTCGATTTTTACTGGGTTCAAGATCCCTAGGCTTTTTGCCGCGCCACAAAAGACGTAGAGGAGTGCCATTAAAGCCCAACTGCTGGCGAAATTGCCTTTCAATATAGCGACGGTAGTTATCGTTGAACCGGACTGGATCGTTAACGAATAGGGCGATCGTCGGCGGCTGGCTTTTAACTTGGGTGCCATAGTAGATTTTTCCCTGGCGGCCTTGACGGCTGACTGGGGGCGAATGCCAGCTTACTGCTTCAGTGAGCACTTCATTAATTACCGAGGTGGTAACTCGACGACGGTGCTGATCTACGGCTGTATCGACTGCGGCCAGGATTTTATCAACCCGCTGTCCGGTTTTAGCACTGATAAATAGTATGTCAGCCCACTCCAAAAAGTTGAGCCGGTCTTGGACTTCTTTTTGGTAGTTGTAAATGGTGTAAGAGTCCTTTTCCACTGCATCCCATTTATTGACAACAATCACAGCGGAGCGTCCCTCTTCAACGATCCGGCCGGCTAGCTTTTGGTCTTGCTCGGTTACGCCATCGATCGCATCAATCACCAACAGCACCACATCACAGCGGCGGATTGCCTTAAAAGCCCGATTAATGCTGAAGAATTCTACTCCGTAGTCGATGTGTTTTTTCTTTCTGATTCCGGCGGTGTCAATTAGGCGGTAGGTTTTGCCATCCCGCTCCACTAGCATGTCGATCGCGTCTCTGGTGGTACCGGAAATGGGGCTGACGATCGCCCGCTGTTCTCCGGTCAAAGCATTTAGCAGACTAGATTTACCGACATTGGGGCGGCCAATGATCGCAATTTTGGTTTCAGCCTCCTCCGGGTTAGCCGTAGCTGGGGGTAGGTGGACAATCAGGCTATCCAAAAGCTCTCCGGTGCCCCCCCCATGGATTGCAGAGATTGGGTAGGGTTCTCCTAGGCCGAGACTCCAAAATTCATTACCTTGGATCAGTCCTTGGGTTTCTGACTCGCACTTATTCACAGCCAGCAATACTGGTAATGGATACTGGCGCAACCAATGGGCAATTTCTTCATCAGCGATCGTCAAGCCCGCTTGACCATCTACTACTAAGATTGCCGCTTTAGCTTCGGCTAGGGCCGCTAGGGCCTGCTCACGAATTAGGGGCAGAAATTCGGTATCGTCATCAAAAACTAGGCCGCCCGTATCTACAACCAGAAATTCCCGGTCCTGCCAGAAGGCATTGCGGTAGATGCGATCGCGAGTGACACCGGGTTCATCATGGACAATCGATTCCATCATCCCGGCTAAACGGTTGACCAGAGTAGATTTACCAACATTGGGGCGGCCAATCACGGCGACTATGGGCAGGCTCATAAACTTGAGGATTCTGAAAAATAAATCCCAATTGGGGCAGATTTGTAGCAGCCAGCAACTCATTGTCAGGAAAAATCTATCGAATTGCCACGCCGCTACAGGTGTAGGTAAACTACAATAACAGGTTTAACTGGAAATTGGGGGAGTTTTCTCATACACGGGACTGGGTAGAGGTGCTTTGACTACGCCGTTACGAGTTCCTTTGTGGACTGCGTGAGAATCCCCCGACTTTAGTCAGTGGGAGTGTCAAGTATTTCCAGTTTCATGCTATTGTATTAAAATATTTGCCAATGGAGAGGTGGCTGAGCGGTCGAAAGCGGCAGATTGCTAATCTGTTGTAGGAACAGTAATGCCCTACCGAGGGTTCGAATCCCTCCCTCTCCGTACTAAAGAACTTCTTCACTGTAAAATTCTGCTGGATTTAAGTTAGTTTGGCTAGTCTGGGCGATCGCTACCCCGTTTCACACTGTAGCTATATCACTTTTGTAGGACACTTCTAAGCCTCTTCTCCCAAACATAGCCAAGAAGAACCGAGACATTTTTAAAGACTAAACTTGGCTTATTTCTGGAACGTTTAGCTGTTGCTGAAGGTATCTCCTGGTTGTAGGCGCAGCCCATTGGCAATATCTGCGGCTGATTGGATGGGTTTGCCGGGCAATTGCATGTGGGTTACTAGGAGTTGTCCACCGCTAGTTTGAATTAAAATGCCTTGGTTTTTAAGGATCTGGATAATTTGGCCTGGCTCAGCGGCTGAGGCAGTGGGTTCAGGAACTTTGGTGCTGATGATTTTGACCGCTTGCCCCCGCAAGCTAGTGACACAGTTGGGGAAGAAGGCGCGGATTTGATTGTGGAGAGCGATCGCCGCACGCGACCAATTTAATTCATAATCAGCCTTGGTAATCAGAGGGGCATAGGTGGCCAGGGCCGGATCCTGGGGTATGGGAGTAATTGTGGAGAATTGCTCTAGGGTGGTTACCAGTAAATCGGCTCCAGCGGTGGCCAGGCGGCTAGCCAGTTGGGGAGCGGTTTCATCGGGGGCGATCGTCAACTCCTGCTTCAGGAGCATCGCTCCTGTGTCCATGCCCGCATCCATCAGCATTGTGGTATTACCCGTAACTGTTTCCCCATGGTAAATACACCATTGGATGGGGGCGGCTCCCCGGTACTTGGGTAGCAGGGAGCCGTGGAGATTAATGCAACCAGTGCGGGGCATATCCAAGATGCTTTGGGAGAGGATTTGCCCATAGGCAACGACCACAAAGAAATCAGCCCCGCAGTTGCTCAGGTAATCTAGGGTTTCTGGGTGTTTTTTAATTCGGGCGGGTTGCCATACCGGAATCTTTTGCTGCTCAGCCAGTTGTTTAACCGGGGAGGGGATCAGTTGGCTACCCCTTCCCCGGCGCTTGTCTGGTTGGGTAACTACTGCGCTCACAACTAAATTTGGGTGGGCTAGCAGTTGCTGGAGACTAGGTACGGCAAACTCCGGGGTACCGAAAAAAACCACCTTGGGCATGGCGGTTAGCGAGAAAAGGGCTGAGTACCACGGACAATCCGGCCTTCAATCTGGGGATTGGCGGGGGAATTGGCCTTGAGGTAATCAATCAACACATCGGTGAGGATAAAGCCTGTATCTACCGGGTTGCGTCCCTGGGTAAAGACCGCATAGCCGTCACCACCATTGAGCATGAAATTGTTGGTGGCGACTCTGTAGGTGGCGTTGGGGTCTAGGGGTTGGAAGCCGCCGCTGGCCGATCGCACTTGGATATCTACCACTCGCGAACCCACAGGCGCCTGGGGATTCCAGACGTAACGCAACCCGGAAACTTGGGCAAACCGGCCAGCCCGGTTTTCCACTTGGCTGAGGCCATTTTCTAGGGCGGTTTTGATTTGGCTACCAGTTATATCCACAAGGGCTACGGTGTTACCAAAGGGCATATTGTCTAGGATTTGGCCAACGGTGATTTCCCCGGCTGGGATATCAGTGCGGATGCCGCCAGTGTTCATGATTACAACCTGGGCCCCGGCGGGTCTGGTTTTGGCGAGGATAGCATCGGTAATCAAGTTAGCAAGGTTGCTCTCTAGGGTACGATCGCCCCTAGTTAAATCAACCGCTGTCCGGGCCACCGTCTGCTGGGTGAAAGCCTTAATCGGAGCAGCGTACTGCTCAATTTTGCTGACAAATTCTGGGTCTGGGGTGATGCTGCTATCCACGGCAATTGGCCTGCCAGCCCAAGAGACTAACTTACCTTGGCGATCAAACACCACATTTAGATCCCCCAAGAACTTGCCCCACTCCCAATCGGTGACAATCAACACTGGATCGCCGTTGGGGGTGCGGCTGACCAAGGGATAGGGAGCAGCCGTGCCAGGAATATTCCCCACTGGGGTGTGGGAGTGACCGCCGATGATGATGTCAACACCATTAACCTGTTGGGCAATCTGCTGATCCACTGCAAAGCCCACATGGGTTAAGGCAATGACCTTGTTGACCCCCAAGGCTTGTAGTTCTGCCACTGCTTCACGGGCAGCGGTAATAGCGCTAGTAAAATTAACCCCGGGGCCAGGATTAGCCAAAACCGGGGTATCTTCTGTAGTCAAACCAAAAATGCCGATCTTTTCACCGTTGATCTCTTTGGTGATCCAACGTTTAACTCGGCCACTCAGGGGCGAGGCACTACCAATATTAATGTTGGCTGAAATCACGGGGAATTTTGCCCCATCAATAAATTTAGCTAGGGTTTCTGGGCCGCGATCAAACTCGTGATTACCAATGGTGCTAGCGTCGTAGCCCATGGCATTGTAGAACTCCAGATCAGCCATACCCAGGTATTGATTGAAATACAAAGTGCCCTGGAAAATATCACCAGCATCCAGTAGCAGCACTGGCTCTTTAGTGGCTGTGCTGGCAGCACGAATTTGCTTAATCAAAGTCATGCGCTGAGCAACTCCACCAAGGGTACGATCGCCCGTCCGCACTGGTTCAATGCGGGCATGGTGGTCATTGGTATGAAGAATTCTTAACTCAAACCGATTGGCTTGCTGCCCAAAGCTTGGCAGAGCCAAGGCCAGACTAACGGCAGCAACAAACAGGAACAATAGCCAGCGGTAGCGCCGGAGGTAGCTAGTTATGTGATGCATGACTTATCTCGCTTGACTAGATGGCTTGATGAATGGGTACTGCCCAAAACTGCCACTATAATACCAAAAAAATTGGTTTTCTCAGCAGACCACCAGCCAAGTCTAGACCCCGCCTCAATCAGACACAAGTCAAATGCAAACTAGATACAGAACGAGTCAGATCCCTAATTCACATAGCCTAGTGTCTAGGTTTGCGGGGGCGTTGCACCGATTGAAAAAGCCGTTCGTATTGATCTAAAGCTGACTCAAAGGAAAAATGCTCCACTGCGTATTGGCGGCCTTGCCTACCCAAGCTCTCAGCCTTATCAGGGTTGCGGTAAAGATCCCAAACTGCTCCAGCTAGGGCGTTTACCTCCTCTGGGGGTACCACAATGCCGCCGCCACTGGCTGTAACTGCTTGGGCCGCTGTGCCGTTTAGGGGTACTGAAGCGACGATCGCCCGACCACTGGCCAAAATCGGCTGAATCTTAGAAGGCATATTAAATGCAATTACATCCCGCTTCTGCACCACCAGGCCCACATCCGCAGCAGCTAGCATCTGGGGTAATCTTTCGCGGGGTTGAAAGGGTACCACAATTACATTAGTTGCCCCAATTTCATCGGCAAATTTTTTGAGGCGGGCGATCGCTTCTTTTTCCCCCACCACCACAAACATAATTTCTGACAAATGCACCAGTAGCTTAGCCGCCCTCACCACCGTCTCCAGCCCCTGGGTTAAGCCGATGTTGCCACTATACATAGCCACGAACTTGCCATGCAGTTGATATTCATCGCGAAAATAGCTCTCCTCTTTTGGAGAAGGGCAAATAAAATTCACATCTACCCAATTGGGAATCACCGCCAACTTATTGCGGGGTACCCCTTTAGCAATCAAATTGTCAGCAAACAAGTCGGCAATGATGCTAATTTTCGTGGCGGTTCTGTAGGCAAACTTCTCTAGCTGGGTAAAAATGTAGATTAACTTTTTATTTTTCAAAAGACCCACATGGATCGCCGCTTCAGGAATAATATCTTGCAAATTCAGGATCACCGGGCAGCGGTGCAACCAGCCCAAAAGAGCTGCCGGTACTGCGATCGGCAGGGGCGGAGAAGTTAAAAACACGACATCAGGACGCTTGCCCTTGAGAGCATGGATAAAACTGGTAATTACAAAGCTAGCATCCAGAAAAATCCGTTGGAGCAAATTAGGACGGGGACGTACCCAAACATAGCTGCGCTGAATCACCACCCCATTTTTAACCTCAGTGGTATACCACTTACCTCGATAACTAGCATAGATAGACCGTTCCGGATAGTTGGGCATCCCTGTTACTACCCTGACCTCATGCCCACGCTTGACCAAGCCTTCCGCCAGTTCAGTCATCAAGGGAGCAATACCAATCGGTTCTGGGTAGTAATTGTAGGAATAGATGATGATTCGCATAGGCTTGGCATATTCCAGAAGTAATGAATCGTTAACAAACACTAAACCCCGGAGAAAATTGTTAAACTGTAACCGAAAATTGCCGTAGAACTATTCCGAGGAGGAATCCAGCAATGAGTATGCACCGTTGGCGGCGTTGGTTAACCCCACTCCTATTAATTGTCGTCTTACTGGTCGGTGGTTGTGCTTCGGCACCGCCCTCACGGTTTGATCAAGCCCAGCAAGAAAGCACCCAGCCTAAGGCTACTCCAGCGGTAGCTAAAGATGCTACCCAAGGCAGCAGTTTTAACAAATTTTTCCCTGAGTCGGCCAATGGCCTCAACCGAGTTTATACCCAAGAAAAAAAAGGATTTGCTGAGGCCAAGTTGAATCAAGGGACAACCACAGTAGCCACATTGTCCATCTCGGACACGATTAGTACACCTGATGCTGCCGCCAAGTTTAAACAAAGTACCAAGACAATTGCTGGTTATCCGGCAGTTGCCCAGGGTGATACAGCTACCGCATTACTGGTTGGCGATCGCTACCAAGTCAAGGTAGCGTCGCGGGCCCCATCATTCACTGAAAAAGACCGGGAAGCTTGGCTGCAAAAATTTGATCTCAAGGGTTTGTCGCAACTGAAGTAGCCCCTTAGCTGCCCTAAACACCAGACTAGTTAATTACCGAATCAATTACTAAACAATAGGGGAATTAGTTGTGAGTAAATCAATCTTTCAGATTGTGGATGAGTTGCCCAACGGCGGGCTAACGGTGATGGCTTTGCGTTCTTTGGATTTTGCGATCCCTGGGCAGTGGCAAAACTTGATTGGGTTTGAAAATACTATCAAGGCTGTGACTGGAGAGAGTGATGATAGCTTGATTCAACAGATTGGCGACCGCGCAGTTCATCTCTATAACGATCGCTCTCAAGGTTATCAGAACGCCATGTGGCTGTACGAAACCGTCGATAGTGCCTCCAGCGCCCTGGGGGCTGCGGCCCTCGCCAACAAGGTCGGGGAGAGTATTTCCTTTCTAGGAATTTTAAACAGCCTGACCCCCAAAGCAGAAAAAGTCCAGAGTATAGACCTATGCATCAAGTTAACAGTGGAATTAGTTGCCTACTGCCAAATCAACGGTATCCCCGGCGATAGCATTGGTGATTTTGTGGCCGCCTTGGCTGACTACGGTGGTGAATCATTGATGCGGATGGCGGCGCTGGTCTGTTTTGATGGCTTAATTCCTCTGGGGCCAAGCTTTGCCCTCAAGGCCCTAGAAACGATCGGCGGCCTTAACCCCAGTGACTTGGCTAGCAATCCAGTCTTTAAGAGTGTTAGTAACCTAATTCCTGGGGGTGACCCGGTGGGGCAACTAGGTTTCATTACCCAAAGCTTTAATTCCACCGCTGGCTGGATGAATGATTTTGTAAGTAGCCGTGGTCTGACTCCTGAAAAGGTGGTGAAAAACCTAGCCAGCTTTATTGAAATTTCCCAGGACAAGTTAGAGTACTTGGGAGCTTTCTTGGATGTCAGCACCAATTACTACTACCATACTGGGGCCCAAACCCTAGCGAGGAGATTAATTGAGCGGGCTTTTGCTGAAATTTAAACCGTTGATTGTCTGTTGTGCCCTCAGCCTTAGCTGGGGGTTTTATTATGTCTGGATATTAAATATGTCGCGGATCATTAAAGCTGGTAGTGGTTGGCGGTTGGGCTGGGATCCATCGGCAGGGTTAGGCTTAGTGGGTAATGATGATTGGGCGATCGAGCTGAACCAGACGGAGTTCCAAGATTTTTGTTACCTACTCAATCAACTCCAAAAGACTATGCAAGCTATGGCAGAGGAGCTAATGCCCGAAGAAACAATTACCTGTGATGCGGAAACTACATCTGTGTGGATGGAGGCCATGGGCTATAGCGATCGCTACTCAATTCGCTTTATCCTCAATACCAACCGCCGCTGTGAAGGCTTTTGGCCAAGTAAATCCGTTGCCGAGCTAGTAGTCGCTAGCCAAGACCTGGCCAGATTAACTGGGATGCCTGAGCCAATTTAGCTGATTTGGAGAACTTTATTAGCACTAAACTGCCAATGTAAGTTATGATGTTATAGCTTAACGGGGCGTAGCGCAGCTTGGTAGCGCACCACTTTGGGGTAGTGGGGGTCGTGGGTTCAAATCCCGCCGCTCCGATCAATGAAGACTAAAGCACGCTAGTTGTAAGATGAAGGGATCACAGACTAGTTTTAAGTAGCTATATGGCAAAACGATCTTTTTGGGCGTGCTTGGCATTTTTTGTTTTAGTCCTTAGCATTTTTGTGGGCCAGCTCCCCAGCCAAGCCGCCGTCCCCCGCCACTACACAGAACTATCCTTTCCTCCTACCCCCGAAATCCGCCTACCGGAATTTAGCCGCTACCAATTGGCCAATGGCTTGGTTGTGTACTTGATTGAAGATCATGAATTGCCCTTCATCAGCGGTACAGCCTGGATTAGAGCCGGCAGCCGCTGGGAACCAAAGGTAGGCTTGGCTGACTTGACTGGGGATCTGCTCCGGACTGGGGGCACAAAGCTACACACAAGTGACCAGCTCAATCAACTTCTGGAGCAGGAAGCTGCCAGCGTGGAAACTTCAATTTCTGATTCCGCTGGTTTTGCTAGCTTTAACACCCTAACCGAAGATTTACCCAAGGTGTTTGGCCTGTTTGCTGAAGTTTTGACCCAGCCAGCTTTTGCTGTGGACAAACTAAATTTCGCCAAATCCCAAGCCCGCAATGCGATCGCCCGGCGCAATGATGATCCGGGACAAATTCTCTCGCGGGAATTTAATCGCCTTGTCTATGGCACCAACCACCCCTATGCTCGCCTGCTGGAGTATAGGGATTTGGATCAGATCGATCGCCGCGACCTAGTGGACTTTTATACCCAGTATTTCCATCCCAACAATATGATTCTGGGGATTGTAGGCGACTTTGACCCCGGCCGAATCAAAGCTTTAATTCAAGAACAATTGGGAGCCTGGCCGGCCAATCCCCAGTTGACCTTGCCGTCTCTGCCAGAGGTCAAGGCAGCCCAAACTGGAGGCATCTTTTTAATCGAGCAACCTCAACTTAACCAAAGTTATGTCCGCCTGGGGCACTTGGGCGGGATTCTCAATAGCCCTGATTTTGCTGCTCTGGCAGTAATTAATAATGTCCTCAATGGTTTTGGTGGTCGTCTGTTTAATGAAGTGCGATCGCGCCAAGGCTTGGCTTACGATGTCTATGGTGTCTGGAGTCCCCGTTTTGACTACCCCGGATTGTTTTTTGCCGGGGGTCAAACACGCTCAGAAACAACAATCCCTTTCATTCGGGCGGTCTTGAATGAGATCGATCGCCTCCGCAAAACCCCCATCACCGCCTCGGAGTTGACTAGAGCCAAGGAATCCACCCTAAACTCCTTTATCTTTAATTTCCAAACTCCCTCCCAAAACCTGAGCCGCCTGCTGCGCTACGAATACTACAACTATCCCAGGGATTTTATCTTCCAGTACCAGCGTCAAGTCGCCAGCACCAGCGTGGCCGATATCCAAAAAGCAGCCCAAACTTATCTCAAACCCGAACAAATTGTCACCCTAGTAGTCGGCAACCAAGCCGCTATCCAACCACCCTTAACCACTCTCAGCCCAGAAGTTAAAGCGATCGACATTACCATTCCATCACCCTGACACTAGACCTATAATTTGGGCAAAATCATATACTTAAGGTGCAGCAATCAACCATTATCCTAGGGGAAAAAGGGAGTGAGTACAGCTAACTTCGATGACTTTCGCTCAACTCAACAGATTCTCAAGGGTGCATCTCCGGTTAGCCAACAAAAAATGAAGGCAGATCTACGTAAAGCTGACCTCAAGGGAGAAAGGCTCAGGGGAGCAAATCTACGCAAAGCCAACCTAGCTAAGGCTAACCTCAGCTACGCCGACATGATTGAAACTGACCTAAGTGAGGCTAACCTGAGTGGAGCAAACCTCAACGGAGCTTGCTTGAACCTAGCTAGACTCTGCGCTGCCAACCTCAAACGGGCCGATCTCGGCTGGACAAATATGGTCGGTACTGACCTGAGTAAAGCTGACTTGAGGGCAGCCAACCTCAAAAAATCTAATCTGGTAGGTACCATGCTAGATGGAGCTAACCTGAGTGGAGCCAACCTGAGTGAAGCCGACCTGAGTGCTGCCGATCTCACCACTGCCTTTATCCAAAAAGCTGTCTACACCACTGCAACCAAATTTTGTCTAGGCTTTGATCCCCAGGAAGCAGGAGCCTATCTAATTGGTCCCCACGTAGCTCTTACAGGAGCTAACCTCAGCGAAGTGGCATTGATAGGGGCTGATTTAAGGTTCGCAGATTTGACCGGAGCAAACCTACGCCACTCAGACCTGTCAGGAGCCAACCTGGATAATGCCAACCTAACGGGAGTAAACCTGATTGATACTGATCTGAGCAAGGCCAAGCTGCGTGGCGTGAATTTATATCGAGCAGTGTACAATCACCAAACCAAGTTTCCTGAAGACTTTGACCCCACAGAGCTGGGAGCCTACCTAATTGCTCCTAGGATTGAACTTACCGGGGTCAATTTGATGGGTATAGACCTCAGTGAAACTGACCTCAGCGAAATTAATCTGCGGGGAGCAAACTTGGGTGATGCAGACCTGCACGATGCTGATCTGTCGGGAGCCAATCTCCGACAGGCAGATTTGCAGGGGGCAAACCTCAGCGGCGCTGATCTGCGGGGTAGCGATTTGACTAGGGCCCGGATGAATACAGCTAACCTCAGCGGCGCTGATCTGCGGGGTAGCGATTTGACTAGGGCAGATCTGAGTGCTGCGGATTTGAATGGAGCTGATCTGAGGAATGCCGATCTGACACGGGCTTGCCTGAGTCAAGCTGATCTCAGTGGTGCTGACTTGCGGGGCGGTGACCTTACCAAGGCCGATTTAAATGGTGCTAATTTGATGGGTGCTGATCTAGACGGGGTCAATCTCCAAAGGTCTAACCTAGTGGATGTTGATTTAACTGGGGCCGAATTGCATGGGGCGGTTTTACCTGCGGGCAGACTTTGGCAGGACGAGGAAGTTGACCAAAGTTTAGACTACTAGGATTTGGTCGTTGGCAGATTAAGGCAATTCAATCGTTTCTTAGTTACTGGCAGTGATTTCCTCTGCATCAGGGTGAGGTGTGGTTAATATTCCCGATATTGCCGGCGGCGTTTGCGTTCTGAAGTGGGGGTATTAGTGTAAACCTGTCGGCGTTGGAATTCACGATCGTCTTCGTCCCGGGCCACCCTCTTGGCAATTCGCTTACTGAGATCAGTGAAGTTGTTGCGTTGCAGATATGGATAGTTGCTGACCCACAAATTCTGCCTGGGTAAGTAGATGTCGGTGAATTTCTCAACTCGGCTTAAGTCTGGACGATTTGAGAGTAAAAGCATCTGGGCTGGCTGATTACGGGCAATTTTTTTGTAAATTCGCTTGAGGGGAGCCTGGAGGGTGACTTTAAAGCCAGTTTCATCACCAACTTCTAAATTGAGGCGGCGTTCTCGGTTTTCAATAATTACTAGTTCCCCTTTTGAGGTGACATCACTTTCTTCTCCAGTCAATTCATCGGTGACGTACACATCTAAAACCCGGCCCTGCCAAAAGCCGCTGTATTTGTAGTTGCGGAGCTTACGATTGCGTTGGCTGGCCCAAAAAATTGGCCCCCATAGCCAGTACAGCCCAACGATTACCCCCAAGATCAAGGCGATCGCGTCAAAGCTGTGCCCCAAAAACAACCGGACTAACCAAACAATAACTATGCCCAGCACCGAGACCAATAGCCGGTTTAACAGATCCGATAGCTTGCCCCAACAGTAGCTGTACTGGGGACCAGTGGCAATTAAAGGGACAAGCTGGTCAAATTTTTGCCTACTAATGGGCACAAGCATTGCAATCAACTGTTTATCTGGCTCAGTTCAATAATATTGCCATCTGGGTCTTGAGTAAACAGGGCTAAGCGCCCTGAAGCACTCATTTGGACTGGACACTGATGGGCTAAAAGTTTAGCCTGGGCTGCTGCTAAGTCAGTTACTTCAAAAGCCATGTGTCGATTACGTCCCCACTTTTGGGTACCTATTTGATCGGTGATCGGGCGATCGGCAGCAATTAGGTGAATCTGCACAGTCCCGATTTGATACCAAGCCCCCGGAAATCCCAAGGGGCGATCGACTTTCGTTAGACCAAGCACCTGACCATAGAAAACTTCAGCTCCGGGTAAATCCTCCACCAGGATCGCTGTGTGTAAATAGGATCTAATTTCCACTACCTTTACCTAGGGTCACCTGAGTCGGAGTAGCGCGTTTAAAGGATACTTTTAACTTGCGGAGTTTCTTGAGGGCCTTGTTTTTGTAGACCTCCATCAGGCTGATAGTGTCCTCATAACGCAATAGGCTATCCGCTTGGGGGCCAGTCAAGTTGCGATCGTCTTTTAGAAACTTACGGCGGCTAAAATCCATCGGCAAAGAATAGGTAGCATGGGTACCAAGTCGTGGCTTGGGCCCAGCCCAGTGAATCACAGCCGCATCATTGCCCTGGACAATCGGCCCCTGATGACCAACGGGGAATCTCTTAGCCAACTCATCTTTAGGAAAATCTGGAGCAATCACTTGCATATCGGCGCTGGTGAGTTTAATCCGCCCTTGGTCAAAAGCTCGAAATAGCATGAAATTCAAAAACCCCATTTCACCATACTTGAAAATGCCTGGGTGAGCTTGATGAAAATCAAGAATACTGAAGTATTCTTCTAGGGTAAATAGATCCCGTTTAGCAAAGAAAGTACCCGTACAAAAATAATCATCACGGTACCTCTGCCAGGGAAACTCTGGAAAGTGTTTTTCTATCTCAGAAGTTTCAAAGAAAAACTCACAGATTTGTGCATCAGTGTAGGTATAACAGGGCTTATCTAGGATGGCATCGTAGTTTTGAAAATCAGCAAACTGCAATACATTACCCCAAACGTTAGTATCAGCATCTAAAAATAAAAAATGAGGCCAGGGGCTTTCAAAAAAAGCAATCATTTTAGTCAACCCCCAACCAAAACTACGCTGCCGGAGTGCAGAAGTTTTGACCGTGTTGTGGTTAATGACAGTTGCCCCATAAAGCCTTTCCAAGGAGCTGGTATCGAATGTTCCATCAACAATCAGACAAATGGGAACATCATTTAGAAAGTGTCTAATACTAGCACAGCAGCCCTTGGCAAATAGGTAATCTTGATAACAACAGGCAATAATAATCCCAAAGTCTTTCATAAACCCTATCCAGTAAATTTGCTCACACTCAGCTAGTCCGGGAACAGCATCCTTAAATCCTCGATGTAACACTAATGCTATGATAACGACAAAATATCAGGGCATTGCTGCGATTTAATTGGAAAATCCAGATTAAAGCAAGCTGAGTGTGTAGTTAGGGATTGTAGTAGACTAAAAAACATTTAAGCTAAGGAAGCGAATGGGCTGATGAGTAGCGATCGCATAGCAGTAATTTTGACGTGTTTCAATCGCCGGGCCAAAACCCTAGAGTGCCTTGAGGCCCTCTTCCAGCAGAGCTACCTGCCCAAGGCCCAGCTAGATGTTTATCTAACAGATGACGGTAGTACCGATGGCACGGCAGAAGCAGTTAAACAGGCCTACCCAAACATCCAAATCCTGCAAGGGGATGGCAACTTATTTTGGTGCGGGGGCATGAACCTAGCATTTGCAGAAGCATTAAAAGGAGACTACGATTTTTATCTCTGGCTCAACGACGACACGATCCTGTATCCAGATGCCTTGGATGTGTTGATGCAGACTTATACCCAACTCAGTAGTGGCGGTAATCCCAAGGTGATAATTTCTGGTTCCACCCAAGACCGGGATACCAGAGAACATACCTACGGTGGTGTGGTTCGAGATTCGGCCCTACGGCCCCTCAAATTCCGTCTCCTAACGCCCACCGAGCAGCCCCAGCCCTGCGACACCATCAATGGCAACTGTGTGCTGATTTCAAAGGCAGCGGCCCAGGTCGTTGGCAATGTGGATTTAGCATTTACCCACTATGCTGGCGATTACGATTACGGTCTGCGGGCCCAAAAGCAAGGTTGCCAGGTTTATATCCCACCAGGTTATGTTGGTACCTGCTCTAGCAACCCAACCGGTAAATCGGCCCCGCCAGTCCAAGAGGGTCTAAAGAAAATTGCTCAGCCCAAGGGGGTAGCGATCGCCGAAGAAACCCTCCATCCCATCGGCGAATGGCGAATCTTTGCCCAACGCTACGGCGGCCCCTTTTGGTTCATCTACTGGCTAGTACCCTACCGCCGCCTCCTTTGGATGTCTTGGCGTAAAAGAACCGCCTCCTGAAAAAATCAGCTAACCCACTCATCCCATGAACCCTCTGCGAATTGCTTGGTTAATTCCCTCAGTAGAGCTAGGGGCCTACTGGCGACCAGTCCTAGCCGCCTTTAGCAAAAGCTTTAGCAACAGCATTTTTTACACAGGCCTAGTCTGGCCAGGCTTTGATCCCGGCCTGCCCGGCAATGAAACCATCCGGATTGTCGGGGAAATGAAATCCCTGGAAATTAGTAAAACCGAGGGCTACAGTCGCCGAGTCATGTTGGTATCCCCCAGCATTATCGGTGAACTCCTAAAATTTAAACCCCAAGTGATATTGGCCCAGGCCTATTCCCTGTGGACTTTAATTGCGGTTTTGATGAAGCCGTTTATGGGTTGGAAGCTGATCATCATCTACGACGGCAGTTCCCCCAACTCCGACTTTGAAGATTCCTTTGTCCGCACTATTGCCCGTAAGTTCATGTCTCGATTTGCCGAAGCCTTTATTCCCAATAGCTCTGGAGCTAGAAACTATCTGATTAGGAGTGTAGGAGCCAAGGCTGACCGGGTGTTTACCCGCACTTACTTGGTACCTGATGCTCAGACTTTAATGCAAAATGCCCATGGCCAGGAACCGCCAGTATTACCAGGACCACGGCCCCAGTTTCTCTATGTGGGCAGAATTACGGCCCGAAAAGGTATTAAACCCCTGATCGAAGCCTGTGCAATCCTCAAGCAACAGGGTTACACCAGTTTTAGCTTGGCGGTAATTGGCAAAGGCGACCAGCAGGAGGAGCTAGAGGAGCTAGTCCGAGCCAGTGGTCTAGAGCAGATGGTGACATGGGTGGGTTGGGTGGAGTACGGTAGGTTGGGGTTATATTTTCAACAGGCAGATGTGTTTGTCTTTCCGACCCTAGAGGATATTTGGGGAATGGTTCCCCTGGAGGCTATGGTATTTGGCAAGCCAGTACTATGCTCCTGTTGGGCGGGTGCGGCTGAATTAGTGGTGGAGGGGGACAATGGTTATATTTTTGATCCCTATCGCCCGGAGGAGTTGGCCCAGAAGATGAAACACTTTCTGGATCAGCCGGAGTTAATTAGGCAGATGGGCGATCGCGCCCAGGCAATGATCGCCCAGACCAACCCCCAGGCCGCCGCTGCTGGTTTTGTGGAAGTAATCAACCGGGTAATGGATAAAGGTAAATAAAATAATAGTCAACCGAGGAGGAACAATGAGCATAGTTGTAATTACCGGCTCAGCAGGTCTAATTGGCTCAGAGGCCGCCAACTACTTTGCCCAAAAAGGTCTAGATGTGGTAGGCATTGACAATGATATGCGCCGAGTCTTTTTTGGTGATGATGCTTCAACTAGCTGGAATAGACAACGACTAGAATCATCCTTGGGCGATCGCTACAGACATCACAGCATTGATATTCGTGATACAGAAGGCATTTACAAGCTGTTTGAAGGCTATGCCAAAGAAATCGCCCTAATTATTCACACCGCCGCTCAACCCTCCCACGACTGGGCCGCCAAGGATCCCCAAATGGACTTTGGAGTCAATGCCAACGGCACCCTGAACCTCCTCGAAGCAACCCGCAAATATTGTATAGAAGTGCCTTTTATCTTTACTTCCACCAATAAAGTCTACGGCGATACCCCCAATCGCCTCCCCTTGATTGAGCAGGAAACCCGTTGGGAAATTGATCCCAGCCATCCTTTTAGCAAGGGCATCGATGAAAGTATGTCGATCGACCATACCCTACACAGCCTGTTTGGGGCATCCAAGGTAGCTGCTGATGTACTAGTCCAGGAATACGGTCGTTACTTTAATATGAAAACCGCCTGCTTCCGGGGCGGCTGCCTGACTGGGCCCAACCACTCTGGCACCAAACTCCATGGATTTCTAGCCTACCTGATGAAATGCGCTTTCCTAAACATCCCTTACACAGTATTTGGCTATAAGGGCAAGCAGGTGCGTGATAATATCCACAGCCAAGACCTGATCCGCGCTTTTGATGCTTTCTTCCAAGCCCCACGGGTAGCTGAAGTTTACAATATTGGCGGCGGCCGCTACAGCAACTGCTCAATGATTGAAGCCATCCAAATCTGTGAAGAAATTGTCGGCCATAAGATGGACTGGAGCTATGCCGATCAAAATCGAATTGGCGACCATATTTGGTGGATTGGGGACCTTGGTCGCTTCGAGGGCCACTACCCTGAATGGAAACTGGAGTACAATGTCCCTCAGATACTAAGGGAGATTTACGAGTTTAACAAAGACCGCTGGCAAAAAGAGGGAGCATAACATGATTGATGCCGGTAAGCGTAATATCCTTGGGGTACAGGTAAATGCCGTAGATTACGAAGCGGCAGTGGAAAAAATTATTCAAGCGGCGCACGATCGCACTCCCTTTGGAGTGTCAGCCCTGGCAGTCCATGGGGTCATGACCGGGGTCGAAGACCCAGTACACCGCTACCGCCTCAACCATCTAGCCATGGTACTCCCCGACGGTCAACCGGTTCGTTGGGCCCTAAACATTTTGCACCGGGCCGGTCTGCCCGATCGCGTCTGTGGCCCCGACACCATGCTCAAAGTCTGTGAACGAGCTGCCCAAGAAAAACTACCCATTTACTTGTATGGTAGCCGCCCTATTGTTTTAGAAAAACTCTCAGCCAACCTGTGCGCCAAATTTCCCAGCCTAATCATTGCTGGCAGTCAGCCTTCTAAATTTAGGCGCACTACCCCAGAAGAAAAGCAAGAGGTAATTGAACAAATTCGTGCCAGTGGTGCAGCCATCACCTTTGTAGGCTTGGGTTGCCCCCGGCAGGAGGTGTGGGCCTACGAGTACGCCCAGGGTTTATCCATGCCAATCCTAGCCGTAGGAGCAGCCTTCGACTTTCATGCGGGTCTATTATCCAAGGCACCACAGGTGCTTTCCGATCTAGGACTAGAGTGGTTTTACCGCCTGCTCATGGAACCCAAAAGGCTCTGGAAGCGTTACTTGATCCTCAACCCACTGTACATTTGGATGTTTTTTATGCAGTGGCTGAAGCTCCGCAAATACGACCCAGCGGAAGCTATACCCCCAGACCAAGACATGCTCTACGGCTAGGGGTATTTAGCTAACGAAACATACTGCTAACGGAGCTATCCTCATGGATGCGCCAGATGGTCTCTCCAATGACGTTGGATACTGATAAAACCGTTAACTGGGGGAAGCACTTTTCTGGGCCAATTGGGATAGTGTTGGTGACAATCACTTCTTCAAAAATACCGCTGGACAGGCGTTCTGCCGCTGGGGGAGAAAAGACTGCATGGGTAGCGCAGGCATAGACCCGGCTGGCTCCCTTCTCCCTCAACAGTTGGGCACCCTGCCAGATTGTCCCGGCCGTATCGATCATGTCATCTACTAAGACGGCGGTTTTGCCAGCCACATCCCCGACTACATTCATCACTTCGGCTTCGTTGTGGTTTTGGCGACGCTTGTCAATGATTGCCAAGGGAGCGTCGTTGAGTTTTTTGGCGAAGGCGCGGGCCCTGGCTACTCCGCCCACGTCCGGGGAGACGACAACGATATCGCAGAGGGATTTACGGGTCAAGTAGTCCACAATCACTGGGGAGCCGTACACATGGTCAAAGGGGATATCGAAGTATCCTTGGATCTGGGCTGAGTGCAAATCCATGGCCAGGATGCGGCTGGCCCCTGCTTCAGTAATTAGGTTGGCGACTAGTTTTGCTGTGATCGATTCGCGTCCAGCGGTTTTGCGATCGGCTCTAGCATAGCCGTAGTAGGGAATTACAGCGGTAATTTGCCGAGCTGAGGCCCGTCGGCAGGCATCAATCATGATCAACAACTCCATCAGGTGGTCGTTGACGGGGTTGCTCGTGGGTTGGATTAGATAGACATCGCAGCCACGGATAGATTCTTGGATTTGAATGTAGAGTTCTCCGTCAGCGAAGCGTTTACGCACCATTGGCCCTAAATCTATACCCAAGTAGCGGGCTACCTCCTGGGAGAGGGTCTGATTGGCCGAGCCGGAAAACAGTCGCAGACGACTGCTGTCGTGGAGTGGCGCGGTGTGCTGGATGGGTAGAGTTGCAAGGGGGCTCACGTTGTTTCCTCAAATATTGCTACTACACAGACTAGACAAGTTGTTGGCACAGGGAGTGGAACCTTAACTTAAGATTAGACTTAGGATTGGGTTCATGCCCAGAACCAGGGTTTTTTCAGAAAATAAACGGCTTAATTTTAGGAGTGGATGAAGCTTGAGTATATTTACTTAGGAATAGGTTATGTTTACGATGATTTCACCAAACTTGGGTAAGATTTGGCTATTAGGTATATTAAATCTACTTTTATGAGTTATGGAAAAGTCTCCGATTACCCAATATTGTTTCAGAAAACTTAATATTCGTCTAGTTATTGGTGGTAGGCTAAAATCAGAAAATTCGTCTCTAGGTTGAGTGAATAAGTTTGTCTGTACGGCTAGGAGTAGCGATCGTGGATTTGCGTTATGATCCCCAACTAATTGAAACCAAGTGGCAGCAGCAGTGGGCTGAACAAAATTTAGACCAGACCAGCGAAGATTCTCAAAAACTCAAATTTTACGCGCTGTCGATGTTTCCCTACCCTTCCGGCAGCCTACACATGGGCCATGTGCGTAACTACACAATTACCGATGTGATTGCCCGCTGGAAGCGGATGCAGGGTTATCGAGTGCTGCATCCCATGGGTTGGGACGCCTTTGGGTTGCCAGCGGAAAATGCGGCGATCGACCGGGGCATCCACCCAGCCAAATGGACATACCAGAATATTTCCCTAATGAGATCTCAGCTCCAGAGGTTGGGGCTATCTCTGGACTGGGATCGCGAGGTAACAACCTGTTCGCCAGACTATTACCGTTGGACTCAGTGGATTTTTCTCCAGATGTTGGCGGCGGGCTTGGCTTATCAAAAGGAGGCGGCAGTCAACTGGGATCCAGTTGATCAGACGGTTTTAGCCAATGAACAGGTGGATGCCCAGGGGCGGTCGTGGCGGTCTGGGGCGATCGTGGAAAAGCGCCTCCTCAAGCAGTGGTTTTTAAAAATTACTGACTATGCTGAACAACTACTCCAGGATCTAGATAAGCTAAACGGTTGGCCGGAGCGAGTCCGTACCATGCAGGAAAACTGGATCGGCAAATCCCAGGGGGCAGAAGTTGTCTTTACGACTGAGGCAGGGGATGAGTTGCTGATTTTCACTACCCGGCCGGATACCCTGTGGGGAGTTACCTTTATGGTTTTAGCTCCGGAACACCCACTGGTGGAGCGATTAACCACCCCCGCCCAAGCAGCGGTCGTCCAAGCTTATCAACAGCAGGCGGCTAGCCAGAGCGAGATTGATCGCACCAGTGACGATCGCCCTAAAACTGGTGTGTGGACCGGCAGTTATGCCGTCAATCCAGTTAATGGTGAAAAAGTTCCGGTCTGGATTGCTGACTACGTTTTGATGGGCTACGGCACTGGTGCAATCATGGCAGTACCGGCCCACGACCAGCGTGACTTTGAATTTGCCCGCCAATTTAACTTGCCAATTAAAGTAGTCATTCAACCAGAGCAGGGGGGTTTAGATGCCCAGACCATGACTGCCGCCTATGCCCAGGAAGGCAAAATGGTCAATTCTGGCCCCCTAGACGGAGTGGCTGCTGGTAAGGGGGAAGGGCAGAGCGTGGCTGTGGCGATCGACTGGCTGGAGAAAAACCACAAGGGCAAAGGCACCACCACCTACCGACTCCGGGACTGGCTAATCTCGCGGCAACGCTACTGGGGCTGCCCGATCCCCGTGATCCACTGCCCCGATTGTGGAATTGTGCCAGTGCCAGATTTACCGGTTCTCTTACCCGAAGACGTGGCCTTGACTGGACGGGGAGCTTCCCCCCTCACCCAACTGGAAGACTGGTTAAATGTCCCCTGCCCGACCTGCGGCGCTCCAGCCCGCCGGGAGAATGATACCATGGATACTTTTATTGATTCTTCTTGGTATTTCCTGCGCTACACCGATGCTGGCAACCAAGACCAGGCGTTTGATCCGGCCAAGGCCAATGACTGGATGCCGGTGGATCAGTACGTGGGTGGTATTGAACATGCAATTTTGCACTTGCTTTACAGTCGCTTTTTTACTAAGGTGTTGCGCGATCGCGGCCTATTAAATTTTGATGAGCCTTTCTCCCGGCTTTTGACCCAGGGCATGGTTCAGGGCTTGACCTACATGAACCCCACCACTGGCAAATGGATTCCCTCGGCCCAGGTAGACCCAAAGCATCCCAGGGATCCAGAAACCGGTGAACCGCTAGAGGTGGCCTACCGTACCATGTCTAAATCCAAGCACAACGGAGTTTCCCCAGAGGAGGTGATCAAAAAATATGGGGCAGACACCTCCCGGATGTTTATCCTCTTCAAGGCTCCCCCGGAAAAAGATCTAGAGTGGGATGATGCGGATGTGGAGGGGCAGTTTCGTTTTCTGAGCCGGGTTTGGCGGCTAGTCCAAGAATTTGCCGGCAATTCTGAGCAGACTGAGCAGGTGGATAAGCAACTCCGGCGGGCTTACCACACGGCGATTAAGGAAGTTACTCTGGATTTGGAGGGCGACTACCAGTTTAATACGGCTGTTTCTGAGCTGATGAAGCTCAGTAATGCGATCGCCGATACTCCTGATAAAACCACTGCAACTTACTCCGAAGCAATCACCACTTTGATCTTGCTATTGGCTCCCTTTGCCCCCCATCTGGCTGAGGAACTATGGCACCTCATTGGCAACACCAGCTCGGTACACCGGCAATCTTGGCCGCGGTGGGATGAGGCAGCCCTAGTCAGTGATACGGTAACGATCGTAGTCCAAGTGATGGGCAAAACCAGGGGTATGATCGAGGTGCCAGTGGAAGCTAGCCAACTGGAAATTGAGCAGGCAGCCAAGGCCACTGAGGCGGTTCAACGGCATATCGGCGATAAACCCATCAAAAAAGTCATCCTAGTCCCCGGCAAGTTAATCAACTTTGTGACCGGTTGACCGCCACAGCCTTCTATCTCATCCAAGCCCACAAAACCAAATTACTCGATCGACTAGCTAGGCTCTAGGAGTTAAACAACTTCTGTATGATGTTCAAAGAAGTCAGTTACCTGGTGCCGTTATGGACTTAGCAATGATCGTTGGTTTAGCCAAGTTGGCTTTGATCACAGCCACCCCAATAGCCCTGGGAGCCTACGCGGGGATCATGTCGGAGCGGGCCGGGATTGTCAACATTGCCATTGAAGGGATGATGCTCACCAGTGCCATGACTGCCCAGCTCACTTCAATGTATGTGAATGTACCCCTGCGATCGCTCCTGGGTAACCCCCCCATCGGCTCAGCAGCAGCCTTTCCAGCGGCGATCACCAGCCTTTGCCTGGGTACGATCGTTGGTCTCCTCACCGGGGCCCTGCTGGGTTGGCTGCATGGAATTATCTCGATCCGCTGCAAAGCCGACCAAATCATCAGTGGCACAGTGTTAAACATTTTGGCCTGGGGTATAACAGGCTGGGTTTTTCAGCGCTGGATGACCACTGGCGGCGGTGCTCCCACCTCACCCGGTACCTTTCCAATCCTGCCCATTCCCCTATTACACCGAATTCCCATTGTGGGGGATTTACTCTTCAACCACCAGCCGATCGTCTATGCAATGCTGATACTGACTTTGATAATACACTATGTGCTGTTTAACACTCCCTGGGGACTACGCAGCCGAGCCGTAGGTGAGCATCCCAGGGCAGCCGATACCGTGGGCATTGATGTGTACCGCATCCGCTATATCAATACGATCGCCGGAGGAGCGATCGCCGGTCTAGCTGGTGTTTGGTTGACCCTAGAACAGGTAGGTAACTTTACCCTAAGAATGAGTACCGGCAGAGGTTTTATTGCCCTAGCCGCCATGATTTTCGGCCGCTGGACTCCCCTGGGGGCCTTGGGGGCCTCTCTCCTCTTTGGCCTAGGCACCGCAATCCAAATTAGTACCGCCAGCCTTACTGCCGGCAACAGTTGGTTTCAAGCCATTCCCTCCCAGGTCTACCAGGCAATTCCCTACATCCTGACAGTAGTGATCCTGGCTGGTTTTGGCGGCAAGGCCACCCCGCCCGCAGCCGATGGCCAGCCCTACTAAAAACGCTAATTCAATCACTCCAAAACTAGCCCGGTTTCAGACCCAAAACCAATAAAAAATTATCCCTGCTCCCTAAGCCTAGATACGCTGAAGAATCAACCAGCAGAGTTCTATGGGCGGCTCTTGCCCTTCGGGTAAATCAAACAAACCCCGACCAGAAGACCATAGACCAAACCAACCCAAATTTTCCCAGTCCTCTGGCTTTTGATGCTGTTGCTCGTATTTTAACTGCGGCTCATCCATGACATATTGTAGTGGCAGACCGTCCAGAGCTTGGTATATCTCGGCTTTAGTGAAGAGCATACAGCAATGTACCATGGAAAGCTCTTTGATCACTGGCTCTGGTAAATATTCTGCGATCGGCAAAAACGTATTGAATAGGAACAATCCCCCAGGGATTAGATAATCTGCCACCTTAGCAAATAGCAGCCGCAGCTCATCCAAATCATGAAGATGGGCAACCACCTCAGAGGCATAGGCCAGATGGTAGTGGCGGAGGCGGAACCGCACCAAGGGATCAAGGAAATTGCCGACCTGGACATTTATCGATAAACTTTCTTGACTTGCAGCGGCTTGAATTTGCTCAGCAAACTCCGGGGTAATTTCCACCGCGTCCACATGGTACCCTCGGCGGGCCAGGGGAATGGTGTTGCGGCCGGTGCCGGGGCCAATTTCGAGAATATGTAGGGGATTGGCTCCCAGCTCAGACTCTAGCTTGGCGGCCACATGGAGCGCCTTGGCATCTGGAAAGTCACGAAATAAAGGAGCCGGGCGATCGCGAATCCAACCCTGGTATTGCCCAGCCACGTTGCCAATTTCTGTCCTAGCGGTGTATTTAATCCCGCCCGTATTGGCATCAACTTGATAGTCTAAAATCAAGTTGGCATGGGTAGAAGCACTGTAACCCTCGACCAAGCAACTGGCAACAATTTGCCTCAATTGCTCTAGGTCCGCCTCAGAAAACTGCCGCCCCAAAGCCGTAAACACCCGCTGGAACTGCTCAAGATAATCCTCTATCAAGCTAGGTACACAGGGCAAAATAAACTGGCCGCTAAAGTAAAAGCGATATTGATGGCGACTCACAGCCGCCTTGCGAAGAACTACTGGATCAGTAATGCAAACCATGGGCAGGGGTGGTAAAAAAGGCTCAGAGAATCCTACAGACGGCGGCAGACTAGCCAGCGCAGCTCCATGGGGGGACGGTGATCCGGCAACCAGAAAAGGTCACGACCCAGAGACCAGTTTTCAAACCAACCGGTAGGCGGCCAAGCTTCTGGGGGAGTGTGGGATTTCTCATAGTCATAGACTGGCACCTCTTCGATTAAAGTCAAGGGTAAGCCATCCATGGCTGTCTGGATATCCCGGCGAGTGAAGATAGTCGACCAGTTGATTTGGGAGAGTTCCCTAGTCATTTGATCTGGCTCGTAGCCGTCGATCGCCACAAAAGTATTAAACAGAAACCCCCCCCCAGAATGCAAACCATCGCACACCTTAGCCAGCAACAGCCGAATTTCATCAGCGGTGCGGAAATGGGAGACCACCTCACTGGCAAAAATTAGACTGTAGTAGGCTGGAGCCATACGAGCTAGAGGGCTGAGAATATCAGCGTTGTAGACCCTGATTGCGAGATTTTCCGCTTGGGCTGCTTCTTTGATCTGGTCGGCAAAGGCGGGGGTAAGTTCCAGAGCATCCACCGCATAACCCATACGGGCCAGGGGCAGGGTATTGCGGCCAGTACCGGCACCAATATCTAGTACTGCTATATCCTGGGGACGGCCAGGGATTTGTTTAACCACTTCAATCAACTTCGCATCGGGCTGGGAGCCAAACAGGGGCGTCTGGCGGGTGGATAGCCAAGAATTGTATTGCTCTGCCATGGTCGAGACCACAGTCGAGATATTGTAGGAAATCCCGCCGTTGTCACTGGGGTCGTAGCGCAAGACTATGTAGGAGTGGGGCGAGGCCCTAAACCCCTGCTCTAGCTGAGAGATCAGATTGTGGCGTAGTTGCTGAATTTCTTCTTCAGAAAATTGCTTGCCGAGGGATGTAAAAATTTGGTCTAGACCTTCGAGGTAATAATCCACCAGTGAAGGGATGGCTGGTAGAGATATTTCGCCCCTAGCGTAGATACGGCTGTTAAACCGGCCCATCATGGCATCGTATAAAATTTGTGGGTCGGTAATTACACTGGGGCTGACCGGGGGTTGCGTAAGGGGGGAACCAACTTTGAATTCAATAACTTCGGGCTTTCTAAACACAGGGTATCTCCGCTGAAAAACTGATCAGTCACAGGACGCTTGATTTGGCATCAATGCCTTGGATCAACGAATGATCTGGAAGGGTCTGGCTGTATCCTGAAATATAGTGACATATTTCGGGATGATTATTACCAGCGATCGCCCCAACTACGTCCTAGTCATCCACTTAATACACCAGATATTGATGGATTTCCCGTCAATTAGTTAATTCTAAACAAGGGGAAGTGTTGAGTATTTATAAAAGACTAATAGCCCAGTTACCCAGTCCCCAGAGGTGGGAATTGCTCTTGGCATTGGTGCAGCGGGATCTCTCCAGCAAATATCGGGGAGCATTTTTAGGAAACCTCTGGGCGGTTTTGAACCAGTTGGCTCAGCTACTGATTTTCACCTATGTGTTTTCAATCGTCCTTAAGGTGCGCCTCAGTAATAGGGGGTTACCGGGTGATGACAACCTCTCTTTTGGTTTGTGGTTATTTGCGGGCCTGTTGGCCTGGAGTGCCTTTAGTAATGGTTTTAGCCAAGCGGCTGGCACGGTGGTGGCCCAGCCAAACCTAGTGAAAAAAGTGGTCTTTCCCCTGGGATTATTGCCCTTGGTGCCGATTTTGACAGCTTTCATTGAAAGTTGCTTTGGGCTTTTGACCCTGCTAGTTTTTCTGGTGGTGCTGACGGGTAAATTGCCGCCGACCGTGCCTCTGGTGGTTTTGGCTTGGTTGCCCCAGTTGCTGCTCACGGCGGGTCTGGGCTACTTGGTAGCTGGGCTAACGGTTTTTATCCGCGATATTCCCCAGACTTTGACGGTAATTTTAAATTTGTGGTTTTACATTACCCCGATCGTTTATCCGGTGGAGATTATCCCAGACCAGTGGCGGGGCTGGGTTTTATGGTGTAACCCGATGGCGGCGATCGCCACATTTTATCGAGAGAGCCTGCTAACCGGGGAAATTATCCATTGGCGTGAGTTGGGGGTAGCTACCTTGGTGGCTGTAGTAATATTTGGTCTAGGTTTATCTGTATATCGTCAGGCTAGACCAGCCTTTGCCGATGTTTTGTAAATACTCCAGAAACTACCTCTGGGTTTGATGTGCTGAAATGGATGAAATTGCTGTTAGCTTAAGCAACATTGCCAAGTGTTATAAAACCTATCTACGTCCTGTAGATCGTCTCAAGGAAATAATTTGGCCCCAACGTAACTTTGCCCAAGTTTTCTGGGCCCTGCGGGATATCAATATTCAAATTCCCCAGGGAAAGACCGTCGGCATTATTGGCCGTAACGGCTCCGGCAAAAGTACCCTGCTGCAAATCATTGCAGGTACTGTCACCCCGACGACGGGAACGGTGCAAGTGCGGGGGCGCATTGGGGCCCTTTTAGAGTTGGGTAGCGGGTTTAATCCAGAGTTTACGGGCCGAGAAAATGTTTTTCTTAATGGGGCAATCCTGGGCATCAGCCGCGAGGAAATGGAGCAGAAGTTTGGGGCGATCGCCCAGTTTGCGGATATTGCTGATTTTATTGACCTACCAGTCAAGACTTACTCCAGTGGCATGATGATGCGGTTGGCCTTTGCAGTTTCGGTAAACCTGGAGCCGGAGGTACTGATCATTGATGAAGCTCTATCGGTGGGCGATGCTGCTTTTCAGTTTAAATGCTTTGAGCGCCTAGAGAAGCTCACCGCCTCTGGGGTAACAACCTTAATTGTCTCCCACGACATCAAAACCGTTAAAACCTTCTGTGATCACGTTATTTACTTGTCCAAGGGGGTGGAGGTGGCAGCTGGGGCCCCAGAGGATATTGCTGAGATGTATTTTTTAGATCTACGGGATGAACAGCGGCGGGCCATGGCCGATCAGACTGTGGTCAAAACCAAGGCCCCAGTTAATACCCAGCAAAAAGCTGCCTTTGGTACCGATGAGGGGCAAATTATCCAAGCTAGTTTCACAGATACCCAGGCTACCAGTTCGGTCTTTACGGCTGAGGACACGGTGGAAGTGGAGGTGGTGGTGGAATTTAGCAATGGCCTTAAGTACCCGGCTTTGTGCCTGATGGTGCTCGATCGCAAAAGTATCCCCCTGAGCGGCAAATATATTCCCCTAATTAAAACCACCCCGGAGCAAAAAAACAGCCAAGCCAAGGTAAGATTTACCTTTCCCTGCCGTTTAGCTGAAGGCAACTATTTTATTACTCTGCGTCTGGAAAATCGCCAATCTGACAAAACTTCCTTTTTGGTAGATAAACAATCGGGGGTTTTACACTTTGAAGTGATGCGGACAACGGATAAAAAATTCCTGGGCATAGTGGATTTGGGAATTGAAGCTGATATCCAAGAGTGAGTGGAGAAGATCCCTGCTAATCTTCTCAGTTGTTATGAAAACTGTTTTGTTTTATCGCAATTTTCAGGGGTTGACCGGTGGTCATCTCAAGGTTTGGGATTACTTTAACCATGTTTTGGCTAGCCGTGACTACTCACCCTACATTTACCTGTCTCCCCAATCAAAGCGCGATCGGACTAATCCTTGGCTGGTCTACCCAGAGCGGATTTTAACCCAAGTGGAGCGATCGCCCGATGCTCTGTTTCTAGCCGGGCTAGATTGGCAGGGCATAAGCGACCTGTTTATTACCTGGCCAGAGATACCGGTTTTGAACCTAATCCAAGGATTTCGCCACATAGACCCCCACCACCCCTGCTCCGGTTTTTTGCAGTACCCCGCCATCCGCATCTGTGTCAGTGAAGCCCTCAAACAGGTGGTCAAGGGCAAAGGCCCAGTGGTGCTAATTCCCAATGGCCTAGACCTGCAACAGTTTACTGCTTCTGCCAATCGCGACATTGATCTGTTGATTGTGGCCTATAAGCAGCCGCGACTGGGAGTAGCCCTGGGCGATCGCCTGAAAAGCTATGGGCGTGTGCAAGTGTTAGACCAAGTAATCTCCCGTCCAGAATTTTTAAATTATCTACACCGCTCAGTGGCAACGGTTTTTTTACCCCTTCCCCAGGAGGGGTTTTACCTCCCAGCCTTGGAGGGAATGGCGGCTGGCACTCTGGTAATTTGTCCTGACTGCTTGGGAAATCGATCGTTTTGTTTAGATGGCATTACCTGCATCACCCCCGCCTACAATCTAGAAGCCATTTGCAAGGCAGTAATTCAAATTCCCCAATTACCCCTAGGGCAAATTTTAGCTGCTGCTAAACAGATGGTAGCTAAACATGATTTAATGACAGAGCGGCAGACCTTCACAGGGCTGCTTGCGGATTTGGAGCAGCTATGGAAGCAGTTATAAACCCCCAAGATTTCCATAATATTCTGTTGACTGGTGTACCACGGTCGGGCACGACCCTGACCTGTCATCTGCTCAATAAGTTGCCCAATACAGTTGCTCTGCATGAACCGATGACGGTACGCAACTTTGCAGACCTGCCTAGCCATGGTGCCATTTGTGATCAAATCGCAGACTTTATGAGCCATGTGCGGCATTTGGCCTTGACCAGGGGCACGGTAATTTCTAAGCACATTGATGGCACGATTCCCGACAATCCGATTTCGCCGCGATCAAGCGAAACTGGCTTTCGGCCGCCCTTGGCCACCCACGGAGAAATCCCGATTGGCAAAGACTTAACTTCAGATTTTATGTTGGTGATTAAGCACCCCGGGGCATTCTCCGCCCTTGTCCAGAGCCTAGTACCCCGGTTTCCCTGCTACGCAATTATTCGCAATCCCCTGTCAGTGCTAGCCTCCTGGAGCAGTGTAGCCATGGCCCACCGCAACGGTCATGCCCCGGCAGCTGAACGCTTAGACCCTAAATTAGCTGACAAGTTAGCCCAGATTGAGGATACGATCGACCGCCAGATCTACCTGCTCTCTTGGTTTTTTGAGCAGTTTTATCGGTTCGTGCCAGACCCGGCAATTATCCGCTACGAAGATATTATTGCTAGTCAAGGCCGGGCGATTTCTCCCATCAACCCCCAAGCCAAACAACTGGCTGAACCATTGGTCAGTAAAAACCGTAACTCGGCCTACGACCAGGAGCTAATTCCGATTTTGGGCGATCGTCTCCTGAAAAGTGAAGGTGCCTACTGGCATTTTTATACCAAAGAAAGTGTGACAGCAATTTTTCAATGATAAAGCAATCTGCCTAAGACCCAGCGGGCGATCAACTAACCCCCAAATAACCCAAATAAAACCCCGACATCCCCGATTACCCCCAACTAATTGCCTAGGGAAAATCCATACTCGTAAAAACAAGTAGTTTCTAGACTTCTCCTACCCGGCTCTGGGAGAAGCTTTAAGGGTACAGTAGCAGATTATTGAAAACCAGATAAATATTAGCAACCTAAACTGAAATATTGATGCAGCCAAAGAAAAGTTGTTCTTTTGATGTCCCTATTCACATTGACGTAGTTTTATCTGGGAGCCAGTTTAGCCATAGATTTGATTAACTAATCATGTTTCTTTAGTTTCAGGGATAGTGCTATCTTAGAAGCTTGATGCAATTCCACCTCTACCTATGCTAGGCCAAACTGATTCATCAGAACTCAATTATCCAGAACAAGAAACCATCTACATAGCTGGATTGTGGCGTAGCTTGGGAGCATTGGTAAAGCTCACTCCCCAAAATTACCAACAGGCAATTCAGGCTTCCCACTTAGACCCCCAGCTAGAGCCAAAGGCAGTTAAATTGAGCCGGGGGGAGTATCTGGAGCTATCGCTTGCTGAGCAAAAAGCCCTGGGGGAAATGGTCTGTCTCCTGTGTCAGCAGCATCGAGAGTTGATCCGGCGGGCTGTTGCTTTACTAGAACAGATGATCAATCAAAACGATGATCCCTGGCAGACCACCCTGCTGGGCAAATATCGTGACCGCCTGCATCGACTACACCCCAAACTTACAACTGATCAAGTGACAGGGCTGGCTGAAAGAAATTTAATTGCCCTGCTGTTTTACAGTTCTACCCACGGCACTCAAAGGCTACAACTTTGTCATAACATAACAGCTGATCGATAAATAATCGACAAATAAAAGCTATGATCCGCCGACTCTACACACCACCTACATGTACCCTGAAGGTTGACTTGACCAAAAATCGTTTGGATAACGGTCATTTTGAACTCCGCTTCGATGACCCGCGCCAAGCTAGTACTGAGATTGTAACTTTCCAGGGCGATCGCACCGGATTGTTGCAGCTTTACCATGCGATCGCCGCCTACGTGCAGACCCTGCTCCACGCCAATGCCAGTGATGCTTACTTTGTCTACACCCTAGACTACCCCTCAGAACAACAGTTTGCCATGCAGCCCCAGGGTCGCCAGCTGCACAAACTCCACCTCAATAACGGAGACACAGTAGAGCTAACCACCCTGCAACTATTTGATCTGGTGACAGCCTTAGACGACTGCTGGCTAGACCTAGTTTACAACCCCATTCCCCAGCTGAAACTCCCCTGGGGATGGGGTTTGACGGCGGCGGCTGTTTTGGCTTCTGCCTTTGGATTGAGCTGGTTGCAAACCTCCCCGCCATCGGTTGCTGAAGCTCCTGCTCTTGAACCCAGCCCCCAACAACCTAGTAGCCCTCCGCCTTTGCCGGTTCCCCGCTCCACAATTCCGCCCCTGCCAGCAGCACCACCCCTGCCCCCAAACCAGAAGCTAGTGGCCCCGCCCCCAGTGCAAGTACCAGCCCAAAGCCCAAATCCAGCCCAGGTATCAACCCCAGGTCCATCACCAAGGGTAGTGGCGATCGCTCCCCAAGCTGGGGTCAGCTTTGCTCCCCCTTACAACCCGCCGCCCCGAATTGTCCCTCCATCCCAGCCGGTATCACGCCCAGAGCCAGAATTCAGCCCACCAATCTTGCCGGATCTACCCTCCCTGCAATCCAGTGAAGCCGTGAGGATTCCCCCCAAGGATTTACCTCCCATTACAATTGCCGAAGCAAGTGAACTACACCCCGGCACCTTATTTGACCAAATTCCTCAAGTATTTGAGGTCAGAAAATATTTCCAGGGGCGCTGGCAACCTCCCCAGGGCCTAGACCAAGCTTTAGAATACAGCTTGCAGGTCAATCGTAGCGGCGTGATCGAACGAATTATTCCCCTAGGCCGAGCCGCCCAGACAAACATTGATTTGACTGGAATGCCCCTAATCAATGAGCCTTTTGTCTCAGCCATGCAAAACAATGCCCAAATTCGCCTTGTCCTCACCCCCGAAGGCGGCGTGCAGACTTTCCTGGAATCAGTCAACTAAGTAGTCTGTAAGTAGTCTGATTTTTAGATACTAAAGCTAGGTCAAAGCCACTTGATTAACTTAATTAAATTAATAGTTAAAACTCTTTAGGTAGCCGATCGGATCGCCTGGGTCAAAACCTCTTTGGTCAAAGAACCGGCCGGCTGGTTCCAGCTTGTAGTCCTCCCTGGGGCAATCAATCCCTAACTCTGCGGCAATATCCCGGTAGAGGTCACTGCGCCAAGATTGTTTGACGATCGCCTCAGCATCCCTGGGGAATTCTCGCACCTGCCCCCAGCGGGCTGCTTGGGTCATTAGCCATATCCCTTGGGAATGCCACAGGAAAGTCGAGTGGTCAGCCGGGTCATCCTTGAGGTCGGCCGGTAAATCAAAAAACAATGTGGTTTCCAATTGATTTTCCAGCCGGGTTTGACCGTCAAAACCGCCATAGTTATATTCCCCGACAATTCCAGGGCGGGTCAGGGTGTCGATCGCTAACCCCGGTACCCGGGCCCCCGTAAAAGCTGGCTCAGTAATCAGACGGGCCACCTCTGGGCGATTTTGGGGGTCGCTGCAATAGCGGCAGGCCTCAATCATCGCTTTTACCAAAGAGCGGTAGGTTTTGGGGTTTTGCTCAAGAAAAGCTTGGGTAACTCCCAATACCCGGTCAGGGTGCCCCCGCCAAATTTCCCGTCCCTGGGCAAAGGTAAAGCTGACTTGATCGCTAATGGCTCTGGTGTTCCAAGGTTCAGCTACCATGTAGCCCTGCATCGAGCCGATTCGCAGCCCATTGACCATCTGGGGAGGGGGATTGATGATAATCCGAGCCTGCTTTCGGGGGTCAATGCCAGCCACAGCCAAAATGTAGCGCAACAGATACTCATAGACCGCTGCACTCAACACCACCCCCCACACCTGCTGCTGATGCTGGGCAAAGTACTGGCGCAACTCCCGACCAAATTGTTCCAAGTTGCCCTGATATTCCTGTAGGGGCCGCAATCCCCCCTGCCACAGGGGGCGGCCCATGGTAATCCCATTGCCGTGGCGATGGATAGTCATGGCTGCACAGAGGGGAATTGGCCTGGCTCCTTCGGCTCCCAGCCTGGCATTGGTAATGGTGCCAACCACCACCGGTGCAGCATCTAATCGCCCGAAGATCAAGCCATCACGGGCGTTGGCCCAACTGGCTTCGCGGCTGAGGATGACATCTAGTCCGTATTTGTAAAACAGGCCTTTCTGCCAAGCGATCGCAAAAGGGGCACAGTCATTGACCGGCACAAATCCCACTACTAGCTTTGGCTTCTCTAGGGTTTTGGGGTCTATGGCCCTGGCAAACTCGAATTTTGGGGCTTGGTCAGCTAAACCACAGGCTCCCAGGGTAATTGTTGTTGCTGCCATGCCTTGGAGGAAATAGCGCCGTCGGTAATGCATAGGCTGTCAAAATTCGGTTAATCAACTGAAATGGTCAACTAAAGCCACCACTCTCCCTCGATAAACTTCCAAAATGCCCACTCACAGCTAAAAGAAAAGCGATCGCTCCTCAAGCCAAATAGATCAATAGGCTGTCAACACATCATCAGGCTGGGGATCTGTGGGAAAATAAACCAGGCCGAATAATTAGCCTATTGATTGAGTTAAGAATTACCCATGAGCAGCCTCTCCCAAATTACTACCGAATTGCAGCAGATGCACCAATCTGCCCTAGATGCGATCGCTTCGGTGCAATCCCTAGAGGATCTAGAACAACTGCGTGTCCAGTACCTAGGCAAAAAAGGGCAACTTTCGGTGGTGCTGCGGGCCATGGGGCAACTGGGCGGGGAAGAGCGCCCTAAAATTGGGGCGATCGCCAACGAAGTTAAAGAGTCCCTCCAAGCCCACTTAGACGAAAAAAAGCAAAAACTCCAAGCAGCCGCCATTCAAAGCCAGCTAGCCAAGGAAACCCTAGACGTAACCATGCCGGGTATTTATCGCACCCAAGGGAGAGTCCATCCCCTCAATGGCATCATTGACCAAGTGATCGATATTTTTGTCGGGCTGGGCTACACCGTGGCCACAGGCCCAGAAATGGAAACCGATTACTACAACTTTGAAGCTCTAAACACCCCGCCAGATCATCCGGCCAGGGATATGCAAGATACCTTTTACTTACCAGATGGTAACTTGTTGCGTACCCACACTTCCTCGGTGCAGATCCGCTACATGGAAAACAACGACCCACCCATCCGGATTGTTGCCCCGGGCCGCTGCTACCGACGTGATACTGTTGATGCTACCCATGCGGCGGTGTTCCACCAAATTGAGTTGCTGGCGGTTGACGAGGGCCTGACCTTTGGCGATCTTAAGGGCACAATCAAAGAGTTTATCCGGCAAATGTTTGGGGATTTACCAATCCGCTTTCGAGCCAGCTACTTTCCGTTTACAGAGCCATCGGCGGAAGTGGATGTGCAGTGGCGGGGCAAATGGCTAGAAGTGCTCGGCTGCGGCATGGTCGATCCCAATGTGCTCAGGGGTGTAGGCTACGACCCAGAAATTTATACGGGTTTTGCGGCTGGCTTTGGAGTAGAACGCTTCGCCATGGTATTGCATCAAATTGACGATATCCGCCGCTTTTACACCAGCGATTTGAGATTTTTGGAACAGTTTTAGGCAGAGTTATTATCATAGTTGGCATCGGCTAGTGTGGTGCATCAAGTGATCGTTGCTATCGTCACCTTAGGAGGCGATCGCTGCCTGATTGGAAGCTGGAGCTACACCCCTCCCAAGGTGACAAAGAGGGCAATTCAGTCTTATTTCGACCGCTGTGGGAGAAGAGCTACAGTCGAAGCATTGGGAGGTGAGGGGTTACCCCGAATCGATCCTGACTGCCAAAACAATTACATGAAGTAAATGTTTTATAGCCAATCAGACTACAGACATATCTACTAAAGTGTTGAGTAATGGCGAATTGTTTGACAATGCCCGTAGTCGAGACTAGGGTAGCCAGTGGACATTAGTTGCAGTAATTTTTCAAAAGTTATTAAGAAACATGGCTCTCATACTCTGAAGACTTACTCTGAAGACTAAGTATTGAGCCTTGATGGTTTGGAAGTCTAGTTGACTCTAGGTTTATGGCGATTACTTCCCCGGATGCTTCTGCTTTGAAACGACTCCAGTGGTTTTTGCACTGGCTACTCCTGTTTACCTTGATTGTGGCCCTCTGCCAAATTGGGGCGGCTATTCTAGTTTTATCTCCCTTGAGCATTATTTTTTTGCTGACCTCGGGCTTACAAATTTCCCTAGTGTTTTGGGCTAAACGGCAGGTCAAGAAAAATCGTCCGGCCTTGGCTATTGCGGCCGTCAGCCTAGAGCTGTGGAGTATTAGCCTGGCCAGTGTCTATTTTTATCCAGTGGTTTTTCCTGGCTTGATTCCGTTGTTGATTTTGTCTGTGGTGGTGGGTTTACCCTATCTCACTCGGCCTCAATTGTTGAGCTTAATGGCGGGGGCGATCGTAATTGCCTTCATGGTTGC
>Ga0272446_1001005_pt1 | contig 42478 bp, 29 predicted proteins | sample YNPCB0061_FD_194587 | JGI IMG/M metagenome (GOLD analysis project Ga0272446, IMG submission 194587) | Hot spring microbial mat communities from Yellowstone National Park, WY, United States - YNP-CB-006-1 | ecosystem: Environmental > Aquatic > Thermal springs > Hot (42-90C) > Sediment | place...
TTACTTGGAAGCGCACCACCGTGGCTTCCACCGGCGATGTCGGGCTTTACACTTCGCTCCAGGCTACTGATCTCACTCATGTTTTTGTCTCCTACTATAGCCTTACCGCCAGCAGTGTGATGTTTGCGCAGGCGTCTACTAATTGGTCTATTTCTAAGGTGGGCATTGGCACGCAAACGCCGCTGTCTATGTTGGATATCGCCGGCAGTGTGGCTATTGGCAGCTACGCCGGTACGGCTGCCGCTCCCAGTAATGGTTTAATAGTTAGCGGTAACTTGGGCGTTGGCACAGCCAATCCAAAAAACAAGTTAGACGTGGCGGGCGCGGTGATTATTGGCGCTACTTATTCTGGCGTTAACACCGCTCCGACGGATGGTTTGTTGGTGCAAGGCGCGGTGGGTATTGGCACTTCCTCACCTGACAGCAATGCTAAAATGACTATTATTAATTCTACTTATACTACTTTGCCTACTTCGGCTGCTACGGTATTAGTATTAGGTTCCAGCGACGGTACTACTACCGGCAGTTCCATTCGCGCCCGCGGTACGGTAACTGGCGGACTATCCGATATTGGTGAATACGCGCCGGTAGTGGGAGAGGTGTCTAGTTACGAAGCTGGCGATGTCTTGGCTGTGGCCGCCGGAGACAAGGAAAAGTTTGAAAAAACCCGTCTGCCTTATCAATCTTCTTTGGCCACGGTAGTTACCGAAACAGCCGGTTTGTTAGCCGGTGGCGGTGACGAAACAATTAGTTATGATGATAAGAGTGGCAAACCGACTAATCGTATTATTATCGCCTTAGCCGGTCGTATTCCGGTTAAAATATCTACGGAAAATGGACCAGTAAAGATTGGCGATTATCTTACTTCGTCTTCTACGCCTGGTGTAGCTATGAAAGCCACCAAAGCCGGCCCAGTGATTGGTATTGCCTTGGAAAATTTTGACGGTCAAACAAGCGACAGCACTGGAATTTTATCTAACTCAGCTGATACTTCTACAACAACTTCCGCTACTGATACTTCTACTTCGTCTAATACAATTTTAACACCAACCGACGCGACCAGTGCCTCGTCTACTTCTTCTTCCCCTGACACCTCTTCTTCCCTTGATACTTCCACAACAAGTCCAACAAGTCCAACAAGTTCAACAAGTTCAACAAGTTCAACGAGTACCACTAGTTCACCTAATGAACCCGCGTCTACAAATTCCGCCCCGGCGGAAAAAGTAGGAAAGCCAGTGCAGGGTAAAATATTAATGTATGTTAACCGGACTAATTATGATCCTACGGCTGGCCAGTATTTGTCTAACAGCGGTGGCGAGGTAAACGGTATGGTTAAGGTAACTGCCGCTGGCACGCCATTATCTATTAACTTTGTACCAACCGATGCCACAGCTACAGTAAGTCAAGTTGATACTACAGGTTCGGTGGGTGTGGGTAGTAGTGCGGGCACCACAGTTAATGCGGTAGCTACTATCTTTGATGTTAAAGTAAGCGGTGAATCTAAATTCCAAATTTTGCAAAATGGTGATGCTACATTGTCCGGTAACTTAGGCGTGGGTTCACTTACCACCATTGCCGACGCTACTATTGGTGGTAATGTTAAGGTCGCAGGCGATTTGCAAGTAGGAGATAAGGTGCGATTGGATAAGAATGGCAACTTAAAGAACATTACTTCTTTGACTATTGCCGCTAGTGTTAATCCTGACGGCACTGTTACCGATGGTTCAGCCACCACGGATACTACCTCTACCGGCGCCGCTACGGCCACGGTTAATCCTGACGGCACTGTTACTAGCGGTAATATCCCCGCTACTTCCATTGGCGCCGCTTTGTCCATTGCTCAAACCTCGGCTGATCCGGTTACCGCCACCCGCGCGGCTATGGCCTTATCCACCAAAGGCGCCAGTGTTTACGATTATCTGTTATACAGCAATCCATTCCGGGTAACACATGATGGTCGCGTGCAAAGTCGTGGTCTAAGGGTAAGCGATGATGATTCGGCCATGTTGGACGAGTCGTCCATTACCGCGCGCACGCTTATTGCCGGTACTATTAGCGCTAATTTTAACGGTTATCTAATTAGGTTTACTGGCGCTACTGGCAGTCGTTTGTTTGCTATTAATGACCAGGGCGTGTTGGAGGCAGACACTGTCGTGGCGCGCGCTATTAAGCTAGACAATTCGGACCAGCAGCGCGCTACCATTGGTACGGGCGTTATGCCGGGTGGTTCTACTACCATAACTATTCAAGCTCCAGAAGTTAAACCAGGCATGAAGATTTTCTTAACACCCAAGTTGCCCCTTTCCCAGTCGCTGGCTGTAACCAGTGTGCAAGATGGCAGATTTACTGTGTCGTTGGCTTATCCGGCGGCTTCAGATGTGCCGTTTGATTGGTGGTTAATTAATGTGACAGATACCAGCGCTGTTAATTCCGCTACTATTGTTAATCCGACTACACAAATTACTTCTGGCACTATTTCGTCGACTGGCGCAGCGGATACAACCACCACACCGACAACGAGTACAACTGATACGTCCAGTGGTTTAACTCCCGCTACTTCCACTGGTACCACCTCTACTATCACGACTACACCAACTGATACTACTTCAACTTCGGGAACTACCAGTACCTCGACTGCCACTCCGATAACTAGTACCACCACTACAGATACTTCAAGCACTACAGCTCCCACTGATGGATCAACTACTTCTGGTACTTCTAGTACTGACACAGCAGGTACCACCTCTACTATCACGACTACACCAACTGATACTACTTCAACTTCGGGAACTACTAGTACTTCGACTGCCACTCCGCCAACCACACCTTAAAATTAATAATACAACTCCTTCTTGATCTCTTGATTAACTCCCCCTCACCCCCTCTTTAACAAAGAGGGGGAATGATCAACTTCCCCTCCCTTTGCCAAAGGGAGGGGGCGGGGGGAGAGTTGGTGGAACTCTCTCCCATTTCCTCTTTAACAAAGAGGGGGAAGAAGACGCTCCTTCTCTTAGCAAGAGAGGGTTGGGGAGAGTTCTGCTTTTCTCGCCCTTTGTTAAAAAAATAAGAGTTAAATTTATATAATATTGACTGTCTGAGGTGGTAAGGAATCTTGCAAAAAAGAAGATATAATGATTGTAAGTTTTTGGGAAATTTATTTTCTTTAGGAAAAACTGTAGTATAAGAGTATAGATTATGGATTTGATTTGAAATAAAGTTAGAGTTTGATAAAAACTCTGTTGCAGATTTTATAGATTTGTTTCAATTAATTTCATGATTTATTTTTTTAGATGGAATTAAAACGGTAATTTGGATAGCGGAGGAGTTAAAAAGGTAAATCTGATATAATTAATTTATGAGTTTAAAATATAATTTAAGGAAATTAGTGCCACGGTCAATAATGGCAATTTATCATTGGTTTATGTCGTATGGTGTGGCGTTATGGTATGGATTTCCGGCGCGGCGTTTGTTGGTGATCGGGGTAACCGGTACCAAGGGTAAAACCACCGTGTCTCATATGATTTGGCACATTTTACAACAGAGTGGGCTGCGGACGGGATTGTTATCCACGGCTTTATTGGCGGTGGGTGATAAAGTTTGGTTAAATGATTTAAAAATGACTATGCCTGGACGCTTGACGTTGCAACGATTGTTCCGCCGGATGTCTAATGAAGGCTGTGTTTATGCGGTGGTGGAAACTTCGTCCGAAGGATTGGCTCAGTCACGCCAAGCCGGAATTAGTTATTTAGCGGCGGTGTTTACCAATTTGGCCCCGGAGCATATAGAAGCGCACGGTAGTTTTAGTAACTATCGTTCAGCTAAAGCTAAGTTGTTTTCCGCGTTGACGAGTCGGGTTTGTTTAACGCCTTTGGGTAAGGTTAAACCTTTTAGTTTAATAAACGCCGACGACGAACAAGCGGGTTATTTTTCCACTCGCGCTGGTGGGCGAGTGGTGGATTATTCTGTTCGTGGTGGTCATTTGACTGAACCGGCTGCTTTTTGGCAGCCGACTGATGTAAAAATTTCTGTCCAAAAAATGTCTTTTAAACTTAGGGGATTAGCAGTTGAGCTGCCTTTTGGTGGTGAATTTAATTTGTATAACGCTGTGGCGGCTTTGGCGACAGTTCAGGAGTTGGGTTTGCCCTTGTCTAAGGCCATTCAGGCTTTGGCCAGTTACCATGGTACGCCGGGTCGCTTGGAGTTTATAGAACTAGGACAAAATTTTAAAGTAGTGGTTGATTACGCCCATACGGCCGAATCATTGGAGCAGTTATATTTAAGTTTAAAAAATAGTGGACCGCTGATTGCTGTGTTAGGTTCTTGTGGCGGTGGTCGCGATAAAGCCCGGCGGCGTCCTTTAGGACGCTTGGCCGGTCAGTTTGCCCGTTTGGTAGTTGTTACTAACGAAGATCCCTATGATGAAGACCCATTATATATAATGGAAGAGGTAGCTGCTGGCGCTAAAGAAGCGGGTAAAGAAGAGGGGAATGATTTGGTGGTGGAGCCTGACCGCCGTCGAGCTATTGCTCTGGCGTTAAGTCAAGCTAAGTCGGGTGAGATAGTGGTTATAACCGGTAAAGGTTCGGAGCAATGGTTGTGTGTGGCTAATAATAAAAAAATTCCTTGGGACGACCGGCAGGTGGTTAGGGAAGAACTGGGGAAAATGGCGGCGGGAAATAATAAAATTGAATAACGATCCACCTCCGACAGCTGGCGGAGGTGAGGGTGGAGCGAATTAAGAATCTTGAATTGTGGAAAGGGGTAAAAATTTAAATCCTAATTTTTAATTCTGCCACCTGTGTATTACTTGTGGAGCATTTATTTATTTAAAGTTAAGACTAATTTATAAAAATTTATTTAGTTATTATTTTTTGGCTAATTTAAGCCAAAAAAGTAATAAGATTATTAATAAGTCATTTTAGGCCCTTGACAGCTTGACAGGTGATAAAGTAATTGTTAGAATCTATATACTTTAATGACGTTTTTGGCTTAGCCTTGTGGCTTAAGAATCCAAGCGTCGTAGACTATCTTGCCTAAGATATTTTTTTAACAGCTCCTTATTTAATCCACCTTTAGAAAGGTAGGAGATATTTTTTATGTCTGAAAAAAACACCGTTGTGCTATCCGGCGCCCGCGAGCGCTTAACTTTTATTGAGCGTAAAGACGCTATTGCTCTGCCCGATTTGGTAGAGGCCCAACGCTCTTCTTATAAGTGGTTTTTTGACGAAGGATTAAAGGAGTTATTTGACGAAATTTCACCGATTAAGGATTTTATCGGCCGTGATTTGGAGTTATATTTTTTGGATTATTATTTGGACGAGCCAAAGTTTGATGAAGTGACGGCCCGCGCCAAAAATACCAGTTATGAATCGCCGTTGCGAGTACGAGTGCGCTTGATAAATAAGCGGACCGGTGAAATTAAGGAGCAGCAGGTTTATTTGGGAGATTTTCCGGTTATGACTCCGCGCGGCACGTTTGTGATTAATGGCATTGAACGCGTGGTGGTGTCGCAGCTTATTCGTTCGGCTGGCGTATTTTTTACCTCGGAGTTTTTGCGCGGCCGGCGTTATTATGGCGCTAAGATTATTCCTAACCGCGGCGCTTGGTTGGAGTTTGAGGTAGACACCAATAATGTGATTTGGGTAAAGATAGATCGTAAGCGTAAGGTGGCGGCCACCTCACTCTTAAAAGCTTTTGGTTTGGCAGATAATGAAGCGATTAAGCAGGCTTTTGTTGATGTAGATAATCATCCCGACATGCATTATATTGAAGCCACCTTGAGCAAGGACACGGCCAAAGACGAGGCCGAAGGTTTGATTGAGGTGTATAAGCGCATTCGTCCGGGTGATTTGGCCACGGCTGATAACGCTCGTTCGTTAATTCATAACATGTTTTTTAATTTTGCCCGTTATGATTTTGGTCGGGTGGGGCGTTATAAACTTAATCAGCGTTTTGGTCTTAAATTGCCTATTAACAAAGAAACACGAGTTTTGCGTCTGGAAGATCTGTTGTTGATTCTTAAGGAAATTATCCGGCTTAATAACAGCCAGGAAGAGCCGGATGATATTGATCACTTGGGCAACCGTCGCGTGCGCGCCGTCGGTGAGTTGGTGCAGAATAAATTTCGCGTTGGTTTGGCTCGGTTGGAAAGAATTATTAAGGATAAAATGTCTACTCTAGATATTGCCACTTTAACGCCCAATCAGTTAATTAATGCTCGGCCGATTATTGGCGCCATCAAAGAATTCTTTATGTCGTCCCAGTTGTCGCAGTTTATGGACCAGACCAATCCGTTGGCGGAGTTGGAACACAAACGACGCTTGTCGGCCATGGGGCCGGGCGGGTTGTCAAGAGAACGGGCCGGTTTTGACGTACGCGATGTACATCGTACGCACTATGGCCGTATTTGTCCGATTGCCACGCCCGAAGGACCGAATATTGGTTTGGTTGGTCATTTGGCCTCTTATGCCCGCATTAATAGTTATGGTTTTATTGAAACCTGTTTTCGCAAAGTGATTCACGACTTGCCCAATGATGGCCGTTCGGCTATTGGAGAAATTTTACGTCAGGATATTAGCGATACAGCCGGTCGGTTGGTTGCTCGGAAGGGTGACAAGGTAACAGCCGAATTAGCCCAAAAATTAAAAGGGCTTAATGAATTAGAGCAGATAGCTGTAATACCGCACGCTACCGATCAAATAGAATGGTTAGACGCTTTTGAAGAAGAAAAACATATTACTACCGCCGCGACTACGCCAATAGACGAGAAAGGTTATTTTTTGGGCGAGCGGGCCGAGGTCAGACAACATGGTAATCCTAAATTGGAGGTGGTAGAGAAGATTGATTATATGGATGTTTCGCCACAGCAAATTATTTCCATCACTACTTCGTTGATACCATTTATTGAACACGATGACGCGGTGCGGGCTTTAATGGGTACTAACATGCAACGGCAGGCCGTACCTTGTGTTAAACCGCAAGCGCCGCTTATTGGTACGGGGGTGGAGGCCAAGGCGGCTCAGGATTCCGGACAGGTAATATTAAGCGAACAGGATGGCGAGGTAAGTTTGGTGCAAGGTAACCGAATAGAGGTAAAAGACAATGACGGCAAGATACATGTTTATAATTTGGGTAAATTTGTCCGCTCTAATGCTTCTACCTGTATGAACCAAAAGCCGATTGTCAGTAAAGGACAAAAAGTGGTTAAGGGTCAGGTGTTAGCTGATGGGGCGGCCACTGAATTAGGCGAATTAGCTATTGGCCAAAATGTGGTAGTAGCTTATATACCGTGGGAAGGCGGCAACTATGAAGACGCTGTATTACTGTCTGAACGTTTGGTGCATGACGATCGTTATACCTCCATACATATTGAGGATTACACTATTGATGTGCGCGACACTAAGTTAGGTCCCGAAGTGGTAACGCGTGATATCCCTAATGTGGGTGATGAAAAGCTTAAAGATTTGGACGATGAGGGTATTGTTCGGATTGGCGCCGAGGTGTCATCGGGCGATATCTTGGTCGGTAAGATTACACCTAAAGGTGAAACTGAATTGTCGGCCGAGGAAAAATTGTTGCGGGCTATTTTTGGTGAAAAAGCCAAAGACGTACGCGACTCCTCCTTATATTTGGAGCATGGCGAACATGGCAAGGTGATAGACGTTAAAATATTCTCCCGGGAAAATGGTGATCGTTTGCCGTCGGGTGTTATTAAATCTATTCAGGTGTCCATTGCCCAGCTTAGAAAAATTCAGGTAGGCGATAAAATGGCCGGTCGCCACGGCAACAAGGGTGTTATTTCTAAGATCGTGCCAGTGGAAGATATGCCTTTCTTGGCCGATGGTACACCGGTGGATATTATTTTAAATCCCTTGGGTGTAGCCTCCCGTATGAATATCGGTCAAATTTTGGAAACTCATTTGGGTTTGGCGGCCAGCAAGTTGGGCTATTATGTAGCTACCCGTCCTTTAAATGGCGTGCCGGAAAAAACTATTCGTTCGGAATTAATCAGGGCTGGCTATCCAGACGACGGTAAAATGACTTTATATCATGGTCGTACTGGTGTGCCGTTTGACGAACAAGTGACAGTAGGCGTTACTTATATGCTTAAGCTGAATCACTTGGTGGAGGATAAGATACACCAGCGTTCTATTGGTCCTTATTCCTTGGTTACTCAACAACCGTTGGGTGGCAAGGCGCAGTTTGGCGGTCAAAGGTTTGGCGAAATGGAAGTTTGGGCTTTGGAAGCTTATGGCGCGGCTTACAGTTTGCAGGAGATATTAACTATTAAGTCCGATGATGTGCCCGGCCGCTCCAAAGCTTACGAATCAATTATTAAAGGTGAGCCAATTACCAAACTTAACGTGCCGGAATCTTTTAACGTTTTGGTGCGTGAGTTAAAAGGGCTGGCTTTAGATGTGGAATTGATTAAAGACGGTCAGATAGTGTCGACTGATCGTAAAGACAGCGCGGAAAAACCTGTCGCGCAGAGTTAGTTTTTACCAGTTTTTACTAGCATCCTTATGACTTCTATGTTCCCGGAAAAAGAATATTTAAATGCCACGGATTTTGATTCAATTCGTTTGCGGTTAGCTTCGCCGGACCAAATAGGCAAGTGGTCTTACGGCGAGGTTACTAAACCGGAAACTATTAATTACCGTACGCAAAAGCCGGAAAAAGACGGTTTGTTTGACGAACGAATATTTGGTCCAACTAAAGACTGGGAGTGCTATTGCGGTAAATACAAACGCATTCGTTATCGCGGCATTGTCTGCGACAAGTGTGGCGTGGAAGTAACGCGCGCGGTGGTCCGCCGTGAAAGATTTGGTCATATTAAATTGGCCAGTCCAGTATCGCATATTTGGTTTTTGCGCGGCGTGCCCTCTAAAATTGGTTTAAGCCTGGGATTATCCGTGCAGGATTTGGAAAAGGTAATTTATTTTGCCTCTTTTATCATTACTAAGGTAGATGAGACAAAAAAGCAGGCTTTGTTAGAGCAGGTGACCACTGAATATAAAGCTAAGCGTAAAATTTTGGAAGCTGAGTTTCAACGACAGGTTGAAGCGGCTGGTCAGAAATCGGCCGGTCCGGAGTTGGATAAAGAAAAACGTTCTTTGGAAACTATTAAGAATGAGAAGTTGTCTAAGTTGGAACAGGCTTTTGAAACGGCCCGGCGTGAAATTAAAGAGCTTAAGGTGCTGCAGATTATTTCGGAGAGTCAGTACCAAGATTTATCGCTTAAGTATGGTCAGGTATTTGAGGCTTCCATTGGCGCCGAAGCAATTCATGAATTATTACAACGTATTGATTTGAAAAAAGAAATAGTCGCTCTGGAAAAGGAGGCGGTTACGGCAGTGCCGGCTAAACAGAAAAAAATAATTCGCCGCTTAAAGCTGCTAAAAAGTTTTTTGTCGGTTAATATTCGTCCAGAATGGACAATTTTGAATGTTTTGCCGGTTATACCGCCGGATTTGCGGCCAATGGTACAGTTGGATGGCGGTCGTTTTGCGACGTCTGATTTGAACGATTTATACCGCCGGGTGATTAATCGCAATAATCGTTTGAAGAGATTAATGGATTTGAACGCGCCGGAAGTTATCTGTCGCAACGAAAAGCGTATGTTGCAGGAAGCGGTTGACGCTTTGTTGGACAATAGTGCCCGTCACGGCAAAACCGTTACTGCTTCCACCGGCCAGCGACGCATGCTTAAATCAATTGCTGATATTCTTAAAGGCAAACAAGGTCGTTTTCGGCAGAATTTGTTGGGTAAACGTATTGATTATTCCGGTCGCAGCGTAATTGTAGTCGGTCCGACCTTGCAGTTGCATCAGTGCGGTTTGCCCAAACGCATGGCTCTGGAATTGTTTAAACCATTGGTTATTTCTAAATTAATCAGTCGTGAACTGGTACACAATGTGCGTAGCGCCAATCGGTTTATTGAATCGGGCAAAAGCGAAATCTGGGATATTTTAGAAGAAATTGTTAAGGGCTCTTATGTGATGTTGAACCGTGCCCCGACTTTGCATCGGTTAGGTATTCAGGCTTTCCAGCCGGTTTTAATAGAAGGCAAAGCTATTCAGGTGCATCCCTTGGTATGTCCGGCTTTTAACGCCGATTTTGACGGTGATCAAATGGCCGTACACGTGCCGTTGACCGAAGAAGCCAAGTGGGAAGCGGCTAATATTATGTTGTCGTCCAAGAATTTGCTTAAGCCCGCCACGGGCGAGCCGGTGGCTACTCCGTCCAAAGATATTGTGTTGGGTTGTTATTATATGACTAATAAAACAGAAGTTCCAGCCGGGCAAAAAATAAAATACTATTCCAGTCCCAATGAAGCGGTGTTAGCTTATCAGTTAAAGAAATTAACCTTGCAGCAGTCGGTTATAATACGCTTTGTCAATGGTGAGAAAAAGGAAACTTGTGTTGGTCGGGTATTATTTAACGAAATACTACCCGTCCGGCTGCAGTTTTGTAATGAGACGGTAGATAAAAAAGTGCTTAACCGTTTAGTGGCGCAATGTTTGAGTGAATATGGACTTAAGGAAACGGCGGAATTATTGGATCGTATTAAAGAAATGGGTTTTGAGTACTTAACTAAATCCGGTTTGTCTTGGGGTATGTCCGATTTACCTGAGGTGCCGGAACGGCAGGAAATGTATGCCGCGGCGGAACAGCAGATTGAGGATATTTATGAGCAGTATCAACAAGGTTTGTTAACCGACGAAGAGCGTCATATTAAAGTTATTGAAATTTGGGCTCAGGTTAAGGAAAAAGTTACAGAGTTGTCGCGTAAATCTTTGCCTAAAAAAGGTTCGGTTTATTCCATGATTCAGTCGGGCGCTCGTGGTTCCTGGGGACAAATTACTCAGATGATGGGTATGAAAGGTTTGGTAACCAACCCAGCCGGCGATACAATAGAATTGCCAGTTAAAGGTAATTTTAAAGAGGGTTTTGATGTTTTGGAATATTTTATTTCCACGCACGGCGCGCGCAAGGGTTTAACCGATACTGCTTTGCGTACGGCTAATGCCGGATATTTAACCCGTCGTTTGGTAGACGTGTCGCATGATATTGTGGTGGTAGAGGAAGATTGCGGTGATAGTGAAGGGTTTATTTTTACCACGGCTGACAGCGAAGATATTGGAGATTCTTTGGGGACACGGGCAATCGGTCGTTTCTTAGCTCGTGATGCGGTTCACCCGGAAACTAAGAAAGTAGTGCTAAAGAAGGGGCAACTAATTACTCCGGAGCAGGGTAAAAAATTAGATGAGTCAGGAATCACGGAACTTTATTTGCGTTCGCCGTTATCTTGTAAAACTCGCCGCGGTATTTGTCAAAAATGTTACGGTAACGATTTGGGTTTTAACAGTTTGGTGGAAATAGGTACTGCCGTTGGTATTATTGCCGCCCAGTCCATTGGCGAACCAGGCACCCAGTTAACTATGCGCACTTTCCATACTGGCGGTGTGGCTTCGGCCGAGGATATTACCCAAGGTTTACCCCGGGTGGAAGAAGTGTTTGAGGCGCGGCCGGTTAAACGAGCAGGTATTTTGGCCCCGGCTGATGGCCAAGTAGAGGTTTACAATAATGGCCGGCAGAAGTTTATTAAAATAACTTATCGTGATGCCGGTGAGGATATAATTAATTTGAATCGTTATGATGCCGCTAAGATTTTGGTGAAAAAGGGGTCTAAGGTAGAGGCGGCTCAGGTGGTGGCGGAGGCGGGCGACCAAAAAATTGCCGCGCCGCGCGCTGGTGTGGTAAGTCAGGTCAGCGACGATAAGATTGTGGTGTCTATTTCGGCCGAGACAGTCCAGGAGTTTGTTGTTCCTGGCGGTTTAGCTACTTGGGTTAAGAATGGCGAATTGGTCAGCCGCGGTCAGCAATTAACTGAGGGGAGTATTAATTTGCAGGAATTGTATAGCCTTAAAGGCAAAGAGGCGGTGCAGCGTTATATTCTTAAAGAGATTCAGTATATTTATTCTTCACAGGGTCAAAAATTAAATGATAAGCATATTGAATTAATAGTTCGGCAGATGTTCTCCCGTATGGTTATAACCGATCCAGGTAGTACTGATTTGTTGTCTGGCGAGGTGATAACGGTAGCGCAATTTGAGGAATTTAATGAGGCGGCTTTAGCTAAGAATGGTCGGCCGGCGCAGGGTGAGTATTTATTGTTAGGTATCACTAAAGCGTCTTTGTCGACTGATAGTTTCTTGTCAGCGGCTTCTTTCCAAGAGACGGCTCGGGTATTAATAGACGCGGCAGTCACTGGTAAAATTGATTATTTGCGCGGGCTTAAGGAGAATGTAATTATAGGTCGTTTGATTCCGGCTGGCACCGGTTATGGTCCTAAAGCGGAACGTTTAATGCAGGCGATGTCTGAATTACAGGTGGTGCGCGAAGCGGCGGCTAAGGAAGCGGCGGCTAAGGCTGAGGCTGAGTTGCAATTAAGGTTACAAGAACAGGCGGCCGCTTTAGGAGAACAGCCTACTATTGAGTCGGTGGTGTAGGTTTGATTGGTGTCAGGTGAAATAAAACGCGTATCAGACTGGTACGCGTTTTATTAGGGAGCTGTAAAAATTAAAGAAAAAGCGGGGAGTGGTCGGGTAACAGTTTTTCCGTTATACTGACTTAGTAAACTACTAATGGATTATGGCTCGTAATCAAGGTAAGATTGCCAGCGGCGGTAAAGAAACCAGGCCCAATACTGGTTTATCGCCCGAAACCAAGCACGGTTTAGTGGTGGTTTTTTTATTGGCCGTGGCTTTAATATTTATTTTGGCTTTCTTGGATATGTCGGGTCTGATTGGGCAAGGCATAAAGAATAGTTTAATTTTTTTATTTGGCTGGCAAGCTTATTTAATACCATTAATTTTGTTAATAATCGGTTACGCTCTGTTGCAGCCTGGTTGGCATTGGCATACGCGGCAGTTAATAGGTTTATTACTGGTTTTATTTGGAGTAGCCGGTATTATTGAATCAACCGTGCCGCTTAATCATTGGTGGTTAAGCGTACAGACCGGGCAAGGTGGCGGTTATTTGGGATTTATTTGTTTGTGGTTATTAACTCCTGTATTAGGTGATTGGGGAACCATAGTTTTATTGAGCGCTGTGACGGTATCCGGAATTTTAATTTTGTTTGATACCGCGCCGCTTAGTTTATATCAGAGGTTTAAGAATAAATTTAGCTCTTGGAAGCAGGCGCTTAATCAACCCGTGACCAAAATTGACGCGGATAAAGCCAAACATTCCATTACGTCACCAGTAAAAACAGAGGCGCCGGTTGGCAAGTTAACCGAGCAGGTTAGGCCAGTATTAAATAAAGTGTTCAAGCCGCGGCCTGAAATCAAAACAGCGGCCACGTCGGTTGGGGAAGCGGTTAAGTTGCCTTTACCGCCGCGGCAGATAAAAATTAGTACGGATTTATTGGAAGAAAGAAAAGGAAAACCGACTTCGGGCGATATTGAGACCAATAAAGAAAAAATTCAGCAGACGTTGCTTAATTTTGGTATTGAGGTGGAAATGGGTCCGGTTAATGTGGGGCCGACGGTAACGCAATATACTTTAGCGCCGGCCCAAGGAGTTAAATTATCTCATATTACCACCTTAAGCAATGATTTATCGTTGGCTCTAGCAGCTCATCCGTTGCGTATTGAAGCGCCTATCCCCGGTCAGTCCTTGGTCGGTATAGAAGTGCCTAACCAAACCGTAGCTTTGGTTGGTTTACGCGAGGTAATTGAATCAGAACAATTTAAAAAACGGACATCTAATTTAACGGTGGCGCTGGGCAAAGACGTGGCGGGACAGTCTTTTGTGGCCAATTTAGAAAAGATGCCGCACTTATTAATTGCCGGCGCCACTGGTTCAGGTAAATCAGTTTGCATTAACAGTATTTTATTGTCTTTGCTTTATACTAATTCACCAGATGAGTTGAAATTAATTTTAGTGGATCCGAAACGGGTAGAGTTGTCATCTTATAATGATATACCCCATTTATTAACGCCAGTTATTACTGACGTCAATAAAACAATTAATGCTTTAAAATGGGTGGTAGGCGAAATGGATCGGCGCTACCAAGTTTTAAGTCTGGCCGGCAAACGTAATATTCAATCATTTAACCAACTAGGCGGCGAGTTAATACCTTATATAGTCGTGGTTATTGACGAGCTGGCAGATTTAATGGCTGTAGCCGCTCAGGATGTAGAAACGGCGATTATTCGATTGGCGCAGATGGCGCGGGCGGTAGGCATTCACTTGGTAGTGGCTACCCAACGGCCGTCAGTGGATGTAATTACCGGTTTAATTAAAGCCAATATTACCTCTCGGGTGGCATTTGCCGTGGCCTCCAATATGGATTCGCGGACTATTTTGGATACTAGTGGCGCTGAAAAATTGTTAGGCCGCGGCGATGCTTTATTTATTTCAGCCGAGTTGTCTAAACCTAAACGTTTGCAAGCCGCTTTTGTTAGCGACGGAGAAATAGAGCGGGTAACAGAATTTCTTAAACAAGCGGCTAAGCCTGATTACCGACCGGAAGTGGTGGTTAAGTCGTCCGGTGGTGCGGGCGGCGCCACGACCGACTACAACAGTGATGACAGTGATGAATTATTAAGTGAGGCTCAGGATATTGTAATTAAGGCAGGCAAGGCTTCGGCCTCGTTTTTACAACGTCGCTTACGCGTTGGTTATGCCCGCGCCGCCCGATTGTTGGACTTATTGGAAGAGCGGGGAGTAATTGGTCCGGGAGACGGCGCTAAGCCGCGCGACGTGTTGCTTTCGCGTCAGGATCTAATTAACGATACGGTTGATTTGTCGGCCATAGATGTCGCTGAGCAAGATTTGGTTGAGGAGAAATCGACAGAAGAAAATGAAGAGGCGGTTGAAACGGAGGAATCTACCAACCAAGAGTCGGATCTTTAATTATGGGGCGTTTCACCAGACAGGATTTATCAGCTGACGATAGCGGCGGAGCTTTGTTACGGCGTTGTCGCCAACAAAGTGGTCTATCTTTGGATAAAGTGAGTCAAATAATGGGAACCCCCAAACGTTATTTGTTAGCTTTGGAGCAGGATCGTTGGTATGATTTACCCTCGGGTGGTTATGCGCGTTTATTTTCTAAAAAGTACGCTGAATTTTTAGGTTTACCAGAAAAGTCAGTGACGCCGCCTACCATTTTACCAAACATGATTCGCTGGCAATGGCAGTCCAAATTAAAAAATAATTATTTACTTTCCCCGGGTTGGCGACGGGGTAAATTTCTTTTATTGTCAGTAATAGGTCTGGTAATTTTACTTTATTTATTGGTGGCCGCTTGGTCGGCTTTGGTACCGCCCCGGTTTAAATTAATTACACCTTTGTCCGATACGGTAACTAGTGAACCGGTTGTGGATTTTGTGGGTACTACTCAAGCCGGTACTTTAGTTTCTATTAATAGTCAGGCAGTGGAAGTTAACGAAGCAGGGCAGTTTAAGGCATCGGTGCCGTTGCAGCCGGGTCTTAATACTCTAATTGTGGCCGCTCAAAAAAGTTATGGTCAAAAAGTTACATTGGTGCGGTATGTCATGTATAAACCAAACAGTAATAAATTTTAGGGTTAAAAAATAGTTTTAGATAGTTTAAGTGGCTTTTTGGATTTAGGCGTGGTATTATATTTAAACTAAATATTAATAATTAAGGGGGGAGTTTTTTATGAAAAACAGCGCTAAAAAAACTACTTTCGGCGATAATGATGGTCGAACCAAAGCGGCCGAGCTGGCAATTAGTCAGATTAAAGAACGTTTTGGCGAGGGAGCGATTATGAAATTGGGTGAGGCTAGGGCTATGTCGGTGGATACCATACCGACCGGCTGTTTGTCTTTGGATATTGCTTTGGGCGGTGGTTTGCCACGGGGGCGGGTAATTGAAGTATTTGGTCCGGAAGCGTCGGGAAAGACAACTTTAACATTGCACGCTATTGCTGAGGTGCAAAAGGCTGGCGGGTTAGCCGCTTTTGTGGATGCCGAGCATGCTTTAGATCCTTTGTATGCTAAGAAAATAGGTGTCAATATAGATGAATTGTTGATTTCTCAGCCAGATACCGGCGAGCAGGCCTTGGAAATAGTGGATACTTTGGTGCGTTCTAACGGCGTGGATATTATTGTAGTTGATTCAGTAGCGGCGCTTACTCCCAAAGCGGAAATAGAAGGCGACATGGGTGATCAGCATATGGGTTTGCAGGCTAGATTAATGAGTCAGGCGCTCCGTAAATTAACGGCCATTATTTCTAAATCTAAAACGGTGGTTATTTTCTTAAATCAGACTAGAATGAAAATAGGTGTCTTTTTTGGTAATCCAGAAACCACCACTGGCGGTATGGCTTTGAAGTTTTATTCTTCCGTCCGTGTGGAAATTAGGCGGATTGGTCAAATTAAGCAGGGCGAAAGAATGATTGGTAATCGTACCCGAGTTAAAGTGGTTAAGAATAAAGTCGCGCCACCTTTTCAGGGAGCGGAGTTTGATATTATGTATAATGAGGGAATTTCTTTGTCCGGCGATTTAGTTGATTTAGGTACGACTAAGGAAGTAATAAAAAAGAGCGGCAATACTTTTAGTTATGGTGAAATTAAACTAGGGGTTGGTCGTGAACAAGCTAAGCAATTTTTAAGAGATAATCCTAAAATATTCAAGCAAATTCGTGAAGAAATTTTAAAAAAGGTGAATGAGGAGCGGTTGGCTGAAAAATAGTTTTAAGGTCGCTTATTCTATTATTCATCGGTAAGCAAGTTAAAATCAAAACCGCTCCTATTTAATAGGAGTGGTTTTAGGAGTGGTTTTGAAAAAGGAGGATCTTTAGGCTCTTTCCACGTAGTCGCCGGTTTCGGTGTTAATTATCACTTTTTCGTCGTTTTTTATGAACAAGGGTACATTAATAGTGATCCCCGTTTCCAAGACTGCTTGTTTGCTGCCGCCAGTGGCGGTGTCACCTTTAATGCCCGGCGGGGTTTCCACCACTTTGAGGGTAACTTTTTTGGGTAGTTCTACGTTAACCGGCAAGCCATTAAAAGTTAGTATATTTACTTCCAAACCGTCAGTCAGATAGCCAATTTGTTTGCCTAAAGCTTCTTTACTGAAATCAAATTGTTCAAAGGTTTCCTGGTTCATAAAGTGGCAACCACTGTCATCAGCGTATAAGAAATTGGCTTTTAAGCGCGCCATATCAGCCTCTTCCACTTTGTCGCCGGGTTTAAAGGTTTGTTCCAAGACTTTGCCATTTAACAAATGCCGTAGTTTAGTGCGCATGACCGGTTTGCGTTGAGCCGTACGCATAAAAGAGGCTTCTAAAACCAGGTAAGGTTCATTATTTACCAAAATATTAAGACCAACGCGAATAGAATTCAAAGACGGTAAAACAGACATAATATAAAGTCAGGTAATTAACCAATTATTTAGCTACAAAAGGTATTAAAGCCATGAAACGAGAACGTTTTATGGCTAAAGCCAGTTTACGTTGGTGTTTCATACAAGTACCAGTTCGTCGACGAGGTAGAATTTTGCCATAGCCGGACAAAAACTTTTGCAGAATGCGCGTATCTTTATAGTCAACTTCGTTTAAACCATTTACACAAAAATAACAAACACGCGGTTTAGCCGGAGCGGGGGTATTATTTTTTTTCGTTATGAACATAAAAATTAACTAATAACTAAAAGGGGATATCCTCCACGTTAACTTGTTCTTCGCCTTCCACCAGGGTGTCAGCCAAGGGGACGTCATTGTTTTCTAAAGGACCAGTTGAAGTATTGGCGCCTGGGCGATCCAACATGATCATATTTTCGGCAATAATTTCCGTGCGCCAGTGTTTTAGTCCTTGGGCATCATCCCAAGAACGAGTTTGCAGGCGTCCTTCCACAAAGACTTTAGAACCTTTTTTTAGATATTGACCGCAGATTTCAGCCAAGCGGCGCCAGGCTACCACGTTATGATATTCAGTCTTGTCTTGTCGTTCGCCAGCCGAATTGGTCCAACGCAGATTAGTGGCTACGGTAAAAGTAGCCACGCTGGCGCCTTGAGAGGTGGTGCGTATTTCTGGATCGCGCGTTACGTTGCCGATAATCATTGATTTATTTAGATAATTCATAGTATTTTACCTTGTTTGGTTGTTGCTTGGTGGCAGGGCAACCATTAGTAAGTTATAAAAATTATTTAACAATTTCTTGCTCCAAAATTTTTTCCAGTTTTTTGTCCAAATCTTCCAACTGGACTGGCCCGCTTGTGGCTGGTTTGTCTTCGCCAGCCGGTGTTGGTTTATCAGATTGGTTTTCGTCGGCGGTTTCTTTAAGCTGTAATTTTTGCAGTTTTTCCCGGAAGGCTTTTTCTTTAGCTTCCTGTTCGGGGGTTTTTAGTAATTTAACTACTAGTTGACTGCGCAAAATATCAGGTGACATGCGAAACCAATTATTAACTCGGCTAACCGCTTGAGTATCCAAATCCAGTTCCATAACGATATAGTTACCGTGACGCAGGTTTTTGATTGGGTAAGCTAGTTTACGTTTACCTAGCACTTCATCTTTGGTGATAGTGGCGCCTTCTTGTTGCAGCATAGATCGGACTTTATCCTGGATAGAGCTGTCATCTTCGCTGCCTGCTTTAACCGGAATGATATACATTAATTCGTAATGCTTCATATTTAATATATTTGCTAAAAATAAAAAACGCTCAAGTTTAGATCCCTTAACAGTAAAACCCCTCTAACCATTAAGGATCTCCACCACTTATTTTTAAGAGTGGTCCGTCCGAGGACGGTATTTCAGGAGATGTGGAGCGCCAAACTTACTAGCGCTAACCTGAGCAGATATTAGCATAGTTGATTATTTTTGGCAAGGGGGAAAGGACGATTAAAATTACTAATCAAGGGTGGCGAAATAGGGGACTGTCTAAAGTCTAAGAGTTAATAATTAAGGTCAAAAGATTAAACTTCCGGTTGGACAGGAAGTTTTATTTAGAAATTAGTTATTAGAATTTAGAGTTTTTTATTATGGTGCTATACTATCTTCTGTTATGTCGCAGTATGTTTTTATTTTGGGTCGTGAACCTCAATTGAGTTTGGCCGAAATAAATGTTCAGTTAGCGCAATGGAAATTGTCGGCTGATTGGCTGTCTGTTACGCCATTTTATGCCGTAGTCCAGGCGGATTTACCATTGGATTTTTTTGACCGTTTAGCTGGTACTGTTAAAATTGGTTTAGTAATAGCGGAGATTGATAATGCCGCCGCGCCGGTCAAGGGAGCTTTAAAAGATTTTTTAATGGGTAATTTTTCAACGGAATATTTATTTGGTTTCAGTTGGTATGGCCGCCGCGTACCGCGTTGGTTAAATCGGTTAGGTCTGATTTTAAAAAAGGAATTAAGTCAGTCTGGACAACGCGCCCGTTATGTCGTATCGCGTCAGTCTGTTTTATCTTCAGTGGTAGTGGAAAAAAACCATTTGTTGCCGCCGCGCGGTTTGGAGTTTATATTTTTGCCACACAACAATAAATTGTGGTTGGCGCGCACTTTAAAAGTGCAGAATTTTATTGATTGGTCTAAGCGCGATTATGGTCGCCCCGCCCGCGCGGCGCGGGTGGGTATGTTGCCGCCAAAATTAGCCCGGTTAATGATTAACTTGTCAGGCTCTAACCAGGTTGAGCCGTTGTTAGATCCGTTTTGTGGTTCGGGCACTGTTTTGCAGGAGGCCGCTTTGTTGGGGTATACTCAACTATGGGGATCGGATTTGGACAAAGCGGGAATAGACCGCACTCGTCGCAACTTGGACTGGCTGCGTAGCCAGCGGCCGATTAATTTTACTTACCAGGCAATAGTAGCCGATGCCAGACGATTAAGTACGGCTGTATCTGCCAGGCAGTTTGGCGCGGTGGTAACCGAACCTTATCTTGGCCCGCCCCTAAAAGGTCAGGTTTCCCCGGATAAATTAAAAAGAATTCAAGACCAGTTAACAGTTTTTTACAAAGACATTTTACAGAGTTTATATCGGGTTATAAAACCAGGCGGTAGCTTGGTTATGGTTTGGCCGGCTTGGCGTTTAAAAAATGGTCAGTTGTTAACCTTGCCGTTATTGCAGACAGCGCATAAGTTGGGTTTTAAGGAACAGCAGTTATTACCGCCGGCCGCGCCAGTTGATTGGCATAATCTACGCGGTTCTTACCTTTATCACCGGCCGGAACAATACGTGGCCCGGGAGATTTGGGTATTTAAAAAATAAAATCAGATGGCTTAATTTTTTAAAGCCAGCTTTCTAGGTATTTGCGATTTTTTAATAAGTTAGTTAGACTTAATAAAAGTGAATAGAAGAGTCCTTTTGAGGATTCTTTTTTGCTTATTAAGAAAAACTATGATTTATTATAAAAACCGGTTAAATATTGAGTTGATTGATTTGCATATTCATATTGGCGGAGCTGTAGCGCCGCACATTATGTGGGAGTTAGCTCATCAACAAGGATTAAAATTGCCAGCCAAGAATTATTGGGATTTTTGGCAATTGATAACAGCCACTAGCACTACCGTACAGAATCTTGAGGATTATGTCGGTATTATGCATCAATGGACGGAAAAAATTCAATCCAGCCCGGCCGCCATGGAACGCTGCGTTTATGCCATTATTGGCAAGGAGTATCGCTCTTCCAATATTAATCAGATTGAATTAAGGTTTAACCCGATGAAACGTAATAATGGCGGACAAATGGATTTGGATCATATTATTCAGTCTAGTCTGAACAGTATGTACCGGGCCAGTTTGGATTTTGGTGTTAAGGCTGGATTAATTTTTTGTTTGGCGCGCGAATTCAGTTTTGAACTTAACGAGATCATAGTTAAAAAGGCTATTAAGTATCAGAAGTGGGGCGTGGTTGGTATAGATATTGCCGGTCCGGAAAAACATACTTTTGAGCAAGATCCGGATTTTGCCCGTTATGTTAAATTATTCGCTCAAGCTAAAGCAGCTGGTTTGGGTTTAACCGTGCATACTGGCGAAACTGATGCCACTGGTCCTAATAGCGTGTGGCAGGTGTTAAAAGACATAAAACCGCAACGCATCGGGCATGGTATTCAATCGGTTAAGGACGAGTCTTTATTGCAGGAATTAAGTCGGCAGGGGACAGTGCTGGAACTGTGTCCGTCTTCCAATTTGCAGACCCAAGCGGTTAAGGATGTTAAGGAGCTTAAGACTATTATTAATAAACTTAAAGAGTTTAAGGTTAAGTTTACTATTAATACCGATGGTCCTTATTTGCTTAATAGCAATATGAAGAAAGAAATTGATTTATTGTTGAACAATGACATTATGACGGAAGAAGAATTAAAACAGAGTTTCGCTTTGGCCCGGGAAGTCAGTTTTATTAAGTAATTACTGGTGAGTTTATAATTTACAGAGGACTGGTTATATTTTTATTTATAAAATAATGTGTTAGTCAACACGTTAGTACAAGTTAAAAAACAAAAATAACTAGTATTTAAGTCCGATTAGAGTCGCAAAACGTCCTTGGTCGGGTTGATTGAGGCGTTGGTCCCGATAATGAGAAAAGAAATTATTATCATGGGCGGTACACAACCCACTGTCAAAAATATTAGTCGGCTTAACCCCAGCTTGCATTAACTGGTCGCCTAGACGCGCGGTTAAATTAATAGCAGTTAAACCCGAAGGGAGTAAGGTTAGGTAAGGGCGCCAAGACGGTAAAGCCATTAGCGGGTGTTTGGTATAAACATAACAGCACTGGCGAATACCCGGGCCAAGACCAATGATTAAAGTTGTGGCGGAAGTGTTGAATTGAGCATTCATTAAATTGATTGTTTTAGCTATGATATTTAAGTTAATGCCTTGCCAGCCGGCATGAACCAGGCCAATAGCTTGGTGAGCAGGGTCATATATTAATACGGACAAACAATCGCCTACCATGTGCCATAGATATAAGTCCGGTTCGTTAGTAATTAAACCGTCGGCTTTAAGTTTGTAGTCGTTTTGCAGCACGCCATAACCAGCGTCCCCGCGGCCAACCCGCAAGACAGTGTCGCTGTTTTGCAATTCAGCGCTTATTACTTTTGAGCTGTTTAACTTGAGGTGTTCCAAAAATTTACGGCGGTTATCTGCCACTGAATTTTTTTCTCCCCAAAGAAAGGACATATTGCCATCGGCGGTAGTGGAAAAAGCTTGGCAAATGAGGGGGTAGTTAGCTAGGGCAGGTAAAGAGTAGCTCATGATTGCAACAGGATTTTAAGCCGGGAAATAATTTTATCAGTAGCTTGTTCTCCTATATTTACAATTTGGGGCCCGATATTACCGGTAAAATATTCACTCCAACTCGCATATTTAACTAAAGATAGTTCTAATATTAAATCGGCCTGACGAATAGAGCGTTTGGCTAAGTTATAGCGCATTACTTCTAGAGTTCTTTTGGAAATTTTATCCAGTCGAGTATCTTTTAGGGAAAATCTGCCACTCGCTTGGTAATTATCTAAATTAACGGCTAGGACAATATCGGCCCCCTGTTGTTTTACCAAATTGTCTGGTACGGGATTGCTAATGCCGCCATCTACCAATAAACATGACTTATAAACAACAGGTTTAAAAAAATTAGGTATGGCCATGCTGGCGCGCACGGCAAAAGCTAAATTGCCTTTGTCAAAAACTACAGGTTCCCCCGATATTAAATCCGTGGCTACAATTTTTAAGGGTATTTTTAAATCATTAAAAGAGGCATTCTTGAGCCAGTTGTTTAGTAGTTTTTCTAGCCGTTCACCTTTAATTAATCCGCCGCTTAAAGACGGTTCAATAAAACTAAGCAACTTTTCTTTTTTCATGCCAACCGTGAGTTCCTCCAGTTTATCCAAGTTTTTATATAAAGCGTAATGAGCCCCCACCCAAGCGCCAATACTAGAACCGGCTAGGTAGTCTATAGCAATATTATGTTTAATTAAAGATTTAATAACGCCAACGTGCGCTAAACCGCGACTACCGCCGCTGCCCAAAGCTAAACCTAATTTTTTGATCGCCGGTTGTTTCATACACTAAATCTAAAATGACATATATCGCCGTCCTGTATAACGTAATTTTTCCCTTCCAGACGCAGTTTGCCTTTGTCACGGGCGCCGCTTTCGCCGCCACAGTCCACAAAATCCTGATAACTGATTACTTCGGCTCGAATAAAGCCGCGTTCAAAATCGGTGTGAATTACTCCGGCCGCTTGTGGCGCTTTACTGCCCTGGGTGATAGTCCAGGCGCGGCTTTCCTTGGCGCCGGAGGTAAAAAAGGTAATTAAGTTTAATAATTTATAACTAGCGGTGATCAATTTTTCTAAACCAGTTTGTTTAAGGCCTAATTCCCGCATTAGTCCGGCCGTTTCAACTGGCGGCAGGTCGGCCAGCTCGGCTTCCAATTTAGCTGATACGGCTATAGCGGGGGACAGTTTCAAATTAGCCGGTATTTCAGTTACGCCTTCATCTACATTAATTACATATAGTAACGGTTTAGCTGTTAACAATTGTATTTCTTTTGTGTAAATTATTTCTTTATCATCTGGAATTAGTGTGCGCGCGGCCAAGCCTTGGCTGAGGTGTTTTTCCAGTTTTTCATACCAGTTAATTTGCAGAGGCACTGTTTTATCTTGGCCGCTTTTTAATTTGGGCCGCAAACTGGCCAGACGTTTTTGCACGGTTACTAAATCCGCCATCACTAGTTCCAAATTTATTACTTCGGCGTCAGACTGGGGATTTACTTCATTGGCCACATGGATTATATTGCTGTCTTTAAAATCTCTGACCACTTGCACTAAGGCGTCCACTTCACGGATGTTGGCTAAAAATTGATTGCCTAATCCTTCGCCTTGGTGAGCGTTTTTTACCAAGCCCGCGATATCAACGAATTCTATAGTGGTTGGTACAGTTTTGTCTGAGTGAGACAGTTCAGTTAGCTTAGTTAGGCGTTGGTCCGGCACTTCCACTACGCCGACATTGGGATCAATGGTGGCAAAGGGGTAGTTTTCAATAGTGACCGCCTTACGGGTTAGAGCTTTAAACAAGGTTGATTTGCCTACGTTAGGTAATCCGACAATGCCGATTTGAAAAGACATAGAAAACTAGAATGAAGGGTCAAGAATAATGAATTAAGAAAAATCATAATTTTAAATTGAATTCTTGATTCTATTCTACTTTACCTTAATTTAGCCATTTGGCAAGGTTAAAAATGATCTTTATAATAATATGGTCATATGTTGCGAGTAGTTTTGGACACTAATGTATTGATCAACGCCGACAAGGGACAGTTCAGTTATCCTAAACGGATTTTGGATTTGGTTTTAAGCGGTAAGCTGGAAGCTGTTATAACCGAATCAGTAGCGCGGGAAAATATTTTACTGATAAATCGGTTGGTGCGCGATTCTAGGTTAAAAGCCGATTTGCAGGATTTTTTTATTAGGGCTGAACGGGTGACGCCAGCTAGAGTACAGGCACAAATAGAGGACAAAGAAGATATTAAATTGTTATCAGCCGCGTTGGGTGGTCGGGCGCAATATTTAATAACCGAGGACCGACACCTGTTGGATTTGGATAATTTTCAAGGTGTGACTATTGTTACGCCGGAGCAGTTTTGGCGTCTTTGGGAAAAGGGTGATCAACGTCAAGCTTGGCGTGATTGGACCAAAAATATTTTAGGCAATTAATTTATGTCAGAGAAAATAGGGGAATCCTTTTGGCCGATTATGGCTAAGGAAACAATACACCACAGTGGTTTGCGATCGGTGTTTGAACAAGGCGGGTTTAAAGCCGCTGGTAGTTATTTTTTGGAATTACTTAAAGCTCAGGTTGATTATATACATGAGTCAGCCGCTTCTTTTTGGTCGGATAGAGCCAAGTTACAAACCAAACCGGGTTTAATAATAAGCAATCACCCAGGTTATGTAGAAATACCAGCTATTTTACAAACTATTGAACGACGCGATCTTAAAATAATGGTGAATCAAGTTTTGTATGAGGAATTTAGCCGAGAGTTTGGTAGACAGTATTTTATACCTAATGTTAAAACACGGCCAGAGTTGATAAAAAATATTAAGACTATTATTGAACATATTCAGCAGGGCGGCGCTTTTATGATTTTTCCTGACGGTGGTCATAAGTCGATTCGGCCTGGCCAGCCGCCTCAATTTATGGGTGGTTTTCGCGCTCTGCTTAATCGTTTGCGTCCGGACGATATGATTTATTCTTTTTTTATCAACCCGGAGCAGTCAGAGGGTTTTCGTCGCAGTTTATCCCAAGATTTTTCTGGCTTGGTTTTAGCCAAAATTAGTCAAGACAAGTTTGATATTAACGATCATAAGGAGGTTAGGCGTTTTGCTGTGGATGAAAATTATAGTGAAGCGAGTGAGTGGCAATCTTTACTTAAATCTAAAAATAGTAATAATAGTCAAGGTGATAATGCTTTGTTAACGGAAAATTATTACAGAAAGTTCCGATCAGGTTTTTAGGCACTGAGGTTGGTAGTCAAGTAGTTTTCATCAAACTCTTCTATTTTTAACAATGAGAATAGGAGAGGTGGATTATTTATTAGGATTTAATACCCAGTTCTTTACGTCGGGCTTCTACTTCATCTAAGATTTTTTTACGCAGCCGAATATGTTTGGGTGTTATTTCTACCAATTCGTCTGGACCAATGTACTCTAGAGCATCCTCCAGATCCATTTCTTTAGGTTTATTAAAATGTTCAGCCGAACCGTCGCCTTTGGAGCGCATATTGCTAAGTTGTTTGCTTTTGCACACGTTTACTCTAAGATCATTAGACCGGGCGTTTTGCCCGACTATTTGCCCTTTATATACTTTAACCGCTGGACCAACAAACATAACTCCCCGGTCTTGCACGTTAAGTAAACCGTATAAGTTGGTTTCACCGCTTTCGTAGGCCACCAAAGATCCTTGTTCGCGTTTAGGCCAGTTACCGGGATCGGGTTGGTAATCGTAAAATAAACTGTTCATTATACCGAGTCCTCGGGTATCGGTAATAAATTCATTGCGGTAACCAAGCAGGCCTTTGGTCGGCACTATGAATTCCAGCAGGGCTTGTTTGTTGTCCACTTTCATTTCTTTTAATTCGCCTCGCCGGCTGCCCAGTTTTTGAATGACAATGCCGGTGTAGTCTTCGGGTACCTCAATAAATAATTGTTCATAAGGTGTTAAGACTTGGCCATCAACCAGCCGGTTTATTACCTGGGGTTGGGAAACTTGTAGTTCATAGCCTTCGCGACGTAAGCGTTCCAATAAGATAGCCAAATGTAATTCACCCCGCCCAGAAACAGTCCAAGCGCCGGGTTGGTTTTCTTCAACACGTAAAGCTACGTCAGTCTCCAGCTCTTTAAACAGACGCTCTTTAATTTGGCGGGAAGTGGTAAATTGGCCGTCTTGTCCGGCAAAAGGCGAGTCATTAATAGTGACTGTTAATTTAACTGTCGGTTCTTCTACTGATAATAAAGGTAAGGCCTGAGGTTGTTCGGCGTCGGCTACTGTTTCACCAATGGTTATATCCTCAATGCCAGCCAGCGCCACAATATCGCCAGCCTGAGCCTGGTTTACTTCTATTCGGTCCAAACCTTCAAAAGTCATTAAGGAAAGTAAGCGACGGTTTTTTATTTCTCCGGCGCGGTTGATGTGTGCCACGGTTTGACCTTGGCTAACCGTGCCCTGGAAAATACGGCCGGTGGCCAGTCGGCCTTTGAAAGTGTCAGCGCTTAAAGTGGTGATTAGTATTTGCAGCGGTTTGGTCGGGTCGCCGGTTGGCGGGGGAATATGATGAATAATCGCTTGAAAAATTGGAGAAATATCGGTCATGGTGGCCAAATTGGCCGTTGCGCCCGCCCGGCCCAGCTTAGCAGCGGCGTAAACTACTGGAAAATCCAACGCTTGGTCATCAGCGCCCAATTCCACGAACAAATCAAAAGTTTTATTCAAGGCATAATCGGGCCGGGCGTCAGCTTTATCTATTTTGTTTATTACCACAACTATTTTTAGTTTCATCTCTAGGGCGCGCCTAAGCACAAAACGCGTTTGCGGCATAGGACCCTCTTTGGCGTCTATCAACAGTAAGCAGCCGTTAGCCAAGGTCAGGACGCGTTCTACTTCGCCGCCAAAGTCAGCGTGACCAGGTGTATCAATAATGTTTATTTTAGTACCTTGCCAGTTGACCGAAGCATTTTTGGAGAAAATGGTAATGCCGCGTTCCTTTTCTAGTTCATTGCTGTCCATTATCAAATCAACCTGTTGCAGTTCTTTACCTAGTTTGGTACGGCTTTGTCTAAGTAACGCGTCAACTAAGGTAGTTTTACCGTGGTCAACGTGGGCAATAATGGCCACGTTTCTAATATTCATAGGATTTTATAAAAGTAGATATGGTTGGCTAACAAAAAATCCCCACTTGGGGAAACAGTGAACCTGTTTAACTAACTGATAATAGTGTTTTATAGCAGATTTGTCAAGATTAATTTTTGTTTATAATTTTTATTAACTTAGGGTAAAATTTTTCAGATAGCAAAAGACACAAGTTTATTTTTTAAGACCGACTATAACCATTTTACGTTTTTTCTTTAACAAAGAGGGTCGTATACGTATTATTTTTATACACCCTGGCGATTGGTGAATAACTGCAGAGAGAGTTGATCTATCAGTCACTCGGTGTGGAATAGGAATTTTAAATCAAACTAAAACCACCCCGTTTAACGGGGTGGTTAAGTATTGGTAATTTACCAACGGTTCTGTCGAGGGGCGCCAGAGGAGTGGCCGCCGCCGAAACCACCGCGGTTGAAACCACCGGAGCGGGGCGGGCGGGGAGCCATCGGGCGGGCTTCATTCACGGTCAAAGTGCGACCGTTAAAGTCTTTGCCATGGAACATGTCTATAGCAGCCTGGGCTTCCTCGTCAGAGGACATTTCAACGAAACCGAAACCTTTGGATCGGCCGGACATTTTGTCCACGATAACCGAGGCCGAGGTAACGGTGCCAGCTTGCGAGAAGTGATTCTGCAAGTCGGCGTCGGTGGTGCTGTAAGGCAAACCACCAACGTATAATTTCTTCGCCATCTTATTGAGAAAAACTAAGTGATAAAACGTGTAAGGCGACCTCTTCTCCTTACCCTTCTTTGACCACTCATGGTTTGAGTAATCGGTATCTTAAGGAAACTTGTGGTTTAAACTTAAGATAAGAAACTGGCGAAGAACTCTTACAACTGGCGGTAGTATAGCAATTAATAAAGTTTTTGTCAACGGTTAAGGTAATAAGGTTAATATGATCAGTAGTTTAATAAATAAAGTAGCTCCGCCGGGGTGGGCAGAGCTACGGGTTGAAATAGTTATTTTAGATTTAGATAAAAACAAAGGCGTTTCCAAAAGGATTTGTTTTTATCGTAATTGATTGTGCCGTACATAAAATACGGTGTGCCGTCTTCGAATGTCATTTTGTCCTTTATCTTTAGAACAATTCCATTAGAAAACATAACTTTAAAAGTAGAATCAGGATAAGTTTCTATTAGTTTTCTACCCCGGTTGTTTGCTTCTAGGCTGAGTTTTATTTTACCCGAGTCAGTAACGACATATTCCGGATAGATACCATTAATAGTTATAGGGTAATTATCTGTGGGTAATTGTACGCCGTTTGGTTTAATTGAATAAGGACCAACGTATAGTGTGTCCCAAGCGGGGACATTATATAGGGGTATTGGTCGCCAGCCATTTTGTTCTAACAAAGAGAAACCTTTTTTTAAATAGTCCTCCTGGTAAGAGACGGCTGCTAATTTGCCAATTTTGTAGTCGTACTTTTTGAGCCAAACCAGTACGCTATCAAAGGTTGCTGGAACAGGAAACGGACGATTTATTAAGTAATGGTCAAGCAACCAATTCAGCCATTTATCAGGATTTAAACCTTGGGCTTGTAAATATAAACAATATACGTAGCCTTTATTGTAATAAGTTTCAAACTGGCTATCACATATATTATTTTCTTTTAAGTTATTACAGAATAGACGTAATTTGGCACGATAGAGTATTCCCGATAGCCAGCTAGCAAAGATTTCCGAAGGAGTATAACGGGTAGCTAAAAAGTTGGTTAAACCTTCATTAATGCCTAGCATGTCAGTAGTGTGAAACTTCCCATCAGGTGCCAGATAAGTTTTAGGGAAGATGCTTTTGCCTAGCAGAGAATGGAGTACCTCATGATAGGTAATTTGTTCAGCTAGTTGGGGATATTTATAGCTGATAACTACGTAAGGGGAGTTGGTATGTTCTAAACCAAACATTTGTCGGCTAATAAAACATACTAGAGTATAATTAGCGCCAGCAAAGTGCTGTAGATATTTATGCCAGTATCCAGGTGCTATTTTTTGAACATTACGTAAGGCGGTTTCCACCGCTTTACTAATTTCAGGTAAAGCCGCCAAAGCACTGTTGTCGGACCAACTATAAACAACGAGAGCCGAATCAGACTTATTAAATCTCACGTACTTAGTTAAATACTTATTATTTTTTAACAAGTACATGGGAAATTCCCTGGCTACAAAGTAACTCGGAAAGTTAATCTGGGCTGTGGAGTCGGTCCAAATTTGGCCGTGCCAAACAAGGACGTAGTTTTGTGACAGTTTAGCCGTGATTAGCAGTCCGTCTTTTAAGTTTTGTGGTACTGGGCCGGAAGAATTATGATAGACAATATTGCTATCAATAATTCCCGAACCGGCATCACGATTTAGTTCCGGTAAGGCAGCTTGGTAGGTTAGGGGAGCTACCCGGTTAAATTTCATTAAGGTATCAACGTGATGGTTGCCTACGGTAAATTGCGTCTCGGTGGTTGGTACTGATGATTTAACCGTTACTATGCTTCCTTTAAAAGTTACTGCCAATTGTTGTGCTGGTTGTCCAATTATTAATCCGGAGAAGCATAAGAAGCATAACCAAAAAACAACTAATGTCTTTTTCATTTTTTATCCTTATGATTGTTAATATACTGTTTTCTTTTTTTAAGACCATTAAGTTAGCTTAAAATAGAGAATTTGTCAACGCTGGTGGATTATCTACTGCGTTGACATTAGCCTTTAGTATCGGTATTATACGGAAGCGTTTGGAGGTTGATTTACCAATAAGGGAGGCGTGCCGGAGCGGTCGATCGGGGCAGTCTTGAAAACTGCTATACCAGCAATGGTATCAGAGGTTCGAATCCTCTCGCCTCCGCCACAGGTTCGGCAAGATCACTGTAAGGTGAATTTGATGAGCTTGTTGTTAATAAGAGAGTGATTTGAAGGGCGCGAGAAAAAAGCTTAAGCGGACGCAGGTTTCTGAGTGTAGCGCCTCGGTGCCGGAACGGAGTGAAGGAGAGTCCTCTCGCCTTCGCCAATTTCAAAAATTAGTTAATTCTTGATTGGGGGAGGGGTGGCCGAGTGGCTTAAGGCAACAGGTTGCTAACCTGTGACCTCGCAAGGGGTCTCATGGGTTCGAATCCCATCCCCTCCGCCAATTGGGAATTAGAAATTGATTATTACATAACAAAATCGCTTATCTATCACTGGTGGGCGGTTTTGTTATATGATTATAAGGGCGTTTTTACTTTTTAATTATTTTGTAACTTATGTCCACAAACAAAACAGCCATTGTTACCGGCGCCGGGCGGGGGATAGGCAAGGGTATTGCTCTAGCCCTGGCTCAGGCTGGGTATAATGTAGTGGTCTCAGATATCAACCCCACCGACGCCCAAACCGTGGCGACGGAAGTACAGGGACTGGGTGTAAAATCTGTCAGTGTGGTTTGTGATGTTTCTAAAGCGTCTGAAGTGGAGAACTTGTTCCAGCAAACAGTGGAACAATTTGGCGGCCTTAATGTGCTGGTGAATAATGCCGGTATTTATCCATTTGTGTCGTTTGCCAATATGACCGAGGCGGACTGGGATAAGGTTTTAAGTGTTAATTTGAAAAGCGTGTTTTTAACCTCGCAAGCCGCAGCCAAGATTATGCCTGAGGGCGGGCGAATAATTAATATTTCCTCTATCGCTTCCTTGGTGGGATTTGAAGGTTTAGTTCATTACTGTGCTTCCAAGGGTGGTATTAATGGATTGGTGCGGGCTTTAGCTTTGGAATTGGCGCCTAGAAAGATCACGGTTAATGCCGTAGCACCTGGCGCTATTAGCACTCCCGGCGCTAGGTTAACCGAGGAAAAAGTTCTACAACAGACTATTGCTCAAATTCCTTTGGCCAGAATGGGCCAACCCGAGGATATTGCCAACGCGGTAGTTTTTTTAGCCGCCGAGGCGTCAAGTTATATTACTGGCCAGGTTATAGTGGTAGATGGCGGCTGGACTTTAAGATAATTTATCGTAGGACAAATTCACCCCTAAGTTATGAAGTTAATTATTCTGTTTGGTCCGCCTGCCGTGGGAAAAATTACGGTTGGTCAAGCTATTGAAGCTAGAACCAAGTTTAAGCTTTTTCATAATCATATGATTACGGATGCGGTGATGCATATTTTTGGTGTAGGGAGTATAGTAGAGGACCAATTAAGTTTAGAAATTAGAAAATAAATTATAACTGAGGCGGCCAAGGCCGGCGTGGACCTTATTTTTACCTACGTTTAGAATTTTACCAAAGACAAGGGTAAAAATAACATAAAGGTATATAAAGAAATTTATGAATCACACGGTGGACAGGTTTATTTTGTTGAGTTAGCCGCTCCCCTGAATACTCGTTTGGAACGGGCGGATAATACTCAGCGCGCTCAAACCAAACTACCTGCCCCAGAAAGTAAAAAGGTAGCTGCTTTAGAGTTGGAGCTTGGCTTTACTAGTCTACAACCGTTTTTTATCCTGAAAATTATAAAAAAATAGATATAATAAATAAATTACCAGAGCAGATTGCCCAGGAGATTATAGAATATATCGGGTGTATAGTTAGCGGGTCTTAAGGTTTTAGGTTAATATAAATCAAAATTTATTAGCGCGGCCCTTGATAAGGTTGTTATTATCTGTTAGACTTAATAAGTTAAGTTAACTGGTGGTTTAGGTCGCTTTGTTTCTTAACTGCGTAAGCTTTAGTAGAAATAAAGTCGAATTTCTTCTGGCTACACACATTTAATCAATTCGCTTTATTTTCACTATGCAAGGAAATATCAAAAAGTTGGTTAGCGACAAGGGTTTTGGTTTCATCACGCCGGACGACAAAAACAAGGATTTGTTTTTTCATCGGAATGAGTTGGTCGGAGTTCAATTCGACGAACTTAAAGAAGGTGACGTCGTAACCTACGAAGTTACTGACAGCCCGAAAGGTCCAGCCGCTACTAAGGTGCAAAGAGCCTAAGGAGCAATCTGTAAACTTTAAAAAACCGTCTGTTTAACAGGCGGTTTTTTAGTTAGTATTAAATCAGAGATAATATTTTTTAAAAGCGTCAACTTTATTTGCGAAGTTTGAATCTGTTTATTTCTTTTGTTCCCTGCCATAGCAATGTCCAGTTAGACATTTCTATGGCAGGGATATTAGTTAAAGAACTTTAATCTTATTAAGTTAAAATATTTTTCAGGAGGTTGCTTTAAAAATTAGATTTATTTTTTAAACTTTGCTTTTTCCGTTATATTATGCGATACTTAATCTATGACTAAAGTTAAGGATTTGGTATTGGAGAGAAATCAAAAAATGACTACCGCGGCGGTTTTTCTGCAAACTTATAACCAAAGTATTCCCACTGGTTTCCCTCGCGCTACCTTGGCCGATCTTAAACAGTTTGAAATAATTCATAGCCGACTTTTTAAGAATCGCGGTGAATGGTCTATGGAAAAGCACCGTAAAAGGTTAATGGATTGGCTACCCGCTTATCGCAATAAGCACCAAGCATAATTAAAAATAAATTTAGTGACAATTATAAAACACCTTAAATAAGGTGTTTTTGGTAACTTTAAAATTTGATATTTATCAAATGACTTTTACTTGCGGCGTTTAACCTTTGGCTACAGTTAGTCCCCAAACTTCTTTAGCCCCGGCTTGTTTAAGTACTGCGGCGCATTGTTCCAAAGTGGCTCCGGTGGTAAAAACATCATCCACCAAAATGTAACAGCCGGGCTTAATAATAGCGTTTGGAGACAAGGCAAAGGCCTGACGCAGATTGCTTAGTCTTTGCTGATTATTTAGTTTGCTTTGCGGCCGGGTGGCTCGCCGCCTGATTAAGCAATCTTGGTATAATAGACCCTTGTTTTGAGCTACCGCTTGCGCTAGATTGGCCGCTTGGTTAAAACCGCGTTGACGCAGTTTTCTTTTAAATAACGGCACCGGAGTTACTCGCCAGTCATTTACCGGTATGTTATGCCAGGCTGGTGGTAATTGATAGGTGAGTAAGGTCGCCAGTAATAAACGGTTTAGAATGTCGCCGATATCTTGCAGGTTGTCATATTTAAAAGCGCGAATAAGTTGTCGTAATAGCGGTTGGGCGTAATTTAGCCCGCACCACAGCCCGTTTAGTTGATGTGAGTCTGAACAAGCGGGACAGAATTCTCCCATAGCGTTGGGTTGGCCGCAGTTTGGGCATTTTAGGCAGCGTTGAAAGGTTAGACTACTAAAACAAGCGGCGCAGGCATAAGTGCCATAAGCACCACACTGCAGACACCGCTTAGGAAACAGTGCTTCCAGTATTGTGTTCCACCCTCTTTGGAACCAATGAAACATAAAAGTTAGAATTAAAAGTCAAAATCTGCCGCTACTGGATGGTAAAACGCATCGGGAGTATTTTTTTGCTTGATTAGTAATTCATTATTCTTGGTAATTATCTCAGTTCTATTTTCCCCTGCTTGACGCTTAATTTTAGAGTTTTAGGTTTGGGGCCGGTTTTAAGCAATCGGTCGGTTAGCTTATCTTCTAGTTCGTTTTGCAGCAAATGTTTAATGCCTCGGGCGCCTTGTTCGGGCGTAAAAGTAAGACGGGCAATTTGTTTGGCGGTAGTGTCAGTTAATAAAATTTGGGTGTTTATTTTTTGGTCGGCTAACCGTTGATTAAAGTCTTTTAATTGCAATTTAACAATGTCGCTTAAATCTTGTTCAGTCAGGGGATTAAAAATTATAATATCATCCAAACGGTTGAGCAGTTCGGGGCGGAAGAATTGTTTAACGGACGTTAATAGTTGTTCTTTGGCTTGGTTAAAGTTTTGATTAAAATTTTGTCGAGCGCTGGCGGCCTCGTTTTGGACAAAACCCAGTTGAGCTTGGTTGGTTAGTTCTTTAAGCCCAATATTAGATGTTAAAATAATCAGACTGTTTTTAAAATTAATGTGTTTGCCAGCTCCGTCGGTTAAATAGCCTTCGTCCAATACTTGTAACAGCAAATTAAACACATCTGGATGAGCTTTTTCTATTTCATCAAATAACACTACGCTGTAAGGACGCCGCTTTACTTGATCAGTCAGTTTATTAGTGTCTTTATAGCCGACGTAACCAGCCGGCGCGCCAATTAATTTGGAGACGTTAAAACTTTCGCCGAATTCCGACATATCTAAGCGGATCAAAGAATGTGGATCGTGGAAAATCAACTCGCTTAGCAGTTTGGCTAATTCGGTTTTACCCACGCCCGACGGCCCCAAAAAGAGAAAGGAGCCAATCGGTCGGTTAGGATCGCCTAGTCCCAGTCGGTGGCGGCGGATAGCCCGGCTAACTTTGGCCACGGCTTGATTTTGGCCGATTAAACGCGACCGTAACAGTGATTCCAGATTTTCCAGTTGTAATTTATCGTCGGTTTTTAACTGGTTTAAGGGTAGACCGGTCATGAGCGAAATAGTTTCGGCAATGTCCGGTCCTAAAATAGTAAGCTTAGGCGCTGCCACGGCCGTCAGCTGTTTAGTTAGTTCAGAAATTTCCTGGCTAACTTTATTTTCTTCGGCTTTATGGGCATTGGCCAATTCAAAGTTTTCCTGGCTAATAGCCAAGTCCTTGGCTTGAGCTAGTTGTTTTAGCCGCTGTTCCAGCTGTTTTAGTTTGATTGTTTCTGGTCGGGCCGGCCGGGCGGTTTTTAGGCGCGAGGCAGTTTCGTCAAGCAGATCTATGGCTTTGTCAGGTAAGAATTTTTCCGGCAAGTATTTTTCCGACAGACGTATAGCTTCCTCAAGCGCTTCGTCGCTGATGGTAACGCTATGGAATTTTTCATAGTTAGGACGCAAACCTTTAAGTACGGCTAGGGTTTCTTCGGTTGATGATTCGCGCACCATAATTACCTGAAAGCGCCGTTCTAAGGCGGCGTCGGATTCAATACTTTTTTTATATTCTTCCAAAGTGGTGGCGCCAATGCAGCGGATGAGGCCTTTGGCCAATGCTGGTTTAATTAAATTAGCTAAATCTAGCGTACCGGGCGCTCCACCGATGCCGACAATAGTGTGAATTTCGTCTATAAATAAAATTATTTCTGGGTGGTTTTTTAATTCTTCCAAAATTTGTTTAAGACGGCCTTCAAATTCGCCGCGATACATAGTGCCGGCCACCACCAAACCTAAATCTAAAGCGAGAATTCTTTTACCTTGCAGAAAATCAGGCACTTGGCCTTGGTTGATGCGTTTAGCTAAACCTTCCACAATGGCGGTTTTACCTACGCCCGGGTCGCCCAGCAGCAAGGGATTATTTTTAGTGCGGCGAGCTAGAATGTTAATCAGGCGTTGAATTTCTTTGTCTCGCCCCACCACCGGATCAATTTTACCTTGCGTTTCTTGGTTGGTTAAGTCTACGCAAAACCAATCCAAAGCTGGCGTGGCGCTATTTTTATCAGCTTCGTCTTCTTTGTGGTCGGTCAGTATCGCTTCCATTAGATCGGGAAACTTGGAAGTGCCTTTCATAACTTGTTGTAGGCTGGCTTGCAATTTTTTAGGGTTAAGTCCCTTGGCTTGCCACAAATCTTTAAGTTTTTCCTCATTGGCGCTGGTTAAAGCTAATAATAAATGTTCACTGCCGATATAGCGGTGTTGGTAGCGCCAAGCCAACAACACAGAACGTTCCACTACTTTTTGCGCGGCGGGTGATAAATCATTAGTTAATATATCTAATAGTTCCACTGAGTTGTTATTTTTATCTTCTAGCGTTTCCTCGTCAACAATTTTGCGCGGGGCAGTTTCGTCAACAGTTAATAAAGACGAATGACGGCGACCAGTGGAGGAATCTTGCTTGTGTAAAATATCGCTGGCTAAAGAACCTTGTTCGTTGGTTAAAGCAGTTAGTAAATCAGTTAGGTCAATTTTGTCACGACCAGCGGCCTGAGCGTTTGTTAAGGCTCGGTTTAATATTTTTTGGTAGTGCGCGGTGAATTTAGAAAATAGTTCAAACATGTTATAAAATTTTATTGATAAAGTCGGATAAACCTCAGCCAATCTATTTTATCATTATTTGATTGAAAATTGTAAATGATAGAGTAACATTTGGTGAAGAGAAAATCAACGTTAAATAAAATTACTCTCTGTCAATTGGCGGAGAGGGCTAGCGAATAAAATAGAGTGGTTAGGCTAGTTTTCCAGTTTGTTTATTAAAGAGGTGATGAGGGTTCATAATCCCTCGCTTTTTAGCAAAAGGAGGGGTTAATTATCCCCCTCTTTGTTAAAGAGGGGGTAAGGGGGTTCCACCAACTCTCCCCCCGCCCCCTCCCTTTGGCAAAGGGAGGGGGAGAATTACCACAAACCTCTCTTTATAAAAGGGAGGGGGTAAGATAAAGGAAGACGCTCTACCATAGCCTTACATATAAAGGGAGGCAAAGGGAGGGGAAGTTGATCATTCCCCCTTGTTGCTAAAGGAACGCAGTTGTAGCCCCCTCTTTGTTAAACAGGGGGTGAGGGGGAGTTCCCCCACTCTCCCCAACCCTCTCTTGCTAAGAGAGGGAGTATATTATTCCCCCTTTTTGTTAAGAGAATATAATCCCTCTACTACTATTTCTTCCCCCTCTTTGTTAAAGAGGGGGTGAGGGGGAGTTGAAGTTTTTCCTGATTTTTATTTGTTTTTTATTACACAATAAAACCTAGCGTATTTTGGTAATTTTTTGGTTTAGTACTTTTTAATTAATAAAAACCCCCGGATTTACCGGGAGTTTTTAAAAATATGTTTACTAAACCTATTTACTTTATATTCAATACTTCAATGCGCGAGGCAGTAAAATCGGTTTTGTCCTTAATATTGTCGGCTGAGACTACTGTTACTTGATCTCCTTTGGCCAAGTCGGAAGCCTTAATGGTTTCTTGCTTAAATAAGTTGGCGGTGTCGCCGTTCTTAGGCAAAGTTTTAGGAATGGTGCGGCGGACAATTTGTGTTTGGTCAGTTATTTTAACCGTTAAAGTAGTCTCTTTAGTTAAATAGTTAACTGTCGGTTTAGCTAGTACCGTAATATCACCATTACCAACATTAGTTACCTCACCCACATAAGAATAAACTTCGTTGGGTACAGCCGGTTGGTTGCCCGTCTGTTCCGACGGTTGATTGGTAGTTGGCTGTTTGCCAGTTGGTTGGGGTTGGCCATGGTTGCTGGTTAAGTAATAACCCAGCGCCAGTAAAATAATGGCTACCACCACAACTACCACCATAATCATAGTGGTGTTGCGCTTGGGAGCCGGGGACATGGGGTCGGACATAAGTTTTGGTGTTAATTTCCTCCGTTTAAGGCGAAGGTTAATAAGTTAATTATGTTTGTATTTTACTAAGTATTAAGGGAAAATGTCAAAGGTAGTTTTAGAATTGTGATTCCCTCGTGGCGGAAGGGATCACTAATTAAAGGTAATTTTTTTATTGTTAAACGAGGTGTCCTTAGTTTGATGGTTTGATGAGGGATAGCGTAACGTGCCTGGTGATTCTTTATTCTTGCTTCTTTACTAATAATATGCTATAATTAAATAATCTAAACATTATTTTAATGCCTATGAGACTAAGGGGGAAACTACAGGCACAATTATTAATTGGGGCGAGTTTTTTGGTATTAGTTGGGGGAATTGTCGGAGTAGTAATCGGAGTAGTAAAAACACCAATGGCCGGGGCTGCTACTTTGTTTACTGCACCTACTTTAGGTGTGTCTTATACTACATCTAGTGCAGTTGTTTTAAATTGGAATGCTCCTTATGCAAGCACTACCGAATCTTTAACTCTTTATAAAGATGGCAGTTCATACGCGATTGTTGGCCAGCCAAGTTCTGGTTATTCAGTAACCGTAACCTGCGGTGAGCATTCTTTTTACTTAAAAGCTGTTGGCACAGCCGGCCAGCTTGCTTATTCTAACACAGTCTATGCTACGGCCTTTAATTGTCCGACTATGACTGCTCCCACCTTGTCTGGTTCGGCGGGCTCGCAAACCACTATTAATTTATCCTGGAACGATCCCAATACTCAGGAGCAAGATTACAAGGTTTATCGCGGTGGGTCTTTATTGGCCTCGGTAGGAGCCAACACGACCAGTTATACTGATTCGGGTTTAACTTGCGGCAGTTCTTATACTTATTATGTGCAAGCTTATTATGCTCCGCCGGGCAGTTCGGCCAATTCCAATTCAGTTACAGTTTCCACGCAGGCTTGTCCAAGTAACCAGCCGCCTAACGCGCCGTCTAATTTTGTCAGTACCGGCAATACTTTAACCAGCATTTCTTTATCCTGGTCGGATAATTCTACTGATGAGACTGGGTTTGTGGTGGACAATGATACAAATCTAGATAGTTATACTTTAGGAGCCAACACGACCAGTTATACTGTCTCTAGTTTAACTTGCGGTCATAGTTATAATTTTTCAGTTAAGGCCGTAAAAAACACTTTAGTCAGTTCGTCGGTTAGCCTAACCGCTTCCACTCGCAGTTGCGATGTTACAGCGCCCACCGTCAGTTTTAATCCTGGATCAGGGACCAATTATAGCGCTGATAGTTACAGTGTTACTATTTCAGCCAGTGACGCTAGCGGTATTTCCTATATACAATATGGAACAGATCAAGGAACAGGTACTTGTTCAACTCCTTATACCACCAGCCAGAGTTCAGTTACCGTAACTGTGTCTTGGCCTATCACCAAGGTATGCGCTTATGCGGTTGATAATGTCGGTAACGCCAGTTCCGCTTCTACTGCCACTTATTATTTAAGGCCAACTCAACCTAACTCTATTAACGCCACGCCCAATTATAGTAACGGCAGTGTGACCTTGGGCTGGTGGGATACGTCTGCCAAAGAAGCTAGTTTTCAAATTACTCGCACTGGTCCACAAACTGCCAATTTTACCGCTCCTGGTACTGGTGCTACCACCGGTTGGACAACTTATACCGATAGCACTTGTCCGGTAGCCGGCAGTTATACTTATACCGTAGCGGCTTGTAACGCCGCCGGTTGCAGCAATGCTATTTCTACGACAGCGGATAAATCAGCTTGTGATACTACACCACCTAGTGGCGGTGTCAGGTTTAATCCTAGTGTGGCTTATACCAACGCTAGTAGTTCTCAGGTGGATTTAGGTTGCGATGACGGTAGCGGCGGCACCGGTTGTGCCAGTTATGTTTTGTATGCGGTTAACACTGGGGGTTGCAGCGGTAGCATAATTGCCAGTGGTAGTTATACCGGCCCTATTTCTACTTCGGTAAGTTTAGGTAGCCAGGGAGCTAAAAATATTTACGCCAAGTTTACGGATAAGGCGGGTAATACTACTTGCAGTTCGGCTAGTATTTATGTAGATACCACAGCCCCCACTGGCAGTGTGTCTATAAATAATGGCGCCAGCACTACTTCTAGCCCCAATCTTAATTTGTCCATAACTTGTTCGGACAATACCGACCCGGATTTATTACCTTTGGCGCCTTTTAATAAAACTTTTGTGTGGTTGGGTAAGGTCTTGCGTATGTTGGGGTTTAATTGGGTAGCTCAGGCGGCCCTACCTGGGCCTAACGGTCAAGGGGGGTGTCAAAAATATTATGTTTATCCCGATAATAGCAGTTGTTCCGGCACAGCTGTAAGTGATGGTACTGCTCCGCAAAATGGTGGCACAACTACCACCTCAACAACTGTGTCCTCTTCTTATGGCACTAAATATGTTAGTGTTCAGCTGCAGGATGGCGCGGGTAATACCACTTGCGTATCTGACAGCATTAATTACCCCGCGCCGGCGCCCACGGCTTGTACTAGTGTAACAGTTACTAATGCTAACGCTGATGCGACGCCAGGTTACACCAAAGTTTTGCCGACTTTTCAGTGCAACGGCTCTTCCGGTGGTGTCTATAACGAATACCGCCGCACTATTTATTACAACGGCAATTATGCCACGCAAAGTATAGGCACTTCTTCAGTAACAGTTCCTAATTATGGTGATGGTACTTATACTGTTTATATAGAGCCGCATAATTCGGGCGGTTATGCTTCGGCCACGTCTGGCGCTATTTATTTAGATACTACCAATCCAGTAGCAGGCAGTTGCAGTTTTAATCCAGCGCCTAATGCTAATGGTTGGATTAATACTTTGCCAGTGACGGCTTCAGTTACTTTTACTGATATCACTTCGGGTACTACGACTAAAACTTGCGGCATTAACAGTACGGGTAGCGTCTCCTGCACTACGTCCCAAACCGATTTGGCTGGCAATACATCATCTAAAGTTTGTACGACGAATGTGGATACAACCCCGCCGACAGCCTCGGCTATTCAATCTAAATTAGCTAATAATACTTGGATTACTTCAACACAGTCTAATTCTAATAATCCGTCTTTCCAGGTTTCTATTACAGATTCTACTTCTGGCATATCAGATGGTAGGTGTAGCTTGTATTTTAATAATTCTCTTATACAAACAGCTTCTTGTAGTTGTTCTTCTGGTACATGTACTGCATCAGCTGGGGTTACTTCCAATTGGAACAGTGGCGGTTTTTCTTTAAGGGTTAATAATATGAAAGATTTAGCTGGTAATACTATTGAGGACTCACCAGGGTTGGGTGTTAAGACTTTTTCTTTTACTGTAAATAATCAGGCGCCTAAGATAACGGTTCCTTAATCAGTTCATGTTGTTCAGTAATTAAGGTGTTTAAGTAAAGCTTTACCCAGCCCCGCATTCGCGGGGCTGGGTTTAGGTTGTCCTTACGTCATTAGGGGAAGCGACTTTTGTCCGTTGAAGCTTTTAGTCCTTCCGAAATTTTAATGAAGGGGGATAGCGTAGGTGGAAGCAATCTCATTAGATCGCCATGCTCTCCCGCGTCCGCCAACTGGCGAAGGCGGATGGCGGATGACAGAGCTTGTAGTAACAATTATAAATTTTCCCCTAATTCGTGATTCCTAATTCTTTATCTCCCTAATTTATGTGGAACCCTATTTTGTTTAGTCTAAAATTAGCCTAAAGTCTTTAATTTTAGCTAAAAATGTTCCATTAACTATTGACAAATTAGCCATTTAGGAGTATATTAACTTGTTAAACATAAAAATAAAGATACATAATTAAAGTAAATGAAACCGTAAATTAAAAAGTAAATAACAATCAAAAAATAAATAAAAAGGTGATAAGATGAAACGCTTAGTAATAACAATATTCGTATTGTTGTTCACTGGCGTAAATAACGCTCAGTGGACACAATTAACGCATGGGATAAATTATCATTTTGATGATATATCCTTTGCAGATTCATTAAATGGTATAGCTGTTGGTTGGGGTGGAGTTTATAATACTTCTGACGGCGGTTATACCTGGCAGAAAGTAGCTGATTGGGAATTAATTTGGCCCAGCTATACTTCAGTAGAATTTGTTAATTCTAATATTGGTTGGGTTACTAGTTTTAATGCGGTTGGTCAGGGATACTTTTTCAAAACAGTTGATAAAGGTAAAACTTGGACCAAGGTAGATAATGGAACAGTAGATGGCCGCGCTCATAAAACTTTTTGGATAAATGATCAATTAGGTTTTGCTTGCGGCGCTACCCAAGGTATTTGGAATAGCAATGATACTACAGGAACGAACGCTGGATTATTCTGGAAAACTACTAATGGCGGACAAACTTGGACTCATAAGTCTGTTGCTAAACCAAGTTCTGGTGGGTGGCACAATATGTGGATGAGCCCTAATGGTAAAGGATGGCTTATTACTCCTAAGTTATTGTATGTAACTACAGATATGGGCGAAACTTGGGAAAAGAGTAATTTTCAGACTCATTCACCTCAAGAGTTCTTTAGAAGTATTTATTTTTTCGACGCTGATAACGGATTAATGTTCAATGATCAAATTGATTGGGATGGTATCCGTTCAGAAAACGTTTGGATTTATAAAACTTCTGATGGCGGTAATACTTGGCAGTTAATAATGGAGATGCCAGGCTATACTACAGCTTTGGTAAAACCATATTGCGTAATTGATTCTTTAAATGTTGTTTTAACAAGAGTGGATTTAACCAATTATGTAGGCCAAATAATCAGAAGCATTGATGGTTGTAAAACATGGAAAGTTGAATACACTTATCCTTGGGGTACGGAAGGTATTGGAACAGTAAAGAGATTAGGACGTATTTATTGG
>Ga0272446_1001006_pt1 | contig 42466 bp, 38 predicted proteins | sample YNPCB0061_FD_194587 | JGI IMG/M metagenome (GOLD analysis project Ga0272446, IMG submission 194587) | Hot spring microbial mat communities from Yellowstone National Park, WY, United States - YNP-CB-006-1 | ecosystem: Environmental > Aquatic > Thermal springs > Hot (42-90C) > Sediment | place...
GGGCGCCGTCGTTCGTCAGAACGACGGCCAGAGTGAGCGGTTCATGCGGACAAATTCCATCTTCCGGACGGCGAGAACGCCGCCCGGATCGCGCGCATGGTGTGGCGAAGCTGGACAATGCTTGTTGGCGCCGGACCGCTCGCTCCCGCGGGCCTTCGGCCCGCTCCGCTCGCGGCTCTGAAACTGGAAAGCGGCTGGTTCGGAGCCGCGAACGGGGCGCCGTCGTTCGTCAGAACGACGGCCAGAGTGAGCGGTTGCGGCGCTGGCGGTCTTGGCTGAAGACACTCGCTTCGGACGCCCTGTGCCGCCCTCAACAGATCCATGGCCCGCCGCGTCCAGCGGAAGCAGCGGGCCATGGCGCAGCTCGCCTCAGAACAGGAACTTCATCCCTGCCGACGCCCACGCACGCGGCGTGCGGAAGCCGTCCTCAAAGTAGCGCTGGTTGAGAACGTTCTCCGCCCGCACATAAAAGCGCAGCGAACGGGTGTCGGCCACCGGCACCGTGTAGCTGGTGGCGACGTCCAGCTTGCGCGGTCCGGGAAACTCGTAGGGCCGGCTGCCGCTGCCCACGAAGAACGAGCCGGAGATGTAGTCGCTGGCGGCAAGAAAGTCCGTGGTCACCTGCCACCGGCGCGTCACCTGCTGCGTCGCCGTCAGCGTGAACATGTGCGGGAACACGCGGATCGAACGCAGCGAGCCGCCGATCAGCGCGCTGCGCCGCTCATCCGCGTTCGTGTACGTGTAGGACGTCGTCACCATCAGGTTGCGCTGCGGCCGCGCTTCCAGAACAAGCTCCGCGCCGCGCGCCAGCCCGCCGCCCATGTTCACGTAGCCGCCCCAGCGGCCGTAGGGGTCGTTGACGAGCCCCGAGTAGCCGATCACCTCCTGGAGCCGCGTGTAGAAGTACGTCGCGCTGGCGCGGTAACGCGAAGCCGCGAAGTACTGGTCGAAGCCGAAGTCGAACGACACCGTGCGCTCGGGCCGCAGCTGCGGGTCGCCCAGCGGACTGAACGCGCCCCAGAAGAAGGAGCTGCCCATGCGCTCATACAGCGTGGGCGCGCGGAAGCCGTTGCCTGCGTGCGCGCGCAGCTTTGTGTTCGAAGACGGGATGAAATACGAGACCGCCGCGTCGCCGGTCAGCGCGTCCGGCGGCGCCGTGAACGGCGCGTTCTGGTACAGCGCGAGCCCGCCTTCAAACTTCGGCCTCGACAGGTCGAAGTTCTGGTAGCGCCCGGTCAGCCCGATCTGGAGCCGTTCTCCGAGCAGCCGGATCTGGTCTTGCAGGAACACCGCGGCGCTGCGCTGGTGCGCCGAGGCGCGCGCATTCACGCGCTGAGCCGGGTCGGGGTTCTCGTCCCGCGACGGGTTCTCGTAGAACTCGCGTTCCCACTCGAAGCCCGCGCTGAACGCATTCCAGCGCGCCGCGGCGAGGTCGGCGCGCGCCTGCACCGTGTCGATGCGCCCGCCGAACAGGCTCGAAGAGTTGAACTGCGGCTGGTAGCCCTGCCCGCCGGGGCCGTTGCGGTTGTCGCGCTCTGTATCCACGTTCTGGTAGCTGAGCCGGTAATGGAAGCGTGGCGACAGCTGCTGCGCCCACTGCACCAGCGTCGTCACAAAGCGGCCCTCGCGGCGGCTGTCGGGATCGAAGAAGTTGGGCGCGAAAGTTGCGTTGCCCCACTGGAACGGCAACCCGCGGTCGCCGAGGCGCGCCTGCGCGGCGTCGAGCGGAATGGCGGGAATCACGGTTGTCGCAGGCAGGTTCGCCGCCGGCGCGGCATACGGGCTCGAGTTGATGCCGATGGTGCTGAGAGTCGCCCACACGCGGCCGGAAAGCGAGGCCGTGGCTGTGGGGCGCCACAGCAGCTGGCCCTGTGCGCTCGAATTGCGCACGCTTTCGATGCCATCCACGCCGCCGTTGACATTCAGATGCGCCACGCCCGCGCTGTAGTGCAGCCGGCTGCGGGCGGCTTCGCCGGCGATGCGCGCCAGCCCGCGCCCAAGCCCGAGTCCGCCGCCTTCGCCGCCGATCTCGCCCCGCGTGCGCCCGCCGCCGGAGTCGGTCACCAGGTTCAGCACGCCCGCCGTGGCGTTGGTGCCATAGATGCTCGAGCCCAGCCCGCGCAGGATCTCGATGCGGTCGGTGTCGATCAATTGCATGTCGCCGAGAAACGCCGTCGCGTCGCCCTGCACGCTGGCCGGGTCGCGCAACCGCATGCCGTCGATCAGCACGCCGGTGTCGGCCGCCCGCAGCCCGCGCATCTGGATCCGCGTGAAGGAGCCAGGCCCGCCCAGCTGCTGGACCCGAAGCCCGGGCACGAGCCGCACGGCTTCGGAAAGAATGATTTCGGCGCGCCGCTCAAGCATCGCCGAATCGACGACGTCGAGCGCCTTGGCCGCCTCGATGGTGGATTGCGGCGTGGCTGCGGCCGTCACCTGCACCTGCGTGGCGAGGCCGCGGATTTCCAGCCGCAGCGCCACCTCTGCGGTGCGGCCGCGCTCGATGCGCACCGGCGCCGGGCTGGCCTGGTCGAGCCCGTCGGTACGGGCCTCGACGAGATACTCGGCCGGGGCGAGCCGCTCGAAGCGGAAGCGCCCCTGGGCGTCGGTGGTTGTGGTTTGCTGCCATGTGGCGTCGCGCGTGAACAGCCTCACCGTGGCCTGCGGCACCGGCGCGCCGGACGGGTCGGTCACCGTCCCGGCCAGGCCGGACGGCTCCGGCGCCTGCGCGAAGACACAAAAAGCGGAAAACAGAAATACGGCGAATTGTTTCATTCGCTCCTCCCTCGAGAGCTTTCTTCGGATTCCGCCGGGAGCGGGTCCCGGGGGCGGCGGCAGGTCTTCGGACTTGCGGGCTGGTCCGGCCTTCGGGGCCGGGCTTCCTACTGGCCGCGGCTTCCCGGGAGCCTGCGCTCCCAGTGCCTTGTGTGCGGCGTTCGTTCCCGCTTACCGCTGCGGGGCAGTCCCGGATTTGCACCGGGTTCCCTCTTGCGTGTCCGGCCCGGAAGCCGGACAACCGCGCGCATTTGAGATTATGGCGTCCGCAACCCGGCTGCGTCAACAGCCGGCGGCGAACGCCGTTTTCGCGCGGTTTGCGAGGTGTCCCGCCGAGCGGTTCGGGTGCATAATTCAGGAGGGAGGCATCCGATGTTGTCCATCCGCTGTTGCATGCTGGCAATCGCCGCCGCTCTCGCGGGGGCGGCGCAACTTCCCGTGCGGCTCGGGGCGCCGGCGCCGGACTGGCAGGCTGTAGCGCCTTCCGGGCAGTCCGTCTCGCTCTCCGGCCATCTTCGGCAGCACAAGCGGGAAACCGTGATTCTGGCCCCGCGGCAGGGCGAAACACTCCCCGCGGCGGCAGTGGAAGATGCGGCCAAACGGATGGCGGCGCACAACGCGGATCTCCTGGTGGTTCCCCCGAAGCCCGGCGCGCCGAGGGAGGGCATCGAGCCGCTGGCCCCGGCAACCGTGCTCGTCGACTCCGGCGGCGTGGTGCGGCGCGTCGAGCCGGGCCGATTGCTTGAGGGCAAGGATCTGGAAGAATTCCTGGAGCAGTGGCGGCTGGGGCGCGAAGTCTTCCTCGTCTCCTGCGCCCGCTGCCACGGCGACGACGGCTCGCTCGAGATCTGCGGCGACGTGAAGCCCCTCACCGGCATCGGCAACCGGCTCACGCCGGCACAAGTCTACGAGCGCCTGCGCGTGGGCGAGCTGGGCGAGGTGGACGTCCTCATCCGCGGCCGCTTCCACAAGCGCAAGGAAGTGGAGGCGGTGGTGGTGTTCGTCCGAGGCTTGTGACCCGGGCCGGTGGATAAAAGCCCGGAGCGCCTCGAACCATGGCTGTCCGGGGTGCTGATGAAGACCTGATCGCGCGGCACGCTGCGGCAGGGGTGGCAGCGAAGAAAAGCGCCTGCGCCGATGCCTTGTCGGGCCGAGGCTGCGGCGCCTCGCTCCATGCGCTCGTCCGGATGAAGGTGTCGCTTTGCCGCAAGACCAAACGCGTGGAATATGCTGCCGTGAATGAAGATGTGCCGGCAGCGATTCGCGCGCTGCGCAGCCGGCGGAAGAAGCCGGAGCGCCCCGCCGGGAGTAAAATGGAGCAGGAGGCCAGGAGATGCCCTTCGAGAGGATTTCCATTGATCCTGCCATCTGCCATGGCCGGGCCTGTGTGAAGGGTACCCGTATCCCTGTGCACCAAATCGTGCGCATGCTGGCGAATGGGGACACCGTGGAAGACCTGCTGGCCGAGTACCCATCGCTCGAGCGTGCAGACATCATGGCCTGCCTCGAATACGCCGCCGAGTTGGCCGAGGAGCAGGTGACGCCGCTGCCGGCCTTGGGCCAATGACGGGTGCGGATTCTCGTTGACGAGAACATCCCGCGCATGACCGTGAACCGCTTGCGCGAGCTCGGCCACGACGTCAAAGACATCCGCGGGACCGGCGACAAAGGTCTGACGGATGCGGAACTTTGGGACGTTGCTCTACGGGAGCCCCGTCTCCTGGTCACAACCGACAAGGGGTTCACAGAATATCGCGCCGCCTTCCACCACGGCATCCTCATTGTTCGGCTGCGCCAGCCGAACCGTTGGAAGATCCATCAATCGGTGATGCCTGGCATCGAGCGGTTCAACGAGGCAGACTGGCCGGGACTGCTCGTGGTAATCCGCGACACGACCATGAGCACGTCGCGCGCCGGAGGGCCGGTCGAGCGATAGTTCGGACTCACGCCATGATCCCTTGGCGCCGCCCCCTGATCCGTGCCGTCAGGCTCTGCCGCTAGTACCAGTTATCCAGCCGCCGCTCTCGTGATGGGTCTGCACACGGCCTGGCACGGCGTTGACGGTGCCGGGCAATTTCAGTCTTGGGGGAAGGGCCTGTAGCCCCGCGTCAACTTCTTCGGATCCGAAGAGTCACCCATGTCTTCGGAACACTCCGTTGCCCATGTCGCCTGACTGAACAACAAGGAATGGAGCGGGAGACGGGACTCGAACCCGCGACGTTCAGCTTGGGAAGCTGACATTCTACCACTGAATTACTCCCGCTCACGGGGGACAGTGGCTACCCCTATTCTACACAAATCCGGCCGCAGGGGAAGATGCGAATTGGGTCATCTAAAATGTCACCGAAGCGAGGGGCGTTGGGTCACGAAGAAAGTAACCGTAGCCGGCTGACGCCTGCCCTTCCCGCCCAGCGGCATGGTGAGCGGCGCGGCCACCCTTCGAGAGCACCCTCAGGCCCGCTGCGCCTGCCCTTGACGGCTCCCGGCCGCGGCCGGGCGTGGGCTTCGCCCCGTAGCGAACAAAGGGCGCAGAGCGGGCCGCAACCTCAAACTTCCCTCTGCACGTCCCGCCCCGCGCAGGCGTCTATCCCTTCAGAGGCTGAACTGCGTCCATGCCCCAGTACGCCCTCAAGTACGCTGACGCCCGCGGCGAGATCCGCCAGGAGGTCGTCGAGGCGTCCAGCGAGCAGGAAGTGCGCGACCGCATGGCGCAACAGGGCTTCCTCGTCTATTCGGTCCGCCCGCGGGTGGGGATCAGCCTGGCGCAGCCGGCGGGCAAGCGCCGCAAGCTGGATCTGGAAAAATTCCTCATCTTCAACCAGCAGTTCATCACGCTGTTCCGCGCCGGGCTGCCGATTCTGAAATGCCTGGACCTGCTGGCCGACCGGCTCACCGATTCCCGCCTCAGCCCGGTCATCTCCGAGATCCGCGACGACGTGAAGAAAGGCTCGCTGCTCAGCGAGGCCTTCCAGCGCCAGCAGATGTTTCCGCCCATTTATGTCACCTCGATCATGGCGGGCGAGCGCAGCGGCGCGCTTGGCGAGGTGCTCGAGCGGTATCTGGCCTACCAGCGGCTGGCGCTGGCCGTGCGCAAGAAGATCCTGCTGTCGCTGATCTACCCGAGCGTGCTGGTGGTGCTGGTCATCGGGCTGATCGTTTTCCTGGTGACATTCGTGGTGCCGCGGTTCGCCGAGCTGTACTCGACGACCAACGCCGAGCTGCCTGCGCCGACGCGGATCCTCATCTCGGTGGGGCTGGCGGCCGAGCAGTTCATTGTCATCGGGGCGATCGCTCTCGTTGCGGCCATCCTCGGCGCCCGCTACTGGCTGCGCACGGACGCGGGCCGCGCGATGGCGGACCGCATCAAGGTCCGCACGCCGGTGCTCGGCGAGATCTGGCTCAAGTACCAGGTGGCGCAACTGGCGCGCCTGCTGGCGACGCTGCTTTCCGGCGGGATCCCGCTGGTGCAGGGCATGGAAACGGCGTCGCAATCGGTCAACAGCCCGCTGTTGCGGTCGGCTCTGGCCGAGGCGCAGAAGCGGGTGAGAGAGGGCCAGTCGCTTTCGGGCGCGCTGGCCTCGACGGGTCTGTTTCCGGCGCTCGCCATCGACATGATCGAGGTGGGCGAGAGCACGGGCGCGCTGCCGCAGATGCTGAACAGCGTGGCCGAGTTCTACGAAGACGACGTGAACACGCGCATGCAGGCCGCGCTGTCGCTGATCGAGCCGGCCATCATGATCTTCATGGGCCTGTTCGTCGCCTTCGTGCTGGTCTCGCTCTACCTGCCGATCTTCTCGCTGGCCGACGCCATGAAATAGGAGCTGCGCCATGGGTGCCAATGGAGTGAAACCGGCCGGTCCGGAACAGGAGATGGAGCAGGCGAGGCGGCTCGCCGAGCGCTACCGCTGCGAGTTTGTCGACCTGAAGACGGCCAAGATCGACAGCGAGCTGTTCAAGTCGATCCCCGTCGACCTGATGTTCCGCTACAACTTCGTGCCGCTGGCCGCCTCGAACGGCGAACTGGAGATCGCGCTGGCCGACCCGCGCCACCTGAACCTGATCGACGAGCTCTCCATCCTGCTGCGCAAGAAGCTGCGGGTGAAGGTGGCCGCGCTGAGCCAGATCGCCGACCTGCTGAAGAAGACCGAACAGTCGCAGCGCGTGCTCGAGGAGATCACCGAAGGCTTCGCGCTCGACGTGGTCGGCGAGGAGGAGAGCGCCGACGAGACGCTCTCCATCGAGAAGCTCACCGCGCAGGACGCCGACATCGCGCCGGTGATCAAGCTGGTCGACACGACCATCTTCAACGCGCTCGAGCGGCGGGCCTCGGACATCCACATCGAGACGCGCGATACCGAGGTCGCCATCAAGTACCGCATCGACGGCGTGCTGCACTACGCCATGCCGCCCATCGCCAAGGACTGGCACTCGATGATCATCTCGCGCATCAAGGTGATGAGCGAGCTGGACATCGCCGAGCGGCGCATCCCGCAGGACGGCCGCTTCCGCGTGCGCTACAAGAACCGCCTCATCGATTTCCGCGTCTCCATCATGCCCACCATCCACGGCGAGGACGCCGTGCTGCGCGTGCTCGACAAGGAGTCGATGAGCGAGAAGTTCGCCCGGCTCTCGCTCGACGTGGTCGGCTTCGGCGAGCGCGACCTGGCGCGCTTCCGCCGCTACATCAAGGAGCCGTACGGCATGGTGCTGGTGACCGGGCCCACCGGCTCCGGCAAGACCACCACGCTGTATGCGGCGCTGAGCGAGATCAAGAACGACGAGGACAAGATCATCACCATCGAGGACCCGGTCGAATACCAGATCAAGGGCATCACGCAGATCCCGGTGAACGAGAAAAAGGGGCTGACCTTCGCGCGCGGCCTGCGCTCCATCCTGCGCCACGACCCCGACAAGATCATGGTGGGCGAGATCCGCGACCAGGAGACGGCGCAGATCGCCATCAACGCCGCGCTCACCGGCCACCTGGTGTTCACCACCGTCCACGCCAACAACGTGCTCGACGTCATCGGGCGCTTCCTCAACATGGGCGTCGAGCCGTACAATTTCGTCTCCGCGCTCAACTGCATCCTCGCGCAGCGGCTGGTGCGCGTCATCTGCGAACATTGCAAGAGGCAGGTCCGCTACGACGATGCGTTCCTCGTGGAAAGCGGGCTGAACCCGGACGAGTGGCGCGGCGTGCCGATGTGGGAAGGCGCCGGCTGCTTCGAGTGCGGCGGCACCGGCTTCCGCGGCCGCACCGCCATCCACGAGCTGCTCGACCTGAGCGAGCGCATCCGCGAGCTGATCCTCGAAAAGCGCCCGGCCACGGAAATCAAGCGCGCGGCGAGGGAGGAGGGCATGACGTTCCTGCGCGAGTCCGCGCTCGAGAAGGTCCGCGCGGGCGTCACCACGCTGCGCGAGATCAACAAGGTGACGTTCATCGAGGGCTGAATGAGCTGGCTGCACCGCCTCAAACTGCTGGTCGCCGATCCGCCGCCGGAGCTTGTGTTCGAGGTGTCGGCGCAGGGCATTGCGTGGGCGCGCACGAGGGAGCCGCGCGCCGAATGGGCGCCGCTGGCGCCGGGCGTGGTGGAGGTCTCGCCGCTGGAAAGCAACATCCGCCAGCCGGAAGCCTTCGCCGCCGCGGTGCGGGCCGTGGCGGGCAACGGCGAGGCGCGCGGGCGCCGCCGGCGCGCGGCGCTGATCCTGCCCGACTATTGCGCGCGGGTTGCCGTGCTCGACTTCGACTCGTTCCCGGCCGCGCCCGAGGAGCAGCAGCAACTGGTGCGCTTCCGCGTGAAGCGCGCCGTGCCCTTCGACATCGACAACGCCGTGGTCGCCTGCTACCCGCAGCCGCGGCAGGACGGCACGAAGCGAGTCGACGTGGTCACGGCGGTGGTCAACATGGATGTCGCCTCGCATTACGAGACGCCGTTCCGCGCCGCGGGGCTGCACTGCGGCTTCGTCACCCTGTCCGCGCTGGCGGCGCTGGCGCTCGAGCCGGCCGAGGACCTGTCCGGCGCCAACCCGCGCGTCTTCGTCAAGCTCAGCGGCGACGCGCTGGCCGTGAGCCTGATCGATGGCAGCGCGCTGCGCCTGTTCCGCTGCGTCCGGATCGGCGGCGAGGCGCTCGAGGAGGCGACGGCGGTGCTGGCCACCACGCTCGCTTACGCCGAGGACGAGCTGGGCGCGCGCGTGCAGGCGATGGAAGTCTGCGGCCCGGGGCAGGACTGGGCGGGACGCTGGCGCGAGGAGTTCGGCGTGCCGGTTTGCGGCGTCCGCTCGCGCTTCGGCGCGCCCGCGCAGGTCAACGCAGGGCTGTACGGATACCTGGAATCGCTGGAGGTGGCATGAGCGCGCCGCGCGTCTTTCTCCCGCTGAACCTGGCGAGCGAGCCGTTCCGCAAGGACCGGCCCGTGCTGGCGGCTTCGGCCGCCACCGCGGTGCTGATGCTCGGCGTGCTGGCGCTGCTCGTCAACATCATTGTTGTCGAGCGGGAAGCGGCGGCGGAAAGCCGCGCGCAACTGGCCGCAGTGGACGCGCAGCTGCGCGCTGCGGCGGCCGAGCAGGCGCGGCTGGAAGCGCGCCTGCGCGAGCCGGAAAACGCCGAGGCGCTCAACCGCAGCGTGCTGTTCAACGCGCTGATCCTCCGCAAGAGCATCAGCTGGACGATGCTGTTTTCGGATCTCGAAAAGGTGATGCCCGGCAACGTCCGCCTCATCACCGTGCGGCCGTATCTCGGCGGGGACAACGCCGTGCAGCTCGACATGGTGGTCGGCGCGCAGTCGCCCGAGCCGGTCATCGAGCTGCTCCGGCGGCTGGAGAGCTCGCCGGCCTTCGGCGCCACGTCGCTGTTGAGCTCGTCGCCGCCCACGCAGAACGAGCCCCTGTACCGCTATCGCGTGAGCGTAAGCTATGCCCAGAAATTCTGACACGCAGTGGAAGGCCTGGATGCGCGAGCCGCGCCATGTGGTGCGGCTGGCGCTCGGCGTGCTGCTCGCGGCCAACCTTGCCGCCGCCTGGTTCGTCTTCCACACGCCCGGCGGCACGGTGGAGGAGCTGGAGCAGGAGCTGGCCCTGAAGCGCCGCCAGCTGATCGCGCGGCAGCAGGCGGTCGGGCGGCTGAAGGCGCAGGCCGAAAAGGCGATGGCGGCGCGCGAGGAGAGCGAGAGGTTTCTGCGCGACTATTTCCTGCCGCGCCGGCACGCCTATTCGCTGCTGGAAATCGAGCTGGCCAACGCGGCGCGGCGCGCGGGCGTGCGCCCGCGCGAGCGCACCATCAGCTTCGAGCCGATCGAAGGCAGCGACACGCTGGGCACGCTGGTCGTCAACGCCAACTTCGAGGGCACCTACGCCGACCTGATCGAGCTGCTGTACTCCATCGACCGATCGAAGCGGCTGCTGATTCTCGAGCAGCTCCAGGCGGCGCCGCAGCAGGCCGGTGCGACGCTCGCCATGACGCTCAAGCTGAACGCCTTCATCCGCATGGAAGGCCCGCAGGAAGCCGAAGAGCCGGAGCTGCTCACCGCCGCCCCGGCCCCGGCCGACGCCGCCGCGCCTGGGCCGCCCGCGCCTGCCCAGCCGAAACCCGCAGCCGTGCCGGCCGCTGCGGCAGAGGCGCCTGCGGCGCAGCCGGCCGCAGTCAGCGAGCCGCGCTCCGGCCCCGCACCCGTGCCGCCCAGGAGCCGCTTCTTCAACCGCCGCCGCCCGCAGGGCGGGGAGGAGGAGCAATGAACCGGCCGCGGCTCGAACTGAAACTGGGCGCCGAACCGAAGAAGGTGGCGGTGCTGGTGGTGCTGCTCGCACTCGCGGCCTGGTTTTTTTACCAGAATTATTTCGCGGGCCAGCCGCAAACTGCCGGGCGGCCGCGTCCCCGCCCCGTCGCCGCGACGCCGGCGCCCGCCGCGCCTGCCAAACCGGCCGTCGCCGCGCGGCCAGCCCAGCAGGGCAAGAGGGAGTTCCGCCCGTCGCTCGTCCCGCCGAAGGACCTCGACCGGACCCAGGTAGACCCGACGCTGCGGCTGGACCTGCTCGCTCGGCTCGAAAGAGTCCGCTTTGAAGGCGCCGGGCGGAATCTCTTCGAGTTCGGCCGGGTGGAGCCGCCCAGGCCGAAATTGCCGGAGCCGAAAATCGTCGTACAGAACCAGCCGAAAATGATCGGCCCGGAGCCGCCGCCTCCGCCCGCGCCCCCGCCGGTGAAGCCGCCCCCGCCGCCCATTCCGCTGAAATTTTACGGCCTCGCCCTGCCTTTGCGCGGCAACGACAAGCGCGTATTCTGTCTCCAGGGAGACGAAATTCTGACGCCGTCGGAAGGCGACCTCGTGCAGAACCGCTACCGGATTGTCCGCATCACGCCGGTGTCGGTGCTCGTCGAGGACACGCAGTACAAGCACCAGCAGCAGATCCCCATCGATCAGCCGCCGCCCCCGGGAGGATGAGCCGATGACCCGCAGCAGCGACCGGCGGAAAAGGAGCCAGGGCGGCTACGCCCTGCTGTTCGTGTTCGCCATGGCGGCCGCGTCGCTCGTCATGCTGTATCTGGAAATGCCGCGCGTCGCCTTCGAGCACCAGCGGGACAAGGAGGCGCTGCTCGTCGAGCGCGGCGAAGAGTATGTCCGCGCCATTCAGCTCTACGTCCAGAAGTTCAACAAGTACCCGCAGTCGCTGGAAGAGCTGGAGACCACCAACAACATCCGCTTTCTGCGGAAACGTTTCCGCGACCCGATCACCGGCAGCGACGAGTGGCGGCTGATCCACATCGATGCCGCCGGACAGTTCGTCGATTCCCTCGTCTACAAGCGGCAGGAGCAGAAGCGCGAGAGCGCGCCGCATGTGTTGCAGTCCAACGTGCAGGGCATCGGCGTCTCCGCGCAAGTCATCACGCCCGACGGCCAGGCGCAGGCGCAGAACCCGGCGCTGCGCCGCACCGCCAGCGACCGCATCATCCCCGGCATGCCCGGCCAGGGAGGCGGCGAAGCGCGGGAGCAAGGCGAGGAGGCTCAGCCGCAGGAGGAAAACGCGCCGCCGCCTCCGGAGGCGCAAGCGCCGCCGCAACCCGGCGCGCAGACGCCGATTCGCGGCGAGCCGGGCAGCCCCGGGGCCGCGCCCGGACAGAATCCGTTCCGCATGCCCGGCAATGTGCCGCCCGGCCAGCCCGGAATGCCGGGTCAGCAGCGGCCTGACGGGCAGGCGCCGCCCTCCATTGGGCAGCCCGCCATCGGCTATGGCGGCGGCATCGGATCGGTTTCGGCTTCGCCGCCTCCGGCGCCGGGCGTTTCCGGCGGACTCGCGCCCGGCATGGCGCCGCCGCAGTCGTTGCAGACGGGCATGACCGGCCCGGCGCCGGGAATGGGAGCGGGCGGCGGGCAGCGCCCCGGCGCACCCAACGAAGCCTTGCAGGCCATCCAGCGGATCCTGACGCGCCAGCCTGCCCAAGGCGGGGCGCCCGCAGGCGGAATGGCCATCGGCGGCGGCATCGCGGGAGTCGCGTCCAAAGCCGACATGGAAGGCATTCGCGTGTACAACGAACGCACCAATTACAAGGAGTGGGAGTTCCTTTTCGACTTCCGCAAGGCGATGCAGGCCGCCGGCATGGGCGCCGGGCAGCCGGGCATGCAGCCCGGCATGCCCGGGCAGGGCCAGCAACGGCAATCCAGCCCGTTTGAAACGCCGGGGCGGCCGTCTTCGGGCGGATTCAGTTTTGGCGGCCCGGGCTCTTCCGGCGGGCGCGGCAGTTTCGGCGGCGGAATCGGCTTCGGCCAGCCTCAGCCGGCCCCGCCTCCCCGCCCATGACCCGGAAGGACAGTTTCACGGGACCGGCATCCTGAGTGCGGGCTGCCGACTGGCGTACCGGGGCGGCGGGCTGTCTTTTGCCCGGGTATTCGTGCAGGATCACAACCGAACCGGCTGGCGGCGCCTGCGTGGCAGATCCCCCTCGGGCGAGCATCCGCCCGCGCTTCAGAACTCGCACAACTGCTCAACCCAGCCTGCCGAGCCCTCGCGAAGCCAGCCGTCCAGTTGCGCCACTTCCTTGAGCTGCTGCCCGCGCGGCCGCGGCACTGCGACCCAGGCGCAGCGGAGCTCCGGCAGCGCGGTCATGTCGCCCCAGAGCTTTTCGTACTGGCTGACCGGGTAGATGTCCTCCTGCCCTTTGCCCCACCGCTTCTTCACATCTTTCAGCGTGACGTAAGCCGGCATCCGCGCGGCCAGCGCGCGAACGGCGGCGCGCGTCTTCTCCGCGTCGGCCAGATCGGCGCGCTCGAGGCCGAACACGCCGAGCAGCGCGTCCACGCTGATCCACATCGTGTTCGCGTTGTAGAACGACAGCTCGAACTCCAGCCGCTCTTCGGGCAAGGCCAGCCCCTCGACCAGGCGGAGCTTGCCGTCGATGCGCGCCAGGCCGCCGCCGCGGTCCTCCATTTCGCGCGGGATCACCTCGCACGTCATTGCGGCGCCGCTGTCGATGTGCAGGCCGAGCAGCGCGGGGTCGGGCCACGCGCCCAGCGTGTCGATGTTGTGCAGCAGCAGATAGCGCAGCCCAGGGCGCTCCTCGAGCAGCAGGCGCAGCACGCCGTTGAGGAAGAGATTCGGGATCTCGTACCAGTGGCCGACCGGGTGCACGCACTGCTCGGGCAGGTTGTCCGTGTAGTCGGCGCCTTCGCCCGATTCGACCGCCCACTGGATGAGCGCCGCACGGGCGCTTTCGCGCACCTTCTGCTTCTGCTCGTCGAGCACCTGCTGGGGCATTTCCTCCCAGGCGAAACGCAGGTCGCGCGCCATGGGGATCATGCGCAACCCGATGGAGCGGCCCGGCGACAGAAGCACGGGGCCCTGGTAGCCGTAGAATTGCTCGCGGCGCAGCCAGGCCTCCACCGGCGCGTGGGTCATGAAGCTGGTGGTGAAAATATGCGGGAGGGCGGCGCCGAAACGGCCGGCGGATTTCCGGCTTTTCGCCAGATGAATTTCGATGAAATTCCGCCACCGGCCGCGCATTTTGACGAACGGGTTGAGCGCCTTGACGACGCCCGCGCCCCGCGTCCAGCGCGTCCCCATGCCGCCGGCCAGCGTGACGATGGCCAGCGCGCCCGCGGCCAGCGCTTCCTCGCCGAGCCGCTGTAGCCGCGCGGGCAGGCCCCCGCGCGCATCCACGACGTCGCCTTCGCGCGCGTCCTCCACGCGCGCGGACACCGGCAGGCGGTTTTGCGCCAGCCCGATCCGCCCGCTGCGCAAGTCCGCCCGGATTTTCTCATGCTGCACGGGGTCGAAGCCGTTGGCCGCGAGCAATTCCTCGAGCGCCTTGCGGCTGGCCGCCGCCCCGGCCTCCGATTCCGGCAGCAGCCGCTCGAACAGCGCGCCGGCCATGCCGCCCCATTCGGGGCGCGTGCGGCAGACGGAGGCGAACACCTCCAGCTCGCGCCGCTCGCCCGCCGTGAGCGCGCGCGCCTCGCGCCGCAGCAGCGCGGGCGCGCGCAGCGTGTAGTAGCCGGGCGGCATCAGGGCGTCCTCGCCGCGCAGCAGCTCGGACCAGGCGCCCTTTTCGTTGATGGAAAAATCGTAGATCACCGGGTCCATCGCGAAAGGCACGCCGCGCTCCAGCTCGCGCTTGGTTTCAAGCAGGATTTCACCGAGCGTGTCGCGGCCCGCCGCCGCCGCGCCGGGATCCAGCAGGAATCCCATGCCGCCGCCCGCCATGCCGCCCAGCATCCAGAAGCCCCAGAAGCGCTCGCCGAAGGCGCGGCGCGCCCGCGAGATCAGCAGGTCGGTGTAATGGTTGCCGGCCCACGGGATGATGGTCTGGATCGGCCCGTCGAAATTGCGCTGCGTGCACGCGCCGACGCCGCGGATGTCGCCGCGTTTCAGGCAGCCGATGATCTCGTCGAGGATCGCGCCCGCCTCGAGCCGCGCGCGCCACTCGGCATCCAGCCGCAGCAGGTATTTCTCCGTGACCATTTCGAGGATCGGTCCGACGTCCTGCGCCATGCCGCCGTGCACCAGCACGAGGCTCTGCTGCAATTTCTGGCGCGTTTCGGCGGTGATCTCGTCGAGCGGATAGACGCGGTGCCGCGGCAGCAGGCAGCCGCGGCTGACGCCGAACTCCACATCGCCCTCCCGCGCGCGCACGCCCTCGATCAGCTTCATGCCCGGCCACACGCCGCCGGAGTCCTGCCAGCCGCCGCCGCTGCCGCCGAGCCATTCGCCGAGGATGGCGCGCGCCGCCACCGTGCGCCGCTCGTCTTCCTCGAGTCCGCCCGCCAGCCGCCGCACCTGGCCGGTGGCGCGCATGCAGGCGGTGATCAGGCACGCGAGCAGGCTCGTCGACACGGCCAGGCGCGAGCCTTTCGGAATGTCGTTCACGCGGCTCGCCAGCTCGATGCCGAGGCCGCGCCGCCCGGTGAGCCGCTCGAGCAGTCCTTCCAGGCCGAGCCCGCTGCCCTCCATCCCCGGAGGCAGCAGCCCCGAGGCGATGACCGCGGCCTTCAGCAGGCCCAGGTAGTCGCGGGCGAAATCAAAGATCTCTGCCACGGTGCGGATCTCGGCCACGGCGCCGAGATCGACGCTCGCCAGCCGCAGCACGGGCTGGTCAATCACGCGGAAGGAGGCTTCCACCGGCGGGCGCGGCTCGCCCGCGCCGCGGACCGAAAGGTTGATGGACGTGTTGAAGACGCGCGCGCCTTCCGGGTAGTCCATGCCGAGGAAGAAAATGTCGCTCCAGGCGCTGTGCGAGAAGTCCATGCGCACGGGCGTGGACTCGCGCAGGACGGGAAACAGCCCCGTTTGCGGGTCGCGCTCGAGCAGCTCGCGGCGCAGCCGCAGCGGGTCGTCGAAGGGATGGCCGGCGCGGAACATCCACTGGTTGCCGCGGGTGCTGCGGACGCTGCGCCGCACCTGGTCGGCCAGCGTCTGGAAGCCCAGTCCGCGGAAGGCGGCGGCCAGCGCGCTGGAAAGCGCCGCGCTCGGGCCCTGGCTCTGCTGCGCCGCGAGAAACTCGCGGATCGCCTCCTCGAACCGCCGCTCGAGCAGGTGCAGATAGCCGCGGAACGGGATGCGGCCTTCCGCGCGCACGCCCTCGCGGAACGGCAGGTGGAAGCGGTGGATCGCATAAAGGAAGAACAGCGCCCGCACGCGCTCGTAGAGGTTCTCCGAGCGGTGCCGGAAGCTTTCCAGCTCGTCGCATTCTTCCAGCAGCTGCCCCGCCGGCAAGCCGGCGCACAGGGCGTCGAGCGGCTGGTTGCGGATCTCTTCGCGTTCCGCGAGAATCACCGGCACAAGACGGCTCATGCGCGCCCTCCCGTACCTTCCGGCTGGAGAGCGAGCATCTCCACCAGCCCTGTGAGGATCTCCGCGCGGTCGGTGCCGGCCAGCGCCAGGGCCAATTGTGCATACAGCAGGCCATAGCGCGCGCCGAGGTCGTAGCGGCGGTCTTCCATCACGAGCGCCAGGTAACGCTCCTTCTGCGCGAGCCGCTCGAGCGCCGCCGACACCGAGCACGGCCCCTCGGCCTCCCGCAGCAGCTCTTCCAGCAGGTCCATCACCAGCGGCGTGAACACGTGCATCCCGAAAAAGCAAAGATACTGCCCGGCGCGCAGGCCCGGCACGAAGAGCTTCTGTTCGGCCTCGGTGGGCGTGGGCTTTTCGAGCACGGCGTCGATCTTGTACAGCCCCGCCTTGCCCGCCACGCGCTGCCCGCCGACGGCGCCGAACTGCGTGAGCTGGCCTTCCCGAGTCGCCTGCACGGCGGAGACCGAGCAGTTCTCCTGTTGCGCCACGGCCACCAGCCGCGCGGCGCAGCCCGGCCCGTCGCGGCTCACATACAGGTGGTCCCCCACCATGTGGAGAAACGGCTCGCCGGCGGTGAATTCGCGGGCGCACCACAGCGCGTGAGCGTAGCCGCGCGGCTCGGGCTGGTCGAGGAACTGCACGCGGGCGGCGTGCTCGCCGGCCACGGCGGCGTAGCTTTCCGCGTCGCCAGGGCAGACGACGACCCCGATCTCCTCCATGCCGGCCTGCGCCGCCTCCTCGAGCAGGATGGCCAGCACGCTGCGTTCAATGCCGTCACGGTCGATCAGCATCTGGAGCGGCAGCCGGCGCTGCGACGGGGCGGCCGCTGTCAAAACACACTTCTTGACCCGCATACACCTTGTGTACCATCAGAACGATGTCCGCGCCCAAGACCAACGCCATGCGGCTGCTCGACAGCCTGGGCATCCCGTACGAAGTGCGGACCTACGAGGTCGACCCGGAAGACCTTTCGGCAGAAAGCGTGGCCCGCAAAATCGGGTTCCCCGTCGAGCAGACCTTCAAGACCCTGGTCGCGCGCGGCGACGTGAACGGCGTTTGCCTCGCCGTGTTGCCCGGCGATGCGGAGCTCGACCTGAAGGCCCTGGCGCGGGCCTCCGGCGACCGCCGGGCCGAGGTCGTGCCGCTCCGGGAAGTGCAGCCGCTCACCGGATACGTGCGCGGCGGCGTGACGGCGCTTGCGTGCAGGAAGCCGTATCCGGTGTTTCTCGACGAGTTCGCGCAACTCTACGACCGGATCTCGGTGTCGGCGGGCGCGCGCGGCATCCAGATCCTGCTGCGGCCGGAAGACTATGTCCGCGCCACCGGGGCGCGCTACGCGCCCATCGCCAGGGACAAACAGTCGGGCCCGCCGCAGTGAGCCCGCTCACAGGATGCCCAGGCAGCCGGCGAGCAGCCGCGCCAGGCGCGCGATCAGCAGCAGCCCGGCGTTGTCTTCGGTGTAGTCCACCGTCTTCATGCCGTCGACGGTGATGGCCATGGCGGCCTTGCCTTTGGGCGTGGCGACGATGCCCACGTCGGAGCGCAACGCATCGAGCGCGCCGCTCTTGCTGGCCACCTTGTATTCAGCCAGCTTCCTGCCGATGCCGTCCTTGTACTGCTGCCGCTCGAGAATCGCCAGCATCTCGCGCGAATCCTCCGGCGAGACCACCTTGCCCTGGTCGAGCAGCGCAAGCAGCTCCACCATCTCGCGCGAAGTCGAGACGCCAAGGCCGAAGCGCCTGTTTTCCTCGAGCAGGCCCGCCTTGCTCCAGCCGGAGGGCGCTTTCAGATCCGCGCCGTCGCCGCGGACCTTGCGCAGTGCGCGCGTCTGCTTGAGGCCGAGCGTGTCGAGGAACTCGTTGACGGCGTCCGCCGTGATGCGGTCCAGCACCAGATTGGTGGCGGTGTTGTCGCTGACGACGATCATCAGCCGCACGAGATCCCGCAGCGGCAGCTTCACGCCGGGCGAAAGCTCCCGCAGGACGCCCGACCCGGAAACCTTGTCTTCCTCCCGCAGCTCGATCCATTCCTCCCAGCGCGCCTTGCCTGCGCGAACCCGGTCGAACACGGCGGCCATGATCGGCAGCTTGATGGTGCTTGCCGTGCGGACGCGCTCGTTTTCGCGATACCCCAGCGCGGCGCCCGTGCCCAGGTTGCGGGCGCAGAAAAAGACCTCGCCGTCGAAGGATTCGATTTCGCGCCGGATCGCCTCCGGCAGGTCCGGCTGCGCCACCGCGGCGGCCGGGAGCGTGAGAAAGATCCTGCGGTCCATGGCTTTTCTGCCATGATGCCATGGCCGCGCGCAAAAGGCCGCCCGACGCGGCCCGCAGGAGGGCGCCGCGGCCCGCGCCTACTTCTTCCGTGCCGGCGCGCCGGGGCTTTCGGCGAGCAGCTTGTCCAGGATGCGGAACAGGCCGTCGCCGTCAAAAATGTTCTTGAGCGATTCGTCGTAGACGAAATCTTCGCGGATGATCCCGTTGGCGTCGACCACGAGCAGCGTGGGCAGCTTGATGGTGGGGTTTTGCGGCGAGATGTTCAGCATGGCCGCCACCGCCTGGCCGAAGTCGAACAGGACCGGGTAGGTGACGCGGTGGCGGGCGACGAAGGCGGCCACGGTCTGCTGGTTGTCGGGCGGGTTGACCACGGCGAGGATGTGGATGCGGTCGCCGTAGCGGGCCTTGACGCGCTCGAGCGTCTTCGAAAACGGCCCGCAATGGGGGCAGTCCGTCTTCATGATGTCGATCAGCAGCACCTTGCCGCGGTAATCGAGCACGTCATGGTATTTGCCCTGGGAGTCCGGCAGGGTGAAGCTGGCCACGCGGCGGCCGGCGAGGGGGCCGGCGAAGGCGGCCGCGGCCAGAAACAGAAATACAGCGATTTGTTTTTTCATGGCGCGTCCTTTCAGGCGCGGGATCCGGCCGCCGCGCCGGCCAGCGCGGCCAGGCTTTCCTCGAACGGCGGGCGGGCGACGCCTCTTTCGGTGATGATGGCGGTGATGTAGCGGGCGGGGGTGACGTCGAACGCCGGATTTTCGGCCGCCGTGCCTTCGGGCGCCACCGGCACGCCGAACACGTGCGTCACCTCGGCGGCCGGGCGCTGCTCGATGGGGATGGCGTCGCCGGAGGCGAGGGAGAGATCGAGCGTCGACACCGGCGCGGCCACGTAAAACGGCACGTTGTTTTCGCGCGCGAGCACGGCCACGGAATAGGTGCCGATCTTGTTGGCCGTGTCGCCGTTGCGGGCGATGCGGTCCGCGCCGACGATGACGCAGCCGATGCGGCCGGAGCGGAGAAAGTGGCCCGCCATGTTGTCGGTGATGAGCGTCACCGGGATGCCGTCCTGTTGCAGCTCCCACACGGTGAGCCGCGCGCCCTGCAAGAAGGGCCGCGTCTCGTCGGCGAACACGTGCACGCGCTTGCCCGCCTCGACGGCGGCGCGCACCACCCCGAGCGCCGTGCCGTAGCCGGCGGTGGCCAGCGCGCCCGCGTTGCAGTGGGTCAGGACGGACTTGCCGTCCCCGACCAGCGGCGCGCCGTTGGCGCCGATGGCGCGGTTGATGGCGATGTCTTCTTCATAGATGCGGACCGCCTCGTCGGCGAAGGCCTGGCGGAGCCGCTCTGGCGGCGCGCCCCGCAGCGACTCGTAGAGCCGCTTCATGCGGTCGATCGCCCAGAACAGGTTCACCGCCGTGGGCCGCGTGGCCGCCAGCGTGGCGCAGATCGCCGGGAACTCCTCGTCGAGCCGCTCCGGCGGCGTGTTCCGCACGCCGAGCGCGACGCCCATGGCGGCGGCGACGCCGATGGCGGGCGCGCCGCGCACGACCATGGAACGGATGGCCTCGGCCACTTCCACGTGCGTCCGGCAGGTGACGAAAGCCACCGTGCGCGGCAGCTTTGTCTGGTCGATCATCACGACGCCCGCGGGCGTCCATTTCACTGTTTCCACCATGGCCGAACTTCCATTGAAGCACGCCCGCGGCGGCGCGCGCCCGCTACTTCAGCAGCTCGGGCCGCTGCGCGACGTAGCCGGCGAAGAAGGTGAGGTTGTAGGTGGCGTGCACGATCGCCGAGGCGGCGGTGGAGCCGGTGCGGTGGCGCGTGTAGCCGAAGACGAACGACGCCAGAAACAGCAGCAGCATGTGCTGCCAGTTCCAGCTGTATTGCGGCCCGTGAAGCAGCGCGAACGGGGCGCTGGCCACCGTGATGCCGAGCCAGACGCCGAACGTGCGCACGGCCAGCGGCTGAAGGAAGCCGCGGAAGATCAGCTCCTCGGCCAGCGGCCCGAGCGTGACCGCGAAGGAACCGACCAGCAGCACCGACCAGCGGTCCCGCAGCAGGCGCGCCACGGCGTTGTCGATCACCGGCGTGCGCAGCAGCTCGCCGAGAATCGCGACAAAGATCACCAGCGCCGGGCCGAGCACCGCCGTGGCGAGCATGTTCGGCCACGGGAAGCGCCAGCCGAGCGAGGCCCAGAAAGGCGCATGGTAGCGCTGCCGCAGAATGAGCCACAGCGCCCCGAACCAGAACGCGTAGGCGGCGAACTGCATGGCCAGAGCGCGCGCGGCCTCGCCGGGCATGCGCGGCAGCAGGAGGAAGAAGCCGTGGGTGAGAACCAGCGCCAGCGAGAAGCACGGGATGGCGAGCGCCGCCAGCAACAACGCGTCGGTCCAGTTCCAGAACGGCTCCTGGCGCAGGCGGGCAGGCGGAAGCGCGGCTGCGTTCATGAGGCCGCCTCGACAAGCAGCGCCGCCAGCAGCGGGACGAGAATCTCGTGGTGCCCGGTGATGGCGTAGCCCGCGCCGCCGGCGCGCGCGTGGGGCCGCTCGACGACATTGAGCCGCGGGCGGTAGTGCTGGATGAAATCGAAATTGGCCGTGGTGAAGCCGGCCAGCGGGTAACCGAGGTTGCGCACCACGGAGACGGCCTTGAGGAAGACCTCCGGCAGCAGCACGGCCGAGCCGACGTTCAGATACACGCCGCCGCCGTCCAGCCGCCGCACCAGCGAGCAGAAGAGCCGGAAATCGTGGTGCGAGGCGGCGCCGATGGCCGCGCCGGAAGCGGCCGGGTGCGTGTGCGGCGTGTCCGTGCCCACGGCCACATGGACGGTGACGGGAACCGCGCGCCGCCACGCCTGCAAAAGCAGCGAGTACGGCGCATGCTGCGGGGGCGCCAGCCGGTCCAGCGCCGCCCCGAGCGCTTCGCCGAGGCCGATGCCGGCGGCCTGCGCCGCCGCGGCCGCCTCGTTCATCAGGCGTCCGGTTTCCTCCGCCGAGCCGAAGCGCCCGTCGGGCAGCACGGCCTCGACGTCCTCGCTGGTGGCCCCGGCCAGCGCAATTTCGAAGTCGTGAATCGAGGTGGCGCCGTTCATCGCGACCCCGGTGATGAAGCCGCGGTCCATCAGGTCGACGAGCACGGGCGCGAGGCCGCACTTCACCACGTGGCCCCCGAGCCCCCAGAGAATGGCCTTGCCGCGCCGGCGGGCCTCGACGATCGCCGCGACGACGGCGCGGAGCGAGTCGGCGGCGAGCAGATGCGGCAGCCCCTCCAGCCACTGGCTGAGCGGCGCGCCTGCGCGGTGCGGCCGCGCCATGTGCTCGAGGCGCACCTTGCCGCCCCGGTCGGCCAGCGGAATGGTGGAGAGCGCCGAAAAATCCAGGGGTGAGTCCGGGTACTTGCTCAAGGCGGCTCCTATCCAGCTTTGCCGTTTTTCAGCACTTTTTCAAGCGCGCGCGCCGTGTGGCTGCGGCGGAAGCGGAGGATCTGCTCGGGCGGCCCCGCCGCCACCACCGTGCCGCCGCGCTCGCCGCCTTCGGGGCCGAGGTCGATGATCCAGTCGGCCGACTTGATCACGTCCAGCTGGTGCTCGATGATGAGGACGGTGTTGCCCAGGTCGACCAGCTGGTTGAGCACGTCGAGCAGCTTGCGGATGTCCTCGAAGTGCAGCCCGGTGGTGGGCTCGTCCAGAATGTAGAGCGTCTTGCCGGTCTGCCGGCGCGAAAGCTCGCGGGCGAGCTTGATGCGCTGGGCCTCGCCCCCGGAAAGCGTCGTCGAGGACTGGCCCAGGTGGAGATAGCCCAGGCCGACATCGGCCAGCGTCTGCAACTTCGCCTGGATCTGCGGAATGTTCTTCAGCAGCTCCAGCGCATCCTCCACGGTCATCTCCAGCAGGTCGGCGATGGAGACGCCGTTGAACTTCACGGCGAGCGTTTCCGAGTTGTAGCGCCGGCCGCGGCAGACGTCGCAGGGGACGTAGACGTCGGGCAGGAAGTTCATCTCGATGCGCTTCACGCCGTCGCCCTGGCAGGCCTCGCAGCGGCCGCCCTTGACGTTGAAGGAGAACCGCCCCGGCTTGTAGCCGCGCTCGCGCGATTCGGGCAGCATCGCGTACAGCTCGCGGATCGGCGTGAAAACCCCGGTGTAGGTGGCCGGGTTGGAGCGCGGCGAGCGGCCGATGGGCGTCTGGTCGATTTCAATGACCTTGTCGATGTGCTCGAGCCCTTCAATCGAGTCGTGCGCGCCCGGCGGCGTGAGGGCGTTGTAGAGATGCTGCGCGAGCGCGCGGTACAGGATGTCGTGAACCAGCGTCGACTTGCCGCTGCCGCTGACGCCGGTGACGCAGATCATCATGCCGAGCGGGAACTCGACGTCGATGTTTTTCAGGTTGTGATGGCGCGCGCCGCGCACGACGAGCTTGAGCCCGTTGCCCGGGCGGCGGCAGGGCGGCAGCGGAATGACGCGCCGGCGCGCCAGATAGGCGCCGGTGAGCGACTGCGGGCAGGCGGCGATCTCGGCGGGCGTGCCCGAGGCGATCACTTCGCCGCCGAGGCGGCCCGCGCCGGGGCCGAGGTCGATGACGTGGTCGGCGCGCTCGATGGTCTCTTCGTCGTGCTCGACGACGACAACCGTGTTGCCCAGATCCCGCAGCCGCACGAGCGTTGCCAGCAGCCGCGCGTTGTCGCGGGCGTGCAGCCCGATGGAGGGCTCGTCGAGCACGTACAGCACGCCGCGCAGGCGCGAGCCGATCTGCGTGGCCAGGCGGATGCGCTGGGACTCGCCGCCGGACAGCGTCGCCGCAGAGCGGTCCAGCGACAGATAGTCGAGCCCCACCTCGCAGAGGAACGCGAGGCGGTTGCGGACCTCCTCGACAATTCTGCCGGCGATTTGCGCTTCGCGCGGCGAAAGCTCCCACGAGCGGATCAGCTCGAGGGCGCGCGACACGGGCAACGCGGTGAAATCGGCGATGGAAAGCCCTTTCAGCCGCACGGCGAGGCTCGACGGCCGCAGGCGCCGGCCGCGGCAGGCGGGGCATTCGGCCGGCGACATGAACTCGGCCAGATATTCGCGGTAGGCCTCGGTGGCGTCGTCCCAGGCGCGCTGCAACAGCGCCAGAATGCCGGGCAGCCCGCCGGAGCCATGCAGCAGCGCCTGCCGCTGCTTCTCCGGCAGCTCCTCGAACGGGCGGTCGAGGTTGATGCGCAGCTGGCGGGCCAGCGCCTGGATGGCGTGCTGCATCATCACCGAAGTCCCGCCGGGGCCGAGCCCGCCGTCAAACAGCGGCCGCGACGGATCGGCGATCACCTTCAGCGGGTCGAACGACCAGGTCGCGCCGAGGCCATGGCAGGCCTCGCAGGCGCCATAAGGGCTGTTGAACGAGAAGGAGCGCGGCTCCAGTTCCGGCACGCTCGCGCCGCATTCCGGGCACGCCATCCTGAGCGAGTAGAGCCGTTCGGCGCCGCCCACGTGGGCGACGATGACGAGGCCGTTGGCCAGGCGAGTCGCGGTCTCGATGGAGGCCTCGAGCCGCCGGGCGGAGTCGGGCTTCAGCGGCAGGCGGTCGACGACGACCTCGATGGTGTGGTTGCGCCGCCGGTCGAGGCGGATGTCCTCGTCCAGAGACCGCAGCTCGCCGTCGATGCGGGCGCGGACGAATCCCGCGCGGGCGAACTTCTCCAGCTCCTTTTTGAACTCGCCCTTGCGCCCGCGGACGATGGGGGCGAGCACCATCACGCGCTCGCCGGCGGGCAGCGCCATCACCTGCTCGACAATCTGCTGCGTTGTCTGCCGCGTGATAGGGATGCCGCAGTCCGGGCAGTGCGGCGTGCCGAGGGACGACCACAGCAGGCGCAGATAATCGTAGATCTCGGTGATGGTGCCAACGGTGGAGCGGGGGCTGCGGCTGGTGGTCTTCTGCTCGATGGAGATGGCGGGCGAGAGGCCGTCGATGGAGTCCACGTCGGGCCGCTCGAGCTGGTCGAGAAACTGGCGCGCGTACGGGCTGAGCGTTTCGACATAGCGGCGCTGGCCCTCGGCGTAGATCGTGTCGAAGGCCAGCGAGCTCTTGCCGGAGCCGGAAAGTCCGGTGATGACGGTGAAGGAATTCCGGGGAATGGCGACGCTGATGTTTTTCAGGTTGTGCACCCGCGCGCCGTGCACCCAGATGCGGTCGATCATGGAAATTCCATTGTGCCGCAGCGGCCTTCAGGCGGAGGCGGAAGCCACGGCCATGCGGCGGGTGACGGCCTCGGCGAGCAGGTCGAAAATCTGGCGCGTCTCCTCGAGGTCGATGCAGGCGTCGGTGATCGACTGCCCGTAAACCAGCGGCTGGCCGGGAACGAGATCCTGGCGGCCGGCGACGAGGAAGGACTCGAGCATGACGCCGAAGATGCCCGTCTGGCCGGCGGCGATCTGCATGGCCAGGTTGCGGGCGACGGGCGCTTGCAGGCGGTAGTTCTTGAGCGAGTTGGCGTGCGAGCAGTCCACCATGACGCGGTCCGGCAGCTTGGCGCCGCGCAGGCTGAGCAGCACGGTTTCGATGGACTGCTCGTCGAAGTTCGGCAGCTTGCCGCCGCGCAGGATCACGTGGCAGTCGCGGTTGCCCCGGGTGCAGACGATGGCCGAGTGGCCCGCCTTGGTCACGGAGAGGAAGTGGTGGGAGATGCGGGCGGCGCGGACGGCGTCGATGGCGATCTTGAAGTTGCCGTCGGTGCCGTTCTTGAAGCCCACGGGGCAGGACAGGCCGCTGGCCAGCTCGCGGTGGACCTGGCTTTCGGTGGTGCGCGCGCCGATGGCTCCGTAGGAGATCAGGTCGCCGATGTACTGCGGCGTGATCATGTCCAGGAACTCGGTGGCGCAGGGCATGCCCATTTCGGTGAGCCGCAACAGCAGGCCGCGGGCGCGGCGCAGCCCTTCGTTGATCTGGAAGCTGCCATCGAGGAAGGGATCGTTGATGAGGCCCTTCCATCCCACCGTGGTGCGGGGCTTCTCGAAGTAGACCCGCATGATGACGAACAGCGCGTCCTTGTACTGGCGCGCGAGCTCGAGCAGCCGGCCGGCGTAGTCTTCGGCGGCGGCGACGTCATGGATCGAGCAGGGGCCGGCGACGACGGCAAGGCGGAGGTCGCGTCCGTAGAGGAGGTTGTGAACGGTCTGCCGCGCCTCGTAAATGAGGCGGGCGCCCTCCTCATGAAGGGGGAACTGGTCGAGCAGCGCCTGCGGCGTGATCAGCTCGTAGATTTGCTGGATGCGAACGTCGTCGGTACGGTACGGCATGGGTTCAGGACCCGGGCGGCCTGCCGCCCCCTTCGCCGGGGGGCTTGTTCCGGAAGCGGGCCGCTTCTTCTTTCATTTTCGCCTCGGCCCAGCGGAGAAGCCGCCGGAGCGGGGGGAAAAAATCCGAGAGCAGTATCAGCCCGGGGATCATGAACGCCCAGCCCGGCATCACCGGCAGGATCCACCCGATAATGCCCAGAATACACAATCCGATGCCGGCCAGCAGCTTGAGGAACCGTCTCACGGGGGAAAACTCCAGTGTAGCAGCGCAACCTCGGCGCCATTGACCGCCGCTGCGGCGCGGGGATAGAATCGCAGCATTGCAATCGTTTGCAGGAGAAGACTCTTATGAAAAAACAGACCTTCGGCGTGATTGTCGGCAACCGCGGGTTCTTCCCCGACCACCTGGCGAAGACGGGCCGGGAAGAGATGATCCAGGTGCTTGAAAAACTCGGCTACGGCGTCGTGGTTTTGTCGCCGGAGGAGACCAAGTACGGGGCGGTGGAGACGCGGGCGGACGCGAAGAAGTGCGCCGAGCTGTTTGACCGCCACCGGCATGAAATCGACGGGGTGATCGTCACGCTGCCCAATTTCGGCGACGAGCGCGGCGTGGCGGAGGCGTTGCGCGGCTCCGGGCTGCGCGTGCCGGTGCTGGTGCAGGCGACGCCGGACCGGGCCTCGAACATGACCATCGCCGACCGCCGCGACAGCTTCTGCGGCAAGATGAGCGTGTGCAACAACCTGAAGCAGTTCGGCATCCCCTACTCGCTGACGCGGCTGCACACGGTCGCGCCGTCGTCGCCGGAGTTCGCGCAGGATGTCGAATGGTTCGCCGCCGTGTGCCGCGTGGTGAACGGGCTGCGCAAGTGCCGCGTGGGCGCCATCGGCGCGCGTCCGGCGGCGTTCAACACGGTCCGCTACAGCGAGAAGCTGCTCGAGGCGGCGGGCATCGATGTCGACACGATCGACCTGTCGGAAATCTTCGGCCGCATCGGAAGGCTGAAAGACGACGACGAGGCGGTGCAGGCCAAGCTCGCCGAGATCAGGAGCTATGTGACAACGGAGGGCATCGACGCCGCGGCCCTGGTGAAGATGGCGAAGCTCGGCACGGTGATCGACCGCTGGATGGCGGACAACGACATCACGGTGACGGCGGTGCAGTGCTGGACGTCGATGGAAGAATACTTCGGCGTGGTCCCGTGCACGGTGATGAGCATGCTGTCCAACAAGCTGCTGCCGAGCGCGTGCGAGGTGGACGTGCCGGGCGTGGTTTCGATGTACGCCCTGGCGCTGGCCTCGGGCACGCCCAGCGCGCTGCTCGACTGGAACAACAACTACGGCGAGGACCCCGACAAGGCGGTCTGCTTCCACTGCTCGAACCTGCCGAAGCACTTCTTCGAGTCGGCGCGGATGGACTACCAGGAAATCATCGCCGGCACGGTGGGCAAGCTGAACACGTTCGGCACCGTGGTGGGGCGCGTGAAGGCCGGCCCGATGACGTTCCTCCGGCTTTCCACCGTGGACACGGAAGGCAAGCTGAAGGCCTACGTCGGCGAAGGCGAGTTCACCAGCGACCCGCTGGAGACCTTCGGCGGCGCGGGCGTGGTGCGCATCCCCAACCTGCAAGGGCTGCTGCACTACATCTGCGAGAACGGCTTCGAGCACCACGTGGCGGCGAACCTGTCGCGGACGGCCGCGGCGGTCTACGAGGCCGGGCGCAAGTATCTCGGCTGGGAGATGTACTGGCACAAGGGCTGAGCGCGGCTCAGCCTGCGGAAGAAAACTGCTCCACCAGTTTTTCGGCGTGGCGGAGCGCTTCCGGCGTGAGCTTCTGCCCGGAAAGCATGCGGGCGATTTCGCGGATGCGCTCCTTCCTGCCGAGCAGCTCGACGCCGGCGGCGGTGCGGCCGCCGGCCTCGCTTTTCGTGACCAGGTAGTGGTGCTCGGCGAAGCCGGCGATCTGGGCCAGGTGCGTGACGCAGAGCACCTGGTGATGGCGCGCCAGCTCGCGCAGGCGCCGTCCGATCATCTCGCCCGCGGCGCCGCCGACGCCGGCGTCGACCTCGTCGAAGACCAGCGTGCGCGCAGCGCCCTTCTGCGCCGGCGCCATGCAGGTCTTGATCGCCAGGGCGACGCGCGACAGCTCGCCGCCGCTGGCGACGCGGTCCAGCGGGCGCGGCTCTTCGCCGGCGTTGGCCGAGAACAGGAACTGCACCGCGTCCATGCCGTCCTCGCCCGCCTCGCACGGCTCGACCGCAATGCGGAAGACCGCGCCCGGCATGGCCAGCCCGGCCAGCTCCGCGGCGACCATCTTCGACAGCCGCCGCGCCGCGCGCAGGCGCTCCTCGCGCAGGCGGAGCGACAGCTCGCGGTAGCGCGTCTCCTGTTGCGCGATCTCCTGCTCGAGCTGCGCCCGGCGCTCGCCCGCGCTCTCCAGCGCGGCGAGGCGCGAGCTGACATCGTCGAGAAACGCGAGGATCTCCTCCACCGTCGAGCCGTACTTGCGCTTGAGCCGCTCGATCAGCGCGAGGCGCGACTCCACTTCTTCCAGCCGCCGCGGGTCGGCTTCGAGATTGCCGAGGTAGTGGCGCAGCTCGTGCGACGCCTCCTGGATGGCGATCTGCGCGGGGCGCAGGATTTCGACGAGCGGGGCGAGCTGCGCGTCGATGCGCGCCGCCTCTTCGAGCCGCCGCAGCGCCTGGCCCACGGAGGCGGAGGCGCTGGCCTCGGATTCCTCGAGCAGCGCGTAGGCGGCCGAGACGGCCTCGCTGAGCCGGGCGACATTGCGCAGCACGCGGCGCTCGTTTTCGAGCCGCGCGTCTTCGCCCGGCTGCAAGGCGGCGGCGGCGATCTCGTTGCGCTGCATCGACCACAGGTCGGCCAGCCGCGCGCGCTCCTGCTCGGCGCGCTCCAGCCCGGCCAGCTCGCCGAGGGCGCCGCGCCAGGCGCGCCAGGCTTCGCGCACCTGCTCGAGCAGCGGGCCCGCGCCGGCGGCTTCGTCGAGCATCTCCCGCTGCGCCTCCGCGGAGAACAGCTTCTGCTGGTCGTGCTGCCCGTGGATGTCGCCGAGGAACGGGGCGATCTCGCGGAGGAATGCGGCGGTGACGGGCCGCGAGCCGGCCCAGGCGCGGGATTTGCCGGAGGCGGTGATTTCGCGCTCGAGAATCAGCTCGCCGTCCTCGGCTTCGATGCCGGCTTCTTCGAGCAGCGCGCGGAGGCGCGGGTCGGCGGGCAGCTCGAAGATGCCGCTCACCAGCGCGCGCTCCTCGCCGGTGCGGATCATGTCGGCCGAGGCGCGCCCGCCGAACAGCAGGCCGAGGGCGCCGACGACGAGGCTCTTGCCGCTGCCGGTCTCGCCGGTGAGCGCATTGAACCCGGGATGCAGGCGCAGCCGCAGGCGCTCCACCACGGCGAGGTTTTCCACCGCCAGTTCCACCAGCATTCAGCACAAGTATAAAATTCCCGGCGCTGCGCGGTGGCCGGGCGCGGAAAAACATTTCCATGAAGAAATGATCTGTCTTGCCGCGCGGCGCGCTTCGCTATGATGGACAGGTAGAGCCAAACAGGGAGCGTGCATCTTGTTCCAGACGTTGCCCGCGGCCCTGCTCCAGCAGCACTCGCTGTGGGAGCTGGTGCTGGCGGCTTCCCCCGTTGCGAAGGTCGTTCTTCTGCTCTTGCTGGCCGCCTCGCTGATGAGCTGGGCGGTGATTTTCGCCAAGTGGTCGCAATTCCGCAACTGCGGCGCGGCCAACGCCGCGTTCCTCCGCGCGTTCCGCAAGGCGCCGGCGCTGGACGCCGTGGCGGTGGCGCTGGAGCAGTTCCGCGCCTCGCCGCTGACGGGCGTGTTCGACTTCGGCTTTCAGGAGGTGGCGCGGCAGCTGAAGTCGCACGGGCGGATCGTGAACAAGAACGCGCTCGAGCGCGCATTGCAGCTCGGCATCAGCGAGGAGGTGGCGCGGCTGGAGCGGCGCATGAGCTGGCTGGCGACCACCGCCACGGTGTCGCCATTCGTCGGGCTGTTCGGCACGGTGCTCGGCATCATCGACGCTTTCCAGGGGCTGGGCACGGCGGGCAGCGCCAGCCTGCGGGCGGTGGCCCCGGGCATCAGCGAGGCGCTGGTCACAACGGCGGCCGGCCTGGCGGCGGCCATTCCCGCGGCGGTGGCCTACAACGCGTTCGGCCATTCGATCAAGGAATTCGCGGCGCGCATGGATGACTTCGCGCTCGAGTTCATGAACCTGGTCGAACGGCAGTACGAGGAGTAAGCGCATGGGCATCGGCGTGAACGGCGCGGGCGGCGGGCGCGGCGGCAGCTACCGCCGGCGCAGCGTGGCGGCGCTGTCGGAGATCAACGTGGTGCCTCTGGTGGACGTGGTGCTCGTCCTGCTCATCATCTTCATGCTCACGGCGCACGTGATGGAATTCGGGCTGGAAGTGCAGGTGCCGAAAGTGAAACAGGTGCGCGACAGCGCCGAAGAGCTGCCCGTGGTGACGCTGACGAAGAACGGCGAGCTGTTCCTGAACGAGAACCCGGTGAACATCCACCGGCTCGGCGAGGAATTCCAGCGCCGCTTCCCCGGGGCGAAGGCCGTCTATGTGCGCGCTGACGCGCAGACGATCTGGGACCCGATTGCGCAGGTCATCAGCGTGCTCGGCGAGCGCGGGCTCGATGTGCGCGTGGTGACGCAGCCGGAAGATTCGGGCCGGTGAAGCGGAAAGCCATGCAGCTGCGCCCGTGGCACGCGTCCGGGGACAAAGGGGTTGCCGCCGCGCCCCGCGGCGGCGGGTCCGTCCGGTGCGGTCGGGACATGCCGTTTTATGATGCAAGCATGAAGCAGAATCGCGTGCCTCCGGGTTTCTTCCTGCTGCCGGCAGCAGCGGTGGCGTTGTTCCTGACGGCGCATGTGATGAAGCCAAGGCCGGGAGCGCAGGCGCCGCAAGCAAAGCAGGCGTTCGAAAGTGTCGAACAGCTGCCGGTGGTGACGCTTGCCAACAACGGCGAGCTGTTCCTCAACGGCAGTCCGGTGAGAGTTCACACGCTGGGCGATGAATTGCAGCGGCGCTTCCCCCGTGCGAAAGCGGTGTATGTGCGTGCCGACAGCCGTTCGCACTGGGTCCCGGTTGCGCAGGTCATCCGCGCGCTCGGCGAGCGGGGCCTCGACGTGCGCGTGGCCGCGCAGCCCGCGAATGCGGGAGGATGAAGACGGGGCCCCATGGAGCTGCGCCATGTCGATGTGCTGGAGGAGCGGGACGAGCTGCGTCGCCCGCTGCTGGCCTCGCTGGCGCTCCATGCGGCCGTTTTCGGATTGATCGCCGCCACGAGCCTGGCGGGCATCGGACGGCGGCAGCCGTGGGGCGACCCGAACTCGCTTGGCGGCGGCGCCTACAGCGTGAGTCCGGTGAGAAACATTCCCATCGCCGGGCGCAGCGGGCCTGTCAACCGGCTGGCATCGGACACGCAGTCGCAGATCCCCACGCCGCCGAAAGCGGAGCCAAAGAAGGCGGCGAAGCCGCCTGAGCCGGACGCCATTGCGCTGAAGAGCCGCAAGGCGCAGCGCGCCGAGCGCGCCCCGCGCGCCGATGTGGCGCGGCGGGACGCGCGGGAGTTCGGCGAAAACCAGGTCTTCAGCCGGGCCGGGCAGGCGGCCGCCAGCCCGATGTACGCCGTGGCGCCGGGTTCGGGCGGCGTGGGCATCGGCAGCGGGGCGCCGTTCGGGGCGCGCTGCGGCGGCTATGCGGCCATCCTTCGCGACCGCGTCGCGCAGCGCTGGCGCACCGAGCAGGTGGACCCGCGCATCCGCACGCTGCCGCCGGCGGTCGTCGTGTTCGAGCTGCACCGCAACGGGCAGGTGCGCAACGTGCGGCTGGTGCAGTCGAGCGGCAACGTGGCGCTCGATTACTCGGCCCAGCGCGCTATCTTGGAGGCGAGCCCGTTCGAGCCGATCCCGCCGGGCTGCGAGGGCAACCCGGCGATCGTGGAATTCTGGTTTGAGCTGAAACGATGAAACAGAACCGTGCCATTCTGCTTTTTCTGTTGCTGCTGGCGGCGGCCGTGGCGGCGTTCACCCAGGCGCAGAGCGACATCATCATCCGCCTGACCGGCGGGGCGCGCAAAGCGGTCGCGCTGCCGGATTTCCGCGGCGCGGGCGCATCGGCGCAATTCGCCGACCTGTTCAACCGCACGGTGTTCGAGGACGTGGAGCGTTCCGGCGTGTTCACCATGGCGCCGAAGAGCTTCTATCCGCTCAACCCGCCGCAAACGGACCGCGACCTGCGGACGCCGGCGGGCGCGCAAAAAGACTGCGGCGGGCGCTGCCTGCCGGACTGGGCGGGCGCGCCCGTCAACGCCGACTATCTGGGCTTCGGCTACCTGGCCGAGCAGGGCGGCCAGCTGGTGGCATTCGGGAATTTCTTCAATACCCGGGCCGCGGACCCTGCGGGGGCGCGGGTGTTCACGAAGCTCTATACGGGCGAGCTGAGCGAGGCCGGCGCGCGCAAGATCGCGCACGAGTACGCGGCCGACATCCTGGCGCAGTTCGGCGTGCCCTCGCTGGTCGGGACGAAGATTTATTTCGTGAGCGACCGGCAGGGCAAAGGCACGAAAGAAATCTGGGTGATGGATTTCGACGGGTCCAACCAGCGCCGCATCACGCACTTCAACTCGATCAGCACCATGCCCTCGGTTTCGCCCGACGGGCGCCGGCTGGCGTTCACGACATACGCGAAGGGCCAGCCGCAGATCATGATGTATTCGACCGAGACGGGCCGCTTCATCCCGTTCCGGAATTCCGCAGCGCCCACCAACGCGCAGGCATCTTTCACGCCCGACGGCCGGCACGTGCTCTACGCCTCGTCGGTGAGCGGCTACATGCAGATCTACATCGCGGATCTCGACGGGAGCAACCCGCGGCGGCTGACCAACACGCGCGCGATCGAGGCCGAGCCGAAGGTGAACCCGAAGACCGGGTCGGACATCGTGTTCGTCAGCGGGCGGGGCGGCCTGCAACAGATATATAGAATGAATATGGACGGCGCGGACGTCGAGCGGCTGACCAACGGCGAGGGCGAGGCCAGCAACCCGGCCTGGCATCCCGAAGGCAGGCACATCGCGTTCGCCTGGACGCGAGGCTACGCTCCCGGCAACTGGAACCTGTTTGTCATGGATGTGGCCTCGAAAGAGACCGTGCAACTTACTTTCGGCCAGGGAAGGAACGAGAACCCGAGCTGGGCGCCGGACGGGCGCCACTTGGCCTTCTGTTCCAACCGCACCGGTTCCTACCAGATCTTCACGATGCTGGCGGACGGCACGGGCGTCAGGCAGCTGACGACCGAAGGGAACAACTGGATGCCGGTCTGGTCGAAGTGAGGCGCGAAGAGGGAAGAAGAAAGACGGACTTGTGACGGACCGAAAAAGAAAGGGAGGCAGATCGCCCATCATGAAGCGCATGTTGAAACCACGGCACGTCGCCATCGGCCTGTTGAGCCTCTTGCTGTTGTTTTTCGCGGCAGGTTGCAAGAAGAAGCAGCCGGCGCCGCCCCCACCACCACCCCCGCCACCGCCCGCGAAAGAGGAGCCCAAGCCCGCGGCGGCAGTGATCCGCTCGTTTGTGGCGGAGCCTTCGACGATCACGCGCGGCCAGACTTCGACGCTGCGCTGGAACGTCGAGAACGCCAGCGAGGTGGTGATCGACCAGGGCATCGGCAGCGTTCCGGCGCGCGGCGAAAGGCGCGTTTCCCCGGTTGAGACGACCACCTACCGCATGACGGCGCGCAGCGCGGGCGGCGATGCCGTGGCCGCTGTGACGGTGACCGTGACCACGCCTCCCCCGCCTCCGCCTCCGCCGCCCAAGGCCAAGGCGAGCCTGTCGGAGCGGATCGCCAAGGAGGTGCAGGACATCTTCTTCGACTACGACAAGAGCGAGATCCGCGAGGACGCGCGCGCCACATTGCAGCGCAATGTGGAGGCGCTGAAGGCGATCCTCAACGATTTTCCGTCGGCCTCGATCCTGATCGAGGGCCACTGCGACGAGCGCGGCTCGGCCGAATACAACCTCGGCCTTGGCGACCGGCGCGCCAACGCGACCAAGGAATTCCTGGTCCAGCTGGGCGTGCCCGCCGACCGGCTGAAGACGATCTCCTACGGCAAGGAGCGCCCCTTCTGCACCGAGTCGAACGAATCGTGCTGGCAGTTGAACCGCCGCGCCCACTTCGTCGGCGTGGAGTAGGCTATCCGGCGGCGGGAGCGGCCCGCCAGGGCCGCCCCCGCCACGTGTCCGCCCGGGAGGAACAGCGATGAGAATTTCCCTGATCGCGGCAGCCGCGCTTCTGCTTTGGCCTTCGGCCGGGGTGGCGCAACGGCGGGATGCGCTGGTGGAGCTGGGGCGGGACCTCGCCCTGTTGCAGGAAGAGGTCCGCCTGATGAACAAGACGCAGAACGAGCGGCTGGCGCAGATGGAGGAGATGCTCAAATCGATGCAGGAGCAGATCGCTGCGGCCAACCGTTCTCTGGCGGTGCTGGACAGCGGCCTGAAGAAGCGGCTCGAGGAGTCCATGGTGAAGCCGCTGTCGGGCGTGACGGGCAAGGTGGACACGCTCGGCCAGGACATCGGATACATCCGCGAGACGCTGGCCGAGGTCAACAGCCGGCTGGGCAAGCTGGACCAGAGGATCGCCGACCTCGAGAACACGGTCCGGATGATGCAGGCCCCGCCTGCGCCGCCTGCGGCTTCTCCTTCCGGCCCGCCGCCCGGCGTCTCCGCCAAGAGCCTTTATGATTCGGCCCTGCGCGACAAGATGGGCGGCAATTTCGACCTCGCGCTGAAGGAATTCACCGATTATCTGGCGTGGTTCGGGGATACCGAAATGGCCCCGAATGCGCAGTATTACATCGGCGAAATTCTCTACAACCAGCAGCGCTTCGAAGAGGCGCTGGCGGCGTTCGACAAGGTGCTGGAGGCCTGGCCGAAGAACCCCAAGACGAACGACGCGCGGCTGATGAAGGCGCGGGCGCTGTTGCAGCTCGGCCGCCGCGCCGAGGCGGAGCAGGAGTTCCGGGCGCTGATCAAGGCGGCGCCCAACAGCGACGCGGCGCAGCGGGCGCGCGGGGAGCTGCAACGGCTCGGCGGCGCCCCGGCGCGGAAGCGATAGCGCCGGCGCCGGCGCGGATCCGGCCCCGGACCAGGGAGGTTTTGCCATGACAGAGCAGGCAGCTGCTTGCCCTGCGCCATCTGCCTACGAGGAGCTTGCCGGGGCGCTGTCGCTGTGGCTGTTGCGCCCGGCGCTCACCGAAGACGCGCTGCGGGCCGCCTGCCGCGAGGCGGCGCGAATGCGGCTGGGCGCAGTGCTGGTTTTCCCGGAGGATGTCGAGGCCGCCTCGCGCGCGCTGGAGGGCTCGGGCGTGGCGGTGGCCTCGGCAGCGGGCTACCCTCACGGCGCCGCGGCCACGGCGGTGAAGCTGTACGAGGCGCGGGACCTGCTGCGCCGCGGCGTGCGCGAGATTGTGTTCGTGCTCAGCACCGCAAAACTGTTGCGGCGGGAGTTCCAGCACGTCGAGACGGAGCTGATGCAGATCGGACGGTCCTGCCTCGAGCAGGGCGCGCGGCTGCACGCGGTCGTCGAATCCGGCTATCTTGCCGAGGACCTGCGCGTCATCGCGACGAAAATCTGCAAGCGCTGCGATGCGGCCGTTCTCTCCATCTCCAACGGGCTGCCGCCGGAGCCGGACTGGCCCGTGGCGCTCGGGCAATTCCGCCGCATTGCACGCGAGGAGCTCGAGCTGGGCCTGATGCGGCAGGAGGCGCCGCTCGGCGCGGTTCTGGATGCATGGGCGCAAGGGGCGCGGCGGTTCGCCTGCGGCAATGCGGCGGCGCTGGCCGCCGCGTGGAAGGCGCGGCTGGAGGCGCAGGCCGAAAGCGGACAGGGCGCGGGTTGAGACACGGGCGGATGTGAGATGATAACGTCTTTCCCGGACGCCGACGCGCTGGTTGCAACATGACCCTTCGCCCCCCGCTGCCGAAAATCTGCATCGCCCTCGGGCTTCCCGACCCGGGCAAGCTGCTCGAGCACGCCCGGCATGAGGCCGAGGCAGGCGAACGCTTCCTGGAATTCCGCCTGGATTATCTGCCGAGGCCTGAAGACGGGCTGCCCGTGATCCGGAAATTCCTCGAGCTGTATCCGGATGCGACGCTGCTGGCCACATGCCGCCGCCATCAGAATCACGGGCGGTTCAACGGCAGCGTCGAGGAGCAGTTCCGCATTCTCGCCGCCGCCGTGGACGCGGGGGCGCGGGCCGTGGACGTGGAAATTGAAAGCGCGGAGATTCCGCTGGCGCCCCTGCATCTGCTGGAAGGCAGGGCGCACATCGTGGTCAGCTACCACAACTACGAGGGCACGCCGGCGCTGGATCCGGTGATGAAGCGCATGCTGAAGGTGCCCGCGGCAGCCTACAAGGTGGTCACCACGGCGAGGAAGCCCTCGGACAATCTGCGCGTCCTGTCGCTCGCGCGGAGCTACCCGAAGACGCCGCTGATCCTGCTGGCGATGACGGAAATGGGCTTCCCGACGCGCGTCCTGTGCACGGTTTTCGGCGGTGTTTACACGTATGCCGCGCCCTCCTCGACGGAAGGCACGGCGGCGGGGCAGGTGACGGCGCGCATCCTGCGCCATCTGTACCGCGTCGACAAGGCGTGGAATTCGCCGAAATTCTTCGCCGTGATTGCGGACCCCGTGCGGCACAGCATCTCGCCGGCGGTCCACAACCGCGCGCTTCAGGCCCGGCGCGTGCAGGCCCTGTACCTGCCTTTTCTGGTGACCCCGCTACAGCTGAAAGACTTCTTTTTGCTGGCGGAGCAGCTGCCGCTGGCGGGCTTCAGCGTGACGATCCCGCACAAGCATCGCATCATCCGCTATCTGGATGCGATCGACCCTTTGACCAAACGGATCGGCGCGGTCAACACCGTCTACCGCAAGGCGGGCCGCTGGCGGGGCACGAACACCGACGTCGAGGGCATTCGCGTGCCGCTCGAAAAGCGGGTGCGGCTGGCGAAGTCGAGCGTGCTCATCGTGGGCAACGGCGGCACGGCGCGCTCGGCGGCGTTCACGCTGAAGGACGCGGGCGCGCGGCTCGCCATCACCGGGCGCAACATCGACCGGGTGCGCGCGCTGGCCAAGTTGGTCGATGCCGAACCGTTGACGCCGGAGCAGGCCGAGGCGCGGTTTTTCGACATCCTGATCCATGCAACCCCGCTCGGCATGTGGCCGAACACCGATGCCTGCTTCTTCCAGGGCGCGATCCCCGCTGCGCTCGTCTTCGACCTGGTTTACACTCCCATGGAGACGGTGCTGCTGCGCCGGGCGGCTGCCGAAGGCAAGACGGTGATCCACGGCCTGGAGATGTTCCTCGAACAGGCGGCAAAACAGTTCGAGATCTTCACCGGGCTTTCCGCGCCCCGGGCGGCGATGGAGCGCGCGGCGCTGGAGGCGCTGCGCGATCAGGAAGCGCAACTGCACGCGCACGCCGGACGGCAGGGAGGTTCGCTGTGAAGCGTCCGGAGCGCATCACGCGGCGGGCGCTGGCCGCATCCCTGGCCGCCGCCGGACTCTCGGCCGGCGCGGCCCAGGCCCCCCGCGGCGCCAATGCCGGGGCCCCGGCGGGCCGGCTGCGCCTCGCCGCTGCACGGATCCGGGAAGCGGCCGTGAATAAAAACATTTCTCCCTCGTTCCGTTTTATTCCCTGAACGGCCATGCCTTTCTCCGCACCCCTGCCCGAACTGGCGAGCCTCGCCGGGCTGAACGGAGCGCTCCGCTCGGGCCGGTTGAAGGCGCGCGCGCTGGTGCGGGCGGCCGCGGAACCTCTGAAAGAGGAGGCGCGGCCCGGCGGCGCCGTGCGCGAGGTGCTCGAGGACGAGGCGATGCGGGCGGCGCACGACGTCGAGCGCGAGCTGGGGCGCGGCCGCACGCGGGGACTGCTGCAAGGGGCGCCGTTCGGCGTGAGCGAGCTGCTGGCCGTGGCGGGCCGCAGGCCGGCGTGGGACGCCGGGGCGGCCGACGCGCGCGGCGCCGGCGACTCCGCTCCGGTGGCGCGGTTGCGGGGGGTCAAAGCGCTGCCTCTGGCCGTCACCGCCTCCCCGCCGCTTGGCGGCGTCACCGACGGGTTCCTCGCCTCGGAGACGGCTGCCGCCTCGGTGGTGGCGCGAGGGTTGCTGCCCTTCGCGCTCGCTGTGGATTTCAACGGCAATGTGATTCGTGCGGCGCTAGCGCAGGGCTGCTGCGCGCTGCGGCCGACGTTCGGCGCCGTGAGCGGATACGGCGTGGCGCCGCTCGGCTGGACTCTGGCCACGGCCGCAGTGCTGGCGCGAAGCGCGGAAGATTGCGGCGTGGTACTCGACCGGATCAGCGGAAGCGACAGCCGCAGCCCGCATTCGCCGGGGCGCGCCTTTCATTTCGCGCCGCAATATGCGCGCGCGCCTGCGCAGCTGCGCGCCGCCCTGGTGCAAAACGATGAGGCGCTGAAAGCCTCTCTCGCCAGGCTCGGGGTGGGAATGGCGGAATTTTCCGGGCCCGGACTCCCCGCTGTGGCAGTACTGGACGTCATTCTCGCATCGGAGGCCGGCGAAGCATTCGCCAGCGAGCTGGAGTCGGCGCCCGGCGGGCGCGAGTATCTGGCCGAAGCCGCCGGCTTGCGCGCCTTCGACTATTTGCGCGCCATGCGCCTGCGCCGGCAGATCCAGGCCTGGCTTGCGGAGGCTGCCGGACGCGCTGACATCCTTGTGGTTCCCTGGGGCCCCGCACGGGACTCACAGGACTGGCTGGCGGCGGAAGCGGCCAGCGCGTGTCCGGCATGCACTGTGCTGGCCGCAGCCATTCTGGCGGGCGCCCCTTTGTTTGCTTCGCCTGCCGCGGGCGGCAGCGCCTGGTTCGCGGTGGCGCGCCCGCAAGCCGAGAACACGCTGCTGCGTTTCGCGTCCGCAATGGAAGCGGCCTCTGGCGGGGGCGGCGCCGCCGCCGTCCAGCAGTTCTAGTCCTGTCGCGTGAGAAAAACAGGATGCGAATGTCACTAAATAGGCGAAGATAAAGCTTGGCGCGCGATTGACAAACGCATGACAAATCCTGATCCTCCACGGCGGTATGTGCGCAACCGGATCATCGGCGGCCGCAGCCACCCGAAGATGTTGTTTGGCGGGGCCTTCGAAGCTGCGCTGGATCGCCGCATCTCCGAACACGGCAAGAAGCGGTTCGCCGTGTGCGTGGCCGGCCTGAACCGGTTTCGCCGGATCAACCACCTGTTGGGTTTCGGCGGCGGCGATGTGGCGATGCAGGAGGTGGCGCGCCGGGTGATGGAATTTGCCGGCGCCGATGGGCTGGCTGCGCATCTCGGCGGCGACGAGTTCGCCGTGGTGATCGAGTCCGGAACGCGCAAGGGCATTGCGGAGGCGGCCTCGCGGCTGCTGATGCGCCTGAATCAGCCGCTTGTGGTTCAGGGGCACGAGTTTCACATGACGGCGAGCCTCGGGCTGGCGATGTACCCGGCCGCCGGAGCCGACGGGGCGACGCTGCTGCGGCGCGCGGCGGCGGCCATGGTGCGCGGCAAGCAGCGCAGCGGGAATGCGGTCGAGTGGAGCCCGGCGGCGGAGGCGGGTTCGCCGCAGGAGCGATTCCGGCTGGAGAATGCCCTGCACCGCGCGATCGAACGGCAGGAGCTGAGCCTGCGGTACCAGCCCGAAGTGGATCGCGAGGGGCGGGTGCGCGCCGTGGAGGCGCTGCTCGTGTGGGACTCGGCCGACCTGGGCCATGTGGACACCGAAACGTTCATCCGGCTGGCGGAAGAGACCGGCATCATCACCGCAATCGGCGAGTGGGTGTTGCGCGAGGCCTGCCGGCAGGCCAGCGAGTGGCAGAAAGGCGGGTGGCGTACGCCACGGGTGGCTGTGAACGTCTCTCCGCAGCAGTTCGCCTCGCCCCATTTCGTCGACATGGTGCGGCAGATCCTCGAGGAGACCGGCATTCCCGGCGAGCTGCTGGAGCTGGAGGTTACCGAGAGCTGCATTCTGGCCGACATCGAGCAATCGGCGCGGCGCATGTCGGAACTGCGCAAGCTGGGCGTGCGGATGGCGATTGACGACTTCGGGGTCGGATACTCCCCGCTGGCGTATTTGCACCGGCTGCCGCTCGACAAGATCAAGGTGGACCGTTCGTTCGTGCGGCAGATCGCGCAGCCGGGCGGGACGCTGCCGGTGGTGCACACGATCACCGTGCTGGCGCACCACCGCGGCTTGCAGGTGGTGGCCGAAGGCGTGGAGACGGCGGAGGAATTCGAACTCGTCCACGCGGCGCGCTGCGACCTGGTGCAGGGCTTCTATGTCGGCATGCCCATCGGGGCAGGGGAGATCACATCGCTGCTCGCCGACCAGAAGGCCTTCGCCCGTTACGCGGTGGCCTCCAGCGAATGGCATTACTAGGCCGCTGCGCAGGGAGCGGCGGACCGCCTCGGCCGCTTTCCCCATCCTGCGCCGCCACGGGCGCAGGCGGAAAATATCCCGCACGAGGGGCGAAAATCGGCTACATTTTATGAAGCGGCGCGCGCGAAGCGCTGCGGTTTGCGCACGGCGGAACTGCATATGGATGTCCCGAGGCAAGGGGTTGCGCGGAAGAAGCTCTTGCGCCTGCTTTTTGTGGCGGCGGTTGTGACGGCGGCGGTGTTGGCCGCGGCGTGGCGGCTGAGCCGGGAAAAGCCCGCGGCGCCGGTGGTGGAGCGCAGCAGCCTGTGGATCGACACGGCAAGGATGGCGCCGATGGTGCGGCAGGTGCGCGGGCTGGGTTCGCTCGTGCCGGAGGAAGTGCTGTGGATTCCCGCGCCGCACGAAGGCCGCGTGGAGAAGATCCTGCTGCGGCCCGGCGCAACCGTCAAGCCGGACACGGTGATTCTCGTGCTTTCCAATCCGGAGCTCGAGCTGGCCGCCGAGGACCTGCGCTGGCAATTGCGCGCCGCCGAAGCCAACCTGAAAGACCTGCAAGTGAAGCTGGAATCGGCACAGCTCGATTTGCGGTCCGCGGTCGCCAGAGTGGAGAGCGAATACGTTCAGGCGCAATTGAAGGCGGACAACGATGCGGCGCTGGGGCGCGAGGGGCTGGCGCCGGAGCTGAATGTGAAGCTGTCCCGCGCCGTGGCCGAGGAGGCCCGCAAACGGCTGGAGATCGAGCGCAAGCGGCTGGAGATCAGCACGGCAAGCGCCGAGGCCCAGCTGGCCGCCCAGCGCGTGCTCATCGAGAAGCTGCGCGCCGCGTTCGATCTGAAGCGGAAGCAGGTGGAGGGCCTGAAAGTGAAGGCGGGCGCCTCCGGGGTGCTGCAACAGCTGCCGGTGGAAGTGGGACAGCAGGTTACGCCGGGCACGATTCTGGCGAAAGTCGCGCAGCCGGACCGGCTCAAGGCGCAGATCCGCATTCCGGAGGTCCAGGCCAAGGATGTCGCCGTCGGGCAGATGGCGGTGGTCGACACGCGCAACGGGACCACCCCGGGCCGGGTGGCGCGAATCGATCCGGCCGCGACGGGCGGCAATGTCCTGGTGGACATCCGGCTGGAGGGCGCGTTGCCGCCGGGGGCGCGGCCGGACCTGAATGTGGAGGCGGTGATTGAAATCGAGCGCCTCGCCAATGCGCTGCAAATTCAACGGCCGGCCTTCGCGCAGCCGAATTCGCAAGTTTCCCTGTTCCGGCTTTCCCCCGACGGCAGCGAGGCCGTCCGGGTGGCGGTGCGCACAGGGCGCGCCTCGGTGCAGACGATCGAAATTGTGGAAGGGCTGCGGCCGGGCGACAAGGTAATTCTGAGCGATTTGTCTCAATATGAAAATGCAGACCGGTTGCTCGTTCGCTGACAAACGGTGATATTATGGTTGAAACCGACAGCCGCAATTGCTGATTTCGGAGGTCCTGAAGCATGGACAACGGCCCGCTTATCCGGTTGCGAGGGATTTCCAAGGTGTTCCTCACGGACGAGGTGGAAACCCACGCGCTTGAGGACGTCGACCTGGAAATCCAGCCAGGCGAATTCGTGTCCATCGCAGGGCCGTCCGGGTGCGGCAAGTCCACTCTGCTGGCGATCCTGGGCCTGCTGGAGGAACCCACGTCGGGTGAATACCTGCTGAAAGGCCAGCCGGTGCACCGGCTGGGCGCGGCGGACCGGGCGCGGATCCGGAACCGCGAAATCGGTTTCATTTTTCAGGCATTCAATCTGATTGGCGATCTGACCGTTCTGGAGAATGTGGAGCTGCCGCTGGCCTACCGAGGCCTGGCCTCCGGCCTTCGGCGGAAAATGGCAATGGAGGCGCTGGAGCGCGTGGGGATGGCCCACCGGCTCAAGCATTACCCCTCGCAGCTTTCCGGCGGACAGCAGCAGCGCGTCGCCGTGGCGCGCGCGCTGGCCGGCAAGCCCTCCATTCTGCTGGCGGACGAACCCACCGGAAATCTGGACTCCGCCAACAGCGAGTCGGTGATGGATCTGCTTTCCGAACTGCACAAGACCGGATCCACCATTTGCATGGTGACGCACGACCCGCGGTATGCGCAGCGCGCCAGCCGCACCATCCACCTTTTCGACGGCAGAGTGGTGCCTTCCAGCCAGGCCGCGGCCATCTAGAACATCCCGCCGGGAAATTCCGCCGGCCGTGCGCAGGCCGCGGGAATTTTTCCTTACGGAGCGATGCATCCGGCCCGAAATTGGGTTAGCATATCGGAAACGGGACCTGCGATGTTTTCCGGCCTGATTCAGGATGTGCGCTACGGCCTCCGCCAGCTGGTGAAATACCCGCTTTTCAGTGCGGTGGCGGTCGTTCTGCTGGCTCTCGGCATCGGCGCCAACGCGGCCATTTTCAGCC
>Ga0272446_1001007_pt1 | contig 42438 bp, 43 predicted proteins | sample YNPCB0061_FD_194587 | JGI IMG/M metagenome (GOLD analysis project Ga0272446, IMG submission 194587) | Hot spring microbial mat communities from Yellowstone National Park, WY, United States - YNP-CB-006-1 | ecosystem: Environmental > Aquatic > Thermal springs > Hot (42-90C) > Sediment | place...
ATCCGAGGCATGGATGCCTCGGCGCGGCAACAAGCCGCGTGAGGCAGGCCCGGGCGTGTACCGGGCCTGCCGACGGCCACAAATACCAGGAGGGTATTGTGTGGCCGGATTTATAGAGCTTGTGAAGGAAGGCGACTGCGCGTCCCGATCGCGGCGTCGCGGGCTCGTTCGCTCCTCGCCCGTGCGCTCGCGATGTCTCGTCGCTCACTGCGCGGCGCCTGGCGCTCGGAGCTGCTCGCAACGGTTTCTTCACCCTCTCAGTCCGAGCGCTTGGCCAGCAGGCGGTCCAGGGCGTTCGCAAAGGCCTGGCGGTCTGCCTGTCCCAGGGGCGGGGGGCCGCCGGTCACCTCGCCGGTGCCGCGCATCAGATCCATGAAGTCGCGCATGACCAGGCGCTCGCGGATGGTGTCGCGGCTGTAGCGCTCCCCCCGGGGGTTGATCGCCTCGCCCCCGTGCTCCAGCACCTCCGCCGCCAGGGGGATGTCGGCGGTGATGACCAGGTCCCCGTGCTCTAGATGCGTGACGATATAGTGGTCTGCCACGTCGAACCCGGCAGCCACCCTCACCGCGCTGACCCAGGGTGAGCGCGGCGTCGTGAGCGGCTGGTTGGCGACCAGCACGAGGGGGATCCCAACCCGCTCGGCGGCGCGATACAGGATCTCCTTGATGGCGCCGGGACAGGCGTCCGCGTCCACCCAAATGCGCATCCGAATGCTCCTGCCGGTTTGCCAGTACCCTCGCGTGTCCCGCAGTGGGCGGGCCGGGCAAGCTGTGCGATGCTACGTGGGCCAACCCGGCCCCGCAACCCGCCGCCGCCTCAGCCGCATCAGCCGAGGCCCCGACCCATCGCTTGGCCGGCGGCGCCCCCGACACCTGGAGGAGACACCTGGAGGATCTGCCATGTCGTCCCCGCCCCGTCTTGCCGCCGCAGTCCTGCTCGGGCTCCTCGCCGCCGGGGCCTGCGGATTTCTCCTCAAGCTCATGCAGGATATGTCCCAGAGCATGGCGGCCATGACCCGGGACATTGCCTCCATGGCAGCGGACATGCACCGGATGGGCGGCGACATCACGGTCTTGTCCGAGCAGGTGGCCGCCATGCGCCTGGGGGTTGACCTCATGGCGGCGGATGTCCGCGGCATGCGGGGAGGTGTGGAGCGGATGTCCACGGTGATCCAGTCCGGAGGCAAGCAGATCGAGCAGCTCAACCCCATGGGGATCATGCAGCAGATGGCTCCGCCTGGCGGCGGGCGCTGACCGGCAGGGGAGGGCCGGCATCACCCCGGCCAAGGTCTGCGCCCGTTGGGCTTGCCCTCAAGCCCAGGTGCCACCCAGGCCAGGCGGCGCCCGTCGCCGCGTCGCGGTCAGTGTGCCCGGGCGCTGAGGTCCCGCAAAACGGTCGCCTCGATCTGACGGGCGAAGCGCGCCCGCGCCGTCTGTTCCGGCGTCTGGAGCTGCGCGGCCCAGAGGGTCAGGCTGGGTGTCGGCCGGGGGTCCAAGGGGTCGGCGAGATCGATCTCAGTTCTGGGCTCGACCCGAGGGGCGTACGACGGGCGCTCGCGGTCTTGCATGACGGGGTCCTCCGGTATTGGCTCACAGGGGCCGGTGCCCACTGCGAGGCAGGACCCATGCCAAGACGTTCCCATGGCCGGCCTGGCGTAGCGTGCCCCCGCAACCGACGGCGGCGCGCCTCGTGAGTGCATCCTGAGGATGCGCTGCCAGGCCGCCTGCACCAGACAAGTGCGCCAGTCCGCTCTCCCATCGAGGCGTCTTTGGCTGCGCCCCGAACGAGTGGCCGACTGGCAGGACGCCGCGTCCCGGTCATGCCGCCGATGGCGCCGGGCGCCCCGTCAGATGTCCCGCAGCAGCTCGTTGATACCGACCTTGCCGCGGGTGCGCGCGTCCACCTGTTTGATGATGACGGCGCAGGCCAGCGAGTGGCTTCCGTCCTTGGCCGGCAGACTGCCCGGGACCACCACGGACCCAGGGGGGACCCGACCGTAGGTGATTTCCCCGGTGTCGCGGTTGTAGATCTTGGTGCTCTGGCCGATGAAGACGCCCATGGACAGGACAGAGCCCTCGCCGACAATGACCCCCTCGACCACCTCTGAGCGCGCGCCGATGAAACAGTTGTCCTCGATGATGGTCGGGGCCGCCTGGACCGGCTCCAGTACCCCGCCGATGCCGACGCCGCCGGAGAGGTGGACGTTCTTGCCGATCTGGGCACAGGAGCCGACCGTGGCCCAGGTATCGACCATGGTCCCCGAGTCCACATAGGCCCCGATGTTGACATAGGAGGGCATCAGGACACAGGACGGGGCGATGTAGGCCCCGCGCCGTGCCGCGGCAGGAGGCACCACGCGCACCCCGCCCTCGCGGAACTCGCGCGCGTTGTAGTCGGCATACTTCGAGGGGACCTTGTCGTAGTAGTTGGTGAAGCCGCCCTTGATGAAGGCGTTGTCCTCGATGCGGAACGAGAGCAGCACCGCCTTCTTGATCCAATCGTTGACCACCCAGGCGCCGTCGCGCTTCTCGGCGACGCGGATCTCGCCGCGATCGAGCCGCTCGATGGTGTCCTGCACGGCGTCGCGCACCAGGGTCTCGACATTGCGCGGCGTGATCTCGGCGCGCCGCTCGAAGGCCTCGCTGATGATGGTCTGGGTGTGGCTCATGGCTGGCTCCAACGTGGATGGATCAAAGGGTCTCGACGTAGGCCCGAATGCGGCGAGCCGCGTCGATGCACTCGTCCAGGGGTGCGACCAGGGCCAGCCGGACGTGGCCGCGACCCGGGTCCTGGTGCGGGGCTGGACCGCCGACGGGGCGCGACAGGAAGCGCCCGGGGAGGACCGTGACGTTCGCCGCAGCGAACAGGCCCCGTGCGAAATCGGTGTCCTCCAGCGGGGTTCTGGGCCAGAGGTAGAAGCCCGCGTCGGGGCGCGCGCAGGGCAGGACGTCGCCCAGGATCTCTAAGACGGCATCGAACTTGGCGCGGTACAGGGCACGATTGGCGACCACGTGGGCCTCGTCGCCCCAGGCAGCGATGCTGGCGTGCTGCTGGGGCAGGGGCATGGCGCAGCCGTGGTAGGTGCGGTACTGGAAGAAACGCTCGCAGAGGCCGGCGTCGCCGGCGACGAAACCCGAGCGCAGCCCAGGGGCGTTGGAGCGCTTCGACAGGCTGTGGAACACCAGGCAGTTGCGAAAGTCGCTGAGACCCATCGCCGCCGCGGCCTGGAGCAACCCAGGCGGCGGCCTTGCCTCGTCCGGGTAGAGCTCGCTGTAGCACTCGTCGGCCACCAGGATGAAGTCGTGCTCCTGGGCCAGCTCGATGAGCCGCTGAAGCACGGACAAGTCCATCACCCGGCCGGTGGGGTTCCCCGGCGAGCAGGCATAGAGGAGCTGGCAGCGCCGCCAGGCTGCGGCGTCCACCGCGTCCACATCGGGTAGGAAGCCGGTCTCCGCGGTGCAGGGCAGGTAGCGCGGCTCCGCCCCCGCCAGCAGGGCTGCCCCTTCGTAGATCTGGTAGAACGGGTTGGGCATCAGGACCAGGGGATCGCGACGGCGGTCCACCAGGGCCTGGGCGATGGCGAACAGCCCCTCCCGGGTCCCGTTGAGTGGCAGGACCTGGCGCTCCGGATCGATGGCACCTGGCGGGAGGGTGAAACGGCGGGTCAGCCAGGCGGTGATGGCCTCGCGCAGGGCCGGCATCCCACGGGTGGTGGGGTAGACCGACAGCCCGTGCAAATGGGCGATCAGGGCCTCGCGGATCAAGGCTGGGGTCGGGTGCTTGGGCTCGCCGATGGATAGGGCGATGTGATCGAGCCCCAGCGGGGGCTTCACGCCTTGTTTGAGGGCGGCAAGGCGCTCGAAGGGATAGGGCTGGAGACGGTCCAGGTCCGGGTTCATATCGCGTCTGCAGGGACGTCCCGTGGTGCTCGAATGCGCGGAGCGGCCTGAGCTGCGGCCGGCCGGGTCCAGGGCGAGGCAGTATAGGCGATTGGCCATCGGGGCGGGAGGTGTGGCAAGGATGCGCGGGGTCGGGCGTATCACCGACGACCTGGGCTAAGGCCCGCGCGATTGGCCATGGTCTCGTCGGCGTTAGTGATAAGCTCGCGCGGCCCCGCCGGTACTGCCGTTCGGGCGAGGCCCCGCAACCCCTTGTCAAACCTTCTCGATGCCTTGGAGTGACTCAAGATGACCTTCCGCAACACGTTGATTTGTATTTGCCTTTCGGCCGGTCTGCCCGGTCTGGCCGGGGCGGCAGACCCCGCCTCTCCCTATTCCGCCCTGCGGCCTGGCACCGAGAGCACCATCGAGGCGCCGCCGACCGACATGGACCAGAGCCTGATGGTCAAGACCGCGGCCGAGGTGGTCGAGGTCGACCAGAAGGCGCGCATGCTGACCCTGAGGCTCGACGGGCGTCTGGCGAGCATCCGCGTCGGAAAGGACGTCACGAACCTGGGTGAGGTCAAGCCTGGCGACTGGCTCGAGGTCACCTACTACGAGGGCAAGCAGGTCGCCATACTGCCGCCCGGGGCGGCACAGCCGGGAACGACGACGGATGTCATGCAGGGCAAGGACGCCCCCATCCCCGAGGTCGCCGCGCGCCAGGTCGTCAAGACGGTGGTGATCTTGGATGTGGACCCCTTCAAGAAGACCGTCTCGTTCAGGGATGCCGAGGGGCGGGTCCGGGAGATGGCCCTGGGCGGGACGGACCTGGAGCATTATCTGCGCGAGGTCAAGAAGGGCGATACGGTGCAGGTCTCCTTCGTCGAGGCCGTCGCCCTGGCCCTGAAGCCAGTCAAGCGCTAGGCACGCACCCTTCTGGGCACAGGAGGGGGGAAGGCTGGCCGCTCGGCTCGGCGGGCCAGGTCCTGGCCCTGCGGCCAAGTCCCCGGGGCGCACCGGATCCGTCGGTGTCGGTTGAGGGCGGATGGTTGGCGGCGTAGCATTGGAAAGTTTGCCAAGCGTCCGTCACCGCCGCCGCGGCATGGCTTCACACGCTTGCCGACTGCCAGACGCCTGGCCCGAAGATTGCTGGGGATTCTAGTGGTGCCCCAGAGGTGCTCTCGACGGGGGCGGCGCTCCACGGGTCTTGGGCCCCGATTGCCTCCCGTCGCTGGCCTCCGGTCGGCCCGCACCTGACCGCCCCTCAATCCCGAGGTATTCGCCCCATGACCAAGACCCACGACGGCGCTTCCCGAACCAACAACCGCAAGCTCCTGGCCTGGGTGGATGCCATGGCCGAGCTGTGCAGACCGGAGCGCATCTACTGGTGCGATGGCTCCCAGGCCGAGTACGAGCGCCTGTGCCAGGACATGGTCGAGGCTGGGACCTTTGTGCGTCTTAACCCCCAGAGGCGGCCGAACAGCTTCCTGGCGCGCTCTCACCCCAGCGATGTGGCGCGGGTCGAGGACCGGACCTTCATCTGCTCGCTGCGCGAGGAGGACGCCGGACCGACCAACAACTGGATGGCCCCGCACTTGATGCGCGCGCGCCTCCGGGAGCTATTTGCGGGCTGCATGCGCGGGCGCACCCTGTACGTGATCCCGTTCAGCATGGGGCCGCTCGGCTCGCCCATCGCCCACATTGGCGTCGAGATCACCGACTCGCCCTATGTGGTGGTCAATCAACGCATCATGACGCGCATGGGTCAGGCCGTCTTGGATGTGCTAGGGCCCAACGGGGACTTCGTGCCCTGCATGCACTCTGTCGGTGCGCCCCTGCAGCCCGGTGAGCGAGACGTGCCCTGGCCCTGTGCCACGCGCATCGAGGACAAATACATCAGCCACTTCCCCGAGACCCGGGAGATCTGGTCCTACGGCAGCGGCTATGGCGGCAACGCCCTGCTTGGCAAGAAGTGCTTCGCCCTGCGCATTGCCTCCGTGATGGCCCGGGACGAGGGGTGGCTGGCCGAGCACATGCTGATCCTGGGTGTTGAGTCGCCGGCCGGAAAGAAGACCTATGTCGCTGCGGCCTTCCCCAGCGCCTGTGGCAAGACCAACTTCGCCATGCTGATCCCGCCCCAAGGCTTCGAGGGCTGGAAGGTCACCACCGTCGGGGACGACATCGCCTGGATCAAACCCAACCCGGTGGACGGCAAGTTTTACGCCATCAATCCCGAATATGGCTACTTCGGGGTCGCCCCGGGGACCAACGCCGACTCCAATCCCAACGCCCTGGCGTCCCTCGCCGCCAACTGCATCTTCACCAACTGCGCCCTCACCGACGACGGCGACATCTGGTGGGAAGGCTTGACCGAGGAGCCCCCGGAGCACGCCATCGACTGGCAGGGGCGGGACTGGACCCCGGGGTGCGGGCGTCCAGCGGCACACCCCAACGCGCGCTTCACGGCACCGGCGAGCCAGTGTCCGTCCCTGGACCCGGAGTGGGAGAACCCGAATGGGGTGCCGATCAGTGCCTTCCTCTTCGGCGGGCGGGTCAGCAACCACTTTCCCCTGGCCTTTCAGAGCTTCAACTGGGAGCATGGGGTCTATATGGCCGCCACCATGGGCTCGGAGGCGACCGCCGCCAGTATCGGCCAGGCCTCGGTGCGGCGCGACCCCATGGCCATGCTCCCCTTCTGCGGCTACAACATGGCCGAGTACTGGCGCCACTGGCTGCGCATCGGCCGCCACCACGTCGCCACACCCCCGCGTATCTTCCGGGTCAACTGGTTCCGCAAGGACGAGCACGGGCGTTTCATCTGGCCCGGCTTCGGTCAGAACATGCGGGTCCTCAAGTGGGTCGTGGAGCGCTGCGACGGCACGGCCTCGGCCATCGAGGGCCCGCTCGGTTGGCTGCCGGCGTACGAGGATCTGACCTGGGACGGCCTCGACTTCCCCCGCAGGGCCTACTTCGCCATCATGAACATCGACAAGGAGGTGGCCCGCCAGGAGACGGTCGATCAGGAGGAGCTGTTCACGCGCTTTGGTGACCACCTGCCCCGCGAGATGGAGCTGGAGCGGGAGCTGCAGCTCGCTCGCCTCTACCACTCCCCGGAGGTTTGGGACCTGGCGGCCGCAGCAGCGGAGACCCATAGCTGAGGTGACCGCGGCGGTCCTCCGCAATGGGTGCGGGGACCGGCCAGAGGCTGGGCGGCGCCCCTACGGGTGCCATCTAGAACCGGTTAGACTGTTGAGCGCCGGCGTTCGCTGCCTCTACCGCTAGGCCCTGGAGACCCGATGGCACTGCTTCAGATTGCTGAACCGGGCGCGTCCGCTGCCCCTCACGAGCACCGGCTCGCGGCGGGGATCGACCTGGGGACGACCAACTCCCTGGTGGCTACGGTGCGCAGCGGTGTCGCCGAGACCCTCCCCGATGCCGAGGGGCGGCACCTGTTGCCCTCGGTGGTGCGCTACACGGGCGAGGGCGTGGTGGTCGGCCATGAGGCGCGGGAGGCCGCGAGCTCGGACCCGCTGAACACCATCGCCTCGGTCAAGCGGCTGATCGGGCGTGGGCTCAAGGACATCAAACACTTGGGCACCCAGCTCCCCTATGTCTTCGTCGGCGGCGAGGGGGCCGTCCCGCGGCTGCGCACCCGAGGCGGGGACCTGAGCCCGGTGGAGGTGTCCGCGGAGATCCTGCGGGTCCTTGGTCGGCGGGCCCAGGCCGCCCTGGGGGGCGAGCTGAGCGGTGTGGTGATCACGGTCCCGGCCTACTTCGACGACGCCCAGCGCCAGGCCACCAAGGACGCGGCGACCCTGGCTGGGCTCAAGGTCCTGCGCCTGCTCAACGAGCCCACTGCGGCGGCCCTGGCCTACGGCTTGGACCGGGATGCGGACGGGGTCCACGCGGTCTATGACCTCGGCGGCGGGACCTTCGACATCTCCATCCTGCGCCTGCGCCGGGGGGTCTTCGAGGTGCTCGCCACAGGCGGGGATTCGGCGCTGGGGGGCGATGACTTCGACCGCGCCTTGGCGAGCTGGATCATGGCCCAGGCGGGGATCGCCGGCGATGCGGATCACGCCACCCTGCGCCGCCTGCTCGGTCAGGCCTGCGCTGCCAAGGAGGCCCTGACCCTCGCCTCGGTCGTGCCGATCGAGGTGGCGCTCCCCGGCGGCGGCGCTTGGACCGGGGAGCTGAGCCGGGCCCAGCTCGATGCCTTGATCGATCCGCTGATTCAAAGGACCCTTGTGGCCTGCCGGCGGACCCTGCGGGACGCGGGGCTGACGGCTGCGGACGTCAAAGATGTGGTCATGGTGGGCGGCTCGACACGGGTCCCGAGGGTGCGCGCGCGGGTGGCCGAGCTCTTTGAACGCGAGCCGTTGGTGGACATCGACCCCGACCGTGTGGTGGCCATCGGTGCCGCCCTCCAGGCGGACGTCCTGGCCGGAAATCAGCCGGGGGACGCGACCCTCCTCCTCGACGTCATCCCCCTGTCGCTTGGCATCGAGACCATGGGCGGTCTGGTGGAGCGCCTCATCCCGCGCAACACCACCATCCCGGTCGCCCGCGCCCAGGAGTTCACCACCTACAAGGACGGCCAGACGGCCATGGCCATCCATGTGGTCCAGGGCGAGCGCGACCTGGTCTCCGACTGCCGGTCCCTCGCCAGGTTCGAGCTGCGCGGCATCCCGCCCATGGTGGCTGGGGCGGCACGCATTCGCGTCACCTTCGAGGTGGACGCGGACGGCCTGCTGCAGGTCACGGCGGTGGAGCAGACCAGCGGCGTGCGGGCCAGGGTGGAGGTCAAGCCGTCCTATGGCCTGACCGATACCGAGATCGAGCAGATGTTGCGCGATTCGCTGACCCACGCGGGCGAGGACCTGGAGGCGCGGCGCCTGCGCGAGCAGCAGGTGGAGGCCGGGCGGGTCATCGAGGCCCTGACCGCGGCCCTACGGGCGGACGGCGACGCGCTGCTCAACGCTGCGGAGCGGGCGCTGGTCGAGGATGCCTTGACCTCGCTGCGTCGAGCCGCCGCGGGGAATGACGCCGACGCCGTGCGCCAAGGGGTCCTCGCCTTGGAGCAGACCTGCGCCTTTTATGTCGAGCGGCGCATGAACCGGGGCATCCAGCAGGCCATGGCCGGACATCGGGTGGACGACTTCCAATAGGGCGGCAACAGGCACGACGACCCATGACCAAGCTGATCTTCCTGCCCCACATCGAGATCTGCCCGGAGGGTGCCATGTTCGAGGTGGAGCCGGGCGTGACCATCTGCCAAGCCGCATTGGCACACGGCGTCGAGCTCCCGCACGCCTGCGAGCAGTCCTGCGCCTGCACGACCTGCCATGTGATCCTGCGCGAGGGCTTCGATTCCCTCGCGCCGGCCGAGGAGGCAGAGGAGGATCTGCTGGACAAGGCCTGGGGCCTCGAGCCCGAGTCCCGCCTGGCCTGTCAGGCGGTGGTCGGGACCCAGGATCTGGTCATCGAGATTCCGAGGTACACCATCAACATGGTGTCCGAGTCGCATTGAGTGGACTGAGGGAAGCGCTGATTGATGGCGCTTCCCGTGCGGGCCAGGGATGGCCCGCCCGTTTCGAGGGCCTTAAGCCCTTGAAATGGGAGCGTCCCGCGACCCGCGCGTCGCGAGCGGATCAAATGCCGGGAGGGCATTTGATCAGCATCTCCTTAGGGCTCTTGCTCGGGCTCTAAGGTTGGGTCCCGGTGGCTCGGCAAAGCCCCACCGATCAAGCTCCGCACCGATAGACGGGAGGATCAACCACCATGGGCCTGAAGTGGACTGATGTGCAGGACATCGCCATCGCATTGGACGAGGCGCGCCCGGACACCGATCCCAGGTACCTGAATTTCGTGGATCTCAGGGCCTGGGTCCTCGCCCTGCCGGAGTTCGACGACGAGCCCGAGCATTCTGGCGAAAAGGTTCTCGAGGCCATCCAGATGGCCTGGATCGAGGAGCGCGAATAGCAGCCGCCTGGATGGGAAGGGCGGCTGCGCCGCGACCTTCCAGAGCCGCGTGGCGCTGACCTTTCCCTTGGGCATGCGCCCCCGCGATCGCTCTGACGGGCGCAGGCTCGACCCCAGCGTGACGTTAAGTCAAGCCGGTTCCAATCGCCAACGGGTCCCTGGGTCCGCGACCGGTCCTCGCTCACCCTCAGCATTGCTCCCAGGGCAGGCCGCGGAAGCGCCAGCCGCCGAGGGTGCCGCGATGATGATGCTCGTCGCGCTCGCCCTCGAATCCCTCGTCGACGTGGAAGACGGCGCTCAGGCCGGCCTCCATCAGGACCTTGCCGGCCTCGTGAGAGCGCTTGCCGCTGCGGCAGATGAGAATCACCGGGGCGCACTCCGCACCCTCGCTGCACACGGCCCCGCCAAGCAGCAGCTTGCGGATCTCCGTGGTGAAGCTTGGGTTGATGGTCCAGTCCGGCTCGTCGATCCAGGGGACGTGGACGGCCCCGGTCGGGTGGCCTACGAACAGGTATTCCATGGTCGAGCGGATATCCACCAGGACGGCCTGTGGGTCATCCTGGAGCAGTTGCCAGGCCTGCTGGGGGGTGAGACTCTTGGGTCCGTGGTCGCTCATGGGCGCGCTCCTCCGCATCGTCACTGTGATGGCTGTTTATCATTGGGGTCCCATGTCCCGGGCGCCGGACCTGGGATAGGCCCCGGGGGCCAGGGCACGGGCAGTGTAGCACCCGGGCACCCGTGTACAGCCCCATGACAGCCGCGAGGGTGGCGAGAGAGATCGGCCCATGGTCAAGAGTCCCAAAGTCCCCGACCCGTCGCGGCGTCGGATCCTCAAGGAGCGCATCGCCTCTGCGGTGGTGCATCTCGCCGCCCGGCTGCCCTTGGGGGTATTGCAGCGGCTGGGCTGGGCCCTCGGGCACCTGTTCGTCGTCTGGCCCAACAAACAGCGCCGCAACGCGCTCATCAACATTCGGATGTGCCAACCGAGTCTGACCCCGCAGGAGCAGGTCGAGCTGCGGGACCGCACCCTGAGGGAGTTTGGTCGAACCTATCTGGAGATCGCCTACCTCTGGCTGCGCCCGGCGGACGATGTCCTGTCCCTGGTGAAGGAGGTCCGCGGTGCAGAGCTGCTCGATCGCTCTGCGGGCAAGGGAGTGATCGTCCTGTCACCCCACCTCGGCGCCTGGGAGCTGGCGGGGCTCTATCTGGCGGCCCAGGGGCCGACGACGATCTTCTACAAGCCCCAGCGTCTGCTCGACGACCTGATTCGCGCGGCACGCGCGCGCAGCGGGGCGATCCTGGCACCCACCAACCCGCGCGGTGTGCGCCTTCTGGTGCAGGGGCTGGAGCGGGGCGAGTACGCGGGCATCCTGCCGGATCAGGAGCCCAAGGGGGACAGTGGGGCGGTCTTCGCGCCCTTCTTCGGGGTTCCGGCCTACACCATGCTCCTGGTCAACCGTCTGGCGCGCAGGACGGGGGCGCGGGTGATCTTCATGTTTGCCGAGCGCCTCGGCCCTGGGCGAGGCTTTCGGATGCACTGTATCGCCGCACCCGACGGGATCGCCGCAGATGACGACCTGGTTGCTGCCACGGCCCTGAACCGGGGCGTGGAACAGTGCGTGGCCATCTGTCCGGATCAGTACGTCTGGCCCTACAAGCGGTTCCGTAAGCGGCCTGAGGGTCCACCTAGCCCCTACCACGGACCGCTTTGATCGGGATCTGGCATCGAACCGGGTTGCCGAAGCCGCGGGGATCCGTTGGCGGCCCGGAGGGGTTTGGGAGTGGGGTCCTTGAGATGCCAGGCCCCGCGTTGCGCGGGGCCGGCGTTCGACAAGCCGTCGGACGGATCTAGCGCTGAACCTGACTGTGCCTTGCCCCCGGCTGGCTGGCCGCGGCGATCTTGGCCAGGACGGCCAACGCCCGGCGTCTCCCTAGGTGATCTTGTCGGTGGCGGTTTCGGTTTCGCCCTTGTTGTCCACCCAGGTCAGCTCCACCGGGTCGCCCGCCTGGCCTCCCTTGAACTTATAGGCCAGGTAGGGGTTCTGCGACACGCCGCCGCTCCACAGGGCGGTCAGCACGACCTTGTCCTTCCACTTGCAGGTCACCTCGGTGATGTAGTGGGCGGGGACGAGCTCGCCGGTCTTTTTGTCCTTGCGGAGGCCTGTCTCCATGGGGTGAGTCATGAGGGCCTTGACGCTGGTCTCGCCGCCCTCGGCCTTGGCGCGGATCTTGATGTTGCCTGCCATGCTCTGCTACCTCGAAGTGTGTGCGTTCGTTTTGGGGTCAGCCGCCGCAGCCACCGATGGTGACCTTGACCTCCTTGGTGGCCGTGTAGACCTTGTCGGCGGTCTGCACCACGGCCTGCACGTTGGCGGTCTTGGCCATCTTGATCCGCGTCGAGACGGAGGGCAGGGCGTCCTCGCCGAGATTGAAGGAGGCGATGATCGGGGTGTCGTTGCCCTCTGCAATGATGGTGATGCTCTTCACCCCCGTGGCCGTGCTGTCCACGCTGACGGGGACGACGGCGCCGTTCTCGGCGATGTCCGGAGCCTTGATCGTGATGTCACCGCCAGGCTCACCGCCCTCGACGCCGAGTAGCTCCTTGAGCCCGGTCTTGACGTCTCGCGCCTTGAAGGCAGCCTCCGGCCAGGCGGCCAAGACCGCGCGCGGGGTGAGCAGCCCGGCGCCCACGGCGACACCGACGGCGCCAACCGCCAGCGAGCCCTTCAGCAGGATCCTGCGTTTTGCGTCGATCATGAATGATCTCCTGTCGAGCAACGATTGGTAGTGTTGAGGGAGTGAGGCGACCTAAACCTTGTCGCCGTTGTTCTCGACGGGCCTGTTGACCCGCCGAATGGAGGCATCTGTTGCGGATTCCGGTACGACGCGATCGACAGCGACGGCTGAGCTGCGCAGGTGTCGCGGGTCTGCCGCGCTCGTGCTCGGCCTGTCTAAACTCGGCGTCCTCTCGGGCAGGTCCCATAGGACTCCCTTCAGGATCCGGAATCGCAAGCTTACATGACTCCGCCACGCGCGCAACAAGCATTAAACAATCAGTAACTTCTGATGTTTGATGCTCATCATGGCGCCTGGTACCGTCCTTCCTTTGGCCTTTGGTCATCGCTGCAAGCCCGCGGGCGGTAAAGGTTTGGTGCTCGGCCCAGCGATTGCCTACTTTGACCCAAGGATGCCGCCCTCCTTTTTCAGATCGCGCTGCTCGTCCTTGAGCTCCTCGAGCCGGACCTGGAGCCGAGAGGCTGCCTGATAGCTGATGCCTGGCGTTCGCAGTCCGTTCTCCAGCTGTTTGATGGCAGGCTCCAGGTCCCCGGTGAGATAGAGGTAGTTGGCGCGGTAGAGGTGCGTCTCCCCCTTTTCCCCGGCTCGGCCGGCAGCGTCGGACATGAGCTTGTAGATCTCGGGGTCGTTCGGCCTCTGGCTGGAGACAAGGCGCAAGGCACGCAGGGCTTCGGCGGGGCGACCGGCTGCCATCAGGGTATCGGCATAGGCCATGTTCAGCGGGACGCTTGTCGGGGACAGCCCCAGCGCCTCGCGTAGATTCGCGATGGCCCCCTCCGGATCGCCCCGACGGCGTTGCAGGCGGGCGTCCAGAACGACGAGCTCGGCCTGTTGCGGCAGTTGTGCGCGCAGGGCCTTCGTCTGGACGGTAGCCTCTTCCAGATTGCCGGCCCGTTCCAGGGCGAGGGCCAGTCCGTAGTGCTCGGCGGTCTCGTTGGCGTAACGGTTTTCCTTGAGGGTCTTGCGGAAGGACTCGACGGCCTGGTCGGCCCTGCGGAACGAGCGTTGTCGAAGGTCCGCCCGGGTCAGGTGGAAACGCAGCGAGTCCGCCTTCTGGCGGTGCCCTTGGGCCTCCGCGCGGCCCACGGCATCAGCGATCCGGTTGGAGTTGACCGGGTGGGTGCGCAGGAACTCTGGGGCATTGTTCTCCTGGGTGCGGCTTTCCTTGGACAGCCGCTCGAAGAAGCCGGCCATGGCGAAGGGATCATGCCCCGCCTTGGACAGGGTCAGGATGCCGACCCGGTCGGCCTCTTTCTCGTTGTCGCGGGTGAAATTGATCTGCTGCTGGAGGCTTGCCGCCTGAACGCCGGCAATGGCGGCGGCGGCCGCGTCCCCGGAGACCTGGGCGCCGAGGATGGCCGCGGCGACCAGCAGGGCCAGGGTCGGCAGCGCGTACTGGGCCTGGTTCTCCACGGCGCGCATCAGGTGGCGCTGTGTGACATGCGCGATCTCATGGGCCATGACGGCGGCCAGCTCGCCTTCGCTCTGGGTGGCCAGGACCAGCCCGGCATAGACGCCGACGTAGCCGGCGGGACCCGCGAAGGCGTTGATCACGGGCTGGTCGATGAGGAAGAAGGTGTAATTCCCGGCGCCGGTCCCGCTCGCCGCGACGAGCTCGCTGCCAAGCGAGCTGATGTAGTCGTTGAGGAGCGGGTCGTCATTGACTGGCAGGGACTTGCGCACGTTCTGCATGAAGGCGCGCCCGAGGCGGCGCTCCTGGGCGGAGGTCATGGCCGTGTCCGCTGAGCTGCCGAAATCCGGCAGGTCCAGCGGCTGACCCGCCGGGGCGGCGGTGCCGATGGCGAGGCCGAGGACAAGGCTTGCGGCGCGGGCCAGGTACCCGCCACGACTCTGGGTTTTCATGAAGCCGTCAGACCCTCGCTGGCGCGGGAGGTTTCCGTCGAGCACCACGGTTGGGGCGTGAGGCCGCTCGCGCCGCAACGCGACCATCGCCGAGGTCCATGCGGGGCCCGACATCCTGATGATGCGCCGGGATTATGTGCCCTCGCCGCCGGACCCGCTAGGCGGCCGGCGGGGGCGGGCGGCGGGGGCGGGAATCAGGGCGCGCGCCAGGCCGTTGGTCCCAGACGCGGCCGCGGGACCACGCGGATCAGTTCAACTGGATGCGCTGTCCCCAGGGGACCTTGGATCGGCCCTTGACCAGCCAGATGACCGGGTAGGGCGGCTCGGCCTTGGGGAAGGTCCCGTCGGCGTCGGTGAAGTAAACGAGCAGATCCGGGCGGCGGCCGGCTTTCTCGACCCACTCGAAGACGGGGCTGAAGCTGGTCCCGCCGCCGCCCTTGATACCGTCCGGACGGCGGAACTGCTCCCAGGGCTCGAACACCCAGGGGGCCCCGTCGCACAGCTTGGCGTCGCAGGGCAGGAGGGTCACCCGGGCGCGCACCTGACCCTTGAGGGCGTCGACCTCGTCGATGAACTCCTCCATCTCGCCGTCCTTGATGGATCCACTAGTGTCCAAGGCGACGACCAAATCGATCTGGTCGCTACGCAGGCTCGGCATGATGAAGTCCCCCTCCCGCCGGGACGGGGGGATAAAGGTGTAGTCGTCGCGGGCGAGGGTCGTCATGTAGCGGGCCAGCAGCATGCGCCAGGGCAGCTGCGGCTGGAGCAGGTGGTCGAACATGCGCCGCAGCTCTCCACCGAGCTTGCCGGCCTGCATCGCCTGCTGGGCGGCGCCGGCCATGCGTTGCTGCCACTGCACGGCGAGGGTCTCGCGCTCATCCGGGGTCAGGGGCTCAGGCCGTGAGGCGCCGCCTTCGTCGTCCGAGTCTGAGCTTGCCTGGGGCTCCCCGGGACTCCGGTCGGCGTCTTGCGGGGCCCCCTGCCGGGGCTGCGGGGATTGCCGCCCCTGTTGCAAATCCCCTTCGCGCATCCCCCGATCCGTACCTTGGGTCTGATCCTTGCCCTCGCCCTGACTGTCGTAGGCGTGCCTGTCCAGGGTCTCCGACTGGTCGTTGTCGTCCAGCAGCGGGTAGATCTCCTCTGCCGTCATGCCCTTGTAGAGCGGCATGTTCAGGGCATTGGGCGGGGGCTTCAGCCCGTCGTCGATGAGCAACGGGTTGATCGCGTAGTCGCAGGCCAGGTCCCAACGGTGCTGCACCCGATGCTGGCGCCGGGCAAAGTGGGACAGGGCGCAGTGCAGGGCCTCGTGGGCGAGCATGAACTGGGTCTGCTCGAGGCTCAGGGACGCGATGTACTCAGGGTTGTAGTAGAAGGCCCGAGCGTCGGTCGCGGTGGTCGGGCACCAGTCCGGGCGCGCCGCCTGCATGGGCAGGCGCAAGACCAGGGCCCCGAGGAACGGCTTGTCGAGGATGAGCCGGGTGCGTGCCGCGGCGAGCTTGGTCTCGATGCGCTCGATGTCTGGGTCCACGGGGCTGACCTACTCGTAGAGCATGACGTCGGCGACGGCCTGGGCCCAATCGGCAAAGGCTGGTACCTCGAACAGGGCCGCGCCGATGGCCCGATGCAGGTCGGATACCAGCATGACCCCCATCTCCCGCTGGGGAAAGCGCCGCGCATAGGTCAGGATGTTCCCCACGACCGTCGCCCAGTTGTCGCAAGGGCGAGCGCGGATGGCTCGGCCCACCAGGGCGGCGGCCACCGCATATTGCAGATCGATCTCTTTCGGGACCTGCACCGCCTCGCCGGCGACGATGGCGTCGAGATCCGGCATCTGGTCCAGGTTGCTGACGAAGGCGGTGAGCTCGATCCCCGCGGCGAGCCCGACACAGGCCTGGAGGGTCCCTTGCAGCAGTTCGGGGTGGTCCTCGAACTTGCGCAGGCCCCGGTGGGCGAACTCCCACGAGCGCGGCGAAGGGAAGGCGACCGGGTTGTGGGCCGGATCGAAATCGAACAGCAGCTCCGGGCGGAAACGTAGGAAGGCGATCACCCGCTCGTCGATCCCGCTCGCGTAGGCCCAGCTCACCCAGTCGTCGAGGTGGGTCTCGACCTCGAAGTGGGAAAAGCGGTTGGCGAGCGGCGCCGGCATGGAGTAGGTCACCCCTCGGTCGCCCTGGCGGTTGCCGGCGGCGAAGATGGCCCAATGGGGTGGCACCTGGTAGTCCCCCAGGCGCCGGTCGAGGATGAGCTGGTAGGCCGCGGCGGAGACCGACGGCGGGGCCGAGGTGATCTCGTCTAGAAACAGAATGCCTTCCGGGCCGTCGCGATCGGCATCCGGGAGCATGCTGGGGATGGCCCACTCGGCACGGTCCCCAATCCGGTAGGGCAACCCCCGCAAGTCGGTCGGTCCCATCTGGGAGAGGCGGATGTCTATGACCGGGGCCCCGTGGCGGGCGGCGACCTGGGCCACCATTTGCGATTTTCCAACCCCCGGTGGGCCCCAGAGCATGACCGGGGTGTGATGCCCCTCGGCCGTGCTCACAAACTCGCGGTCAAGGACGCGTAACAACTGTGCCGGGCGCATGGGCGTGGTCTTCGTCTGCTCCTGAGGGTCGGTTCGGGAGGCGGGCGCGCATCCCTGCCAGGCTGGGCCGCAATTGACCCAACACTCCTCGGGAAGTGGGTCTGTGCCTTCAGGATCACAAGCCCTGCGGGACTCCGGTGCACACCTGGCGCGCATAAGATAAACGCAGTATTCTTATACCCCCCTGGAGCGGACTCGCCCCCCCGCATGTCCCCCGGTTTGGGGTTATGAACGCGGTGCGACCCGCGCCGACACTCCGGCATCGGCGGACACGCTGGGTTGTTCTGGTGCCGTGAAATACTTACAATTCTCAAGCTTTGACCTTCTCATCGCTGACGCTCGGAGACCGGAAATGAACAAGTTTTACTACGACGCCGTGACGCAGATGGAGCAGATGGGTGTCGACGACGAATACATCCAGGGTTGGCAATGCGGCTTCTTGCAGAACCCCAAGCGCGAAGAGCAGCGGCTGACCGAGGCCTACGAGGCGGGGTACGCCGACGGCGAGGAGAAGAACACGGACAACTTCGGCGACTGGGTCAAGGGCTGACGCCGCACCGACCCTCCTTGTCCGAACGCGGAAAGGGGCGGGCCCTCCCGCCCTTTTTTGTGCGCGCTCGTCGCCGCTCCACTAGGCCAGGCCCCGGCGGGCGCGGGGGCGGCTGCATCCCAAGGGACCCGCAGTGCCAGGCGCTCTAACCCAGACCGCATCGCGTCTCCAGTTGTTGCTGCAGGGGCCCAATCTTCTGTTGATGCCCTGCTGCTTCGACGCCCTATCCGCCCGGTTAGTGGAGCGAGCCGGTTTTCCGCTGACCTTCATGAGCGGCTTTGCAGTCAGCGCGGCCCGCCTCGCGGTGCCGGATACCGGCCTCATCTCCTATGGCGAGATGCTGGATCAGGGTCGCTCCATCTGTGAGGCGGTGGCGATCCCGGTCATTGGCGACGGCGACACCGGCTATGGCAATCCGGCCAACGTGCGTCGCACCGTGGAAGGCTATGCCAGGGCCGGCTTTGCCGGGATCATGATCGAGGACCAGGTCGCCCCAAAGCGCTGCGGCCACACCCGCGGCAAGGCGGTCGTGGGGCGCGAGGAGGCGCTGATGCGCGTGCGGGCCGCGGTGGACGCGCGCGACGAGGGGGCCGGCATCTGTATCGTCGCCCGGACCGATGCCCGAGCGACCTTGGGCCTTGACGAGGCCATCTGGCGTCTGTCTGCCTTCGCGGACCTGGGGGCCGATGTGCTGTTCCTGGAAGGCCCGCGCAGCGAGGCCGAGATGGTCGCCTTTGGCGCCCAGGTCCCGGGGGCGCGGATGGTCAATATGCTGGAGGAGGGTGACACGCCGATCCTTCCGCCGGCTCGATTGGCGGAGCTTGGCTACCGCCTTGCGGCCTACCCGCTGACCCTGCTCAACAGCGCGGTCTACGCCATGCAGGAGGCCCTGGCCGAGCTCAAGGCCGGGCGCACACCGGCCCGGCGGGTGGATTTTGCCACCATCCGGGACCTGGTCGGTTTCCTGGGCTATGATCAGCTTCTCGCGCGTTACGCTCGCGGGCGCGACGCCGCTGGGGCACAAGGCCATGACGGATAACAGCTATCTCAAAGACTTCATCTTGTTGCGCAACGACCCCTCCAAGGTCGACCTGGTGCGGGATGCCGCAGAGCGCGGTGAAGTCGATGCCCAGTACGTCCTCGGGCTCATCTATGCCGAGGGCCGGGGGGTGGAGATCGATCTCGGCATGGCCCACTATTGGCTCTCGCTTGCGGTGGCACAGGGCGACCGGGATGCCGAGCAGCTGCGCAACATCGTGGGCAGCCAGATGACGGACGCTGAGTATGAGCTGTCCAAGCGGTTGCGTGAGGCCTGTGTCCTGCCCGGTCACCCTGGGACCCATTGACACCCATTGAGGTCCTCCGTCGACGTCTAGCCCCTCAGGGTTGGCCCGTCAGCTTCCCTATGGTTCAACCTGCAGAGGTTCCCCGCATGCGTCTCGTTCACCTGTGGCCCCTGCTCCTCGTTGCCGGCTGCGCCTCGGGCTTCGGGCCCATCACGGCCCCGCCGACACCCGCGAGCGCCCACCCCGTGACGGTGACCCTGCACCGTGTCGAATCCATCGAGGGTGCCGCCGCCCCCATGGTCTTTACCATCAACGGGGCGGAGATCTACGGTCTACGCAACGGCGAGACCCATCGCCTCAGGCTCGACCCGGGCCAGTACGTCTTTGGGTGGCGCTTCGGCTTCGACACCTGCGCTCAGGATGTGTGGATCCGCCCAGGACGGGACGTCAGCCTGGACCTGACCGCAGACTGCAATATTCCGCCAGAGCCCTAGAGCCGCGCGCGGCACCCTGGCACCTGAGGCGAGCCTACTGGGTCCAAGAGCCGATGCACCAGATTCGAGCCTTCCACCACGCCAGCCTGTTGGTTGCCGACACCGTTCAGGCGTTGGGGTTCTACCGGGACCTCCTGGGACTCCAGGTGGACGAGGGGCGCCCGGACCTCGGCTATCCCGGGGCCTGGCTCCAGGTCGGGGGCTGTCAAATCCACCTCTTGGAGCTTCCCAATCCGGATCCGGTGACGGGCCGCCCTGCGCACGGCGGGCGCGACCGGCACCTTGCCCTCTTGGTCGGCGAGCTGGATGGGCTGGCGAAGCGCCTGGAGGAGGCCGGGGTGCCCTACACCCAGAGCCGCTCAGGCCGGCGCGCCCTGTTCTGCCGAGACCCCGACGGAAACGCCCTGGAGCTCATCGAACTGCCCGAGGGATAGCCGCTCTACAGGCCCCCTGATGGGTACCAGGCCATGGCGCGGGTGCCCTCGGGCCGAAGGCATTGGCCGGAAGCCCAGGAACCTGTGCTCAGTATCCGCGGTAATACCAGCGATTGTCCCAGCCCGAGGGAGGATAGCTCGGGGCGGCCGCCGGGGATTGGGAATCGCCGGCCCCTGGAGGGACTGCCGCAGCGGGCGGCGGAGGAGGGCGTTCGTCCATCGGGCTCGGCAGCTGCCAAGGCCCCTCCTCTCGGAAGGTCTCTCGGTCGCGCTCGATCTGCTCCATCATGGCGTCGCGACGGCGTTGGCTCTCTTTCTCGTGGGATTCCAGGTGCGCCGCTCCCCAGGGGTCGGAGAGCCGGCGCCGGGCATTGATTGCCTCCCGCGTGGCGCGCCGGCGCTCTTCCCAGGCCCGCCTTTGAGCCTTGACCTCGCCAAGCCATTGCTCAATGGGGTCGACGTAGCCCTCCGCCTGGGCGCTCGGCTGCTCGATCGCCGGAGCGGATGACTGGGCTGGCGGGGGGGTTGGGTCCGCATCGGCGTCATCGGCTGGGGCGGCCGAGGCCAGGCCGGTCGCCAGGACTGCGAGCCAGGGCAGCGCGGTCAGGGGCAACGGACGGTGCTGTGGCATGGGGCGTTGGCGGGTGGGCTTGGCGAGGTGGCCGCGCCGGCGATCGGGAGGGGCGGTCGCCTGGCTATTTGACTAATTGCTTAAATGCTTTCTACGGCAGCGCTCCGGTGTCGTCAAGCCGATACCGTCGTGCAGCGGCGAGGTTCCTGCCTTCCGGACTCAGGCGGCAGCCTCCTCCAGGCGGGCATGGATCTCCCGGCGCAGGCAGCCCAGCGCGGCGCCGCAGGTGATGGGTTGGTCTTCGCGGGTGGTGATAAAGAAGACATCCTCCACCTGGGCGCCGACGGTTGCGATCTTCGCGTTCTGCAGGCGCACGCCACAGGCCTCAAAGACCGCGCCGACCTCCGCCAGCAGCCCTGGCCGGTCGCGGGTCGTGAGGCGCATGACGGTGCGGCGATTGGACTCGTCGGCGGCAAAGCTGACCCGCGTCTCCACCGGGAAGTGGTGATGCCGGCGCGGCAGGCGGCGCAGCACCTGGGGCCCGGCCCAAGGCCGCTCGCGCAAGGCCTGGGCCAGGGTGCGGCGGATCTCCTCGGTGCGCGGACCCTGGGGGTCTACCGCTTTGCCATCTTGCTCCAGGACCTGAAAGACGTTCATTGCCATACCGTCGTCGGTGGTGATGATGCGCGCGTCCATGACGTTGAGCGCCATCTGGTCGAGCATGGCCGTGGTGATGCGGAATAACCCGTCGTGGTCATGTGAATAGAGGAAGATCTCGGTCCCGCCGCGGGCGGTCTCCGGCCGGATCTCCACCAGCGGGAGAGCGTCCGGGGAGGCCGCGAGGACCAGCCGCGTCTGCCAGGCGATCTCATCGGGCAAGTTGTGCAGGAAGAAGTCGAGGGTCAGGCGGGCCCACAGGGTGATGCACGACGCCTCGTCCACCCCGTACTTGGCCAGCAGGCGCAGCGCCTCCTGCTGCTTGAGGGCAATGAGCTCGTCCTGGGCCTGAGGGTTGTCCAGGCCCCTCAGCAGGGCACGCCGGGTCGCGTGGTAAAGCTCCCGAAGGAGGGCGTCCATCCAGGCATTCCAACGGGCCGGGTTGGTCGCCCGGGCGTCGGCCACGGTCAGCAGGTACAGGTAATCGAGGCGGCTGGTATCGCCCACATGGGCGGCGAAGGCCTGGATGATGTCCGGATCGCTGATGTCCTTGCGCTGTGCCGTCAGGGACATCGTCAGGTGCTGCTCGACCAGCCAAGCGACGAGACGGCTGTCGAACTCGCCGAGACCGTGGAGTTGGCAAAAGTCCCAGGCGTCGCGCATGCCCAGCACGGAGTGGTCGCCCCCACGTCCCTTGGCGATATCGTGGAAGAGTCCGGCCAGGTAGAGGAGCTCGAGCTTGGGGATGCGTTTGGCGATGGCCGTGCACAGGGGCAGCTCGGCGGCGAACTTGGGGACCGTAAAGCGGCGCAGGTTACGCAACAGGATCAGGGTGTGTTCATCCACCGTATAGACGTGGAACAGGTCGTACTGCATGCGCCCCACGATGTTGGCAAAGGCCGGGATATAGGCGGCGAGGACGCCGTACTGGTTCATGCGCCGCAGGGCGCGGGTGATGCCGACGGGCTGGCGCAGGATCTCCATGAACAGGCTGCGCGCGGGCAGGCTCCGGCGGAAGTCCGCGTCGATCAGGTGGCGGTGCTCGCGGATGAGCCGGACCGTGCTGGCGCGTACACCCAGCAGATCGGGGTGGGTTTCCAGCAGCAGGAAGATCTCCAGCAGCGCCAGCGGGGAGCGGCGGAAGACCTCCGGCGAGGTGACCTCGATGTAGCCGCTGCGGGACTGAAAGCGCCGATTGATGGGGACGGGAGGTCCGAGCGCATCGCCGAGCAGGATCGCCTCGTGGAAGAGCTGCAGGAGCATCTCGTTGAGGCGGTTCAGCTCGACCACGGTGCGATAGTACTGCTGCATGAACTGCTCGACGGCGAGGCCGCTATCTCCGTCGCAATAGCCGAACTGGTGGGCAAGGGTGCGCTGGTAGTCGAACAGCAGCCGGTCCTCGTGCCGGCCGGTTAGCCGGTGCAGGGCAAAGCGGATGCGCCACAGCAGGACCTGGCCCTCGATCAGGGCTGCATGCTCTGCCTCGGTCAGGAAATTGTGATCCACCAGCTCATGCAGGGTCGCGGCGGCGAAATGGCGCTTGGCCACCCAGCCGATCATTTGGATATCGCGCAAGCCCCCGGGGTTTTCCTTGATGTTGGGCTCGAGGTTGTAGGCGGTGTCGCCGAACTTGGCCCAGCGGGCGCGCTGCTCGCGGATCTTGGCCGAGAAGAACGCATCGCTCGGCCAGAGCCGTTCTGGAGCCGTCGCGGCGTGCAGCTCCTCCAGGAGGCTCGCCGGACCGGCGAGCAGACGTGCCTCCATGAGGTTGGTCATGATGGTCACGTCGTCGCGAGCGGCCTCGACGCATTGCTCGACGGTGCGCACGCTGGCACCGACCTCAAGGCCGATGTCCCAGAGGAAACGGACCAGGTCGCCGAGGCGCTCGCTCAGGGGCTCCAGCGCCTGGGGCGCCACCAGGATCAGGATGTCCACGTCGGAGGAGGGGTGCAGCTCCCCCCGGCCATAGCCGCCGACCGCCACCAGGGCGGCCGGCTGCCCGGGTGGGACATGGTGGGCCCAGGCGGTGCGCAGGGCCGCGTCCGTCGTTGCGCTGCGGGCATGGACCAGGTCGACGATGGAGTCGCCGCGGTCGAAGCGCTCGAACAGCCTGGCGCGGGCCTCACGCAGGTCTTGGCGCAGGTTCTGGAGCAGGTCGCGGCCTTCGGGCAGGGTCCATTGGCTGCCGCCGGACTCGGTCAAGACCGGCGCCGGCAGGCTCATCGGAGCCCGACCTCCGCGCGCTCCTCGGACCTCAAGGTGAGGATCTCGTGCCCCTCGGGGGTGACCAGGATGGTGTGCTCCCATTGGGCAGAGAGGCTGCGGTCCTTGGTGACCACGGTCCAGCCGTCAGGCAACAGCTTGATGAAGCGCTTGCCGGCATTGACCATGGGCTCGATGGTGAAGCACATCCCCGGCTCCAGCACCAGCCCATCGCCTGCTTTGCCGTAGTGCAGGACCTGCGGCTCCTCATGGAACTCCTGACCGATGCCATGGCCGCAGTATTCCCGCACCACCGAGCAGCCTTGCGATTCGACATAGGTCTGGATGGCGTGGCCAATGTCGCCCAGGGTCGCGCCGGGGCGCACCTGGGCAATCCCCAGGCGCATGGCGTGCTGGGTGATCTTGATCAGGCGCCTCGCCAGGATCGAGGGGTCGCCGACGCAGAACATCTTGCTCGTGTCACCGTGGTACCCGTCCTTGATCACCGTGATGTCGATATTGAGGATGTCCCCGTTCTTCAGCCGCTTGTTGCCCGGGATGCCGTGGCAGACTTGGTGGTTGACCGAAGTGCAGATTGACTTGGGAAAGCCACGGTAGTTGAGCGGCGCCGGAATGGCCCCCTGAACCCGTACGATGTGGTCGTGACAGATGGCGTCCAGCTCGTCCGTCGTGATGCCTGGGCGTACATGCTCGCCGATCATCTCCAGGACCTCGGCCGCAAGCCGCCCGGCGACGCGCATCTTTGCGATCTCGTCGGGGCCCTTGATTCGCACGCTCATGGTGTCGGTCGCTGCGTCCACGGGTCTGGCGGATTTCCAATGGCCGAGGGAATTGCTGGGAAGAAGCCGGCTATGGTATAAGACGCGTCGCTGTGGCGCAAACCGGCTCCCGCCTTGGGGGCCAGTCGAGCCGCGGCTCCGGGAGCAAAGCGAAAAACGCCTGTTTTTCGCTTTATTTTTAGGCGGTTATGCCAGTTCGTGGGGTTTCGGCCGCGCACCGGCAGGCCCCATGGGTCGCCGCCCTTCCGACAAGCCACACACGCATCGACACATGGGATCGGGTGCCCGCCGAGCGGGTTGTTCCATGGGATCGCGTGGAGGTTCAACCCAAGACATCAGGAGTCAAGTCCGTGAGCGACGTTTCCATGCGCCAGATGCTGGAGGCTGGGGTCCATTTCGGCCACCAGACCCGTTACTGGAACCCGAAGATGGGCGCCTTCATCTTCGGTCAGCGCAACAAGATCCATATCATCAATCTGGAGAAGACCCTCCCCCTCTACCAGGACGCCATGAACTTTGCCGGGTCGCTGGCCGCCAACGGCGGCAAGATCCTCTTTGTGGGGACCAAGCGCGCGGCGCGCGAGGCGACCCGCGAGGAGGCCCTGCGTTGCGCCATGCCCTTTGTCAACCACCGTTGGTTGGGCGGCATGCTGACCAATTTCAAGACCATCCGTCAGTCGATCAAGCGGCTCAAGGAGCTCTCGGCGATGTTCGAGGACGGGTCGATCGAACGGTTCAACAAGAAGGAGGCCCTGGGCCTGAGCCGCGAGCGTGACCGCCTGGAGCAGAGCCTGGGCGGCATCAAGGACATGGAGGGGCTGCCCGACGCACTGTTTGTGATCGATGTCGGCCACGAAAAGATCGCCGTCTCGGAGGCCAACAAGCTTGGCATTCCGGTCATCGGTGTGGTGGACACCAACAACGACCCGAGCAACATCGACTACGTCATCCCAGGCAACGACGACGCCATCGGTGCGGTGCGCCTGTACATCAAGGGCGTGGCCGACGCCGTGCTGGACGGCCGCAACACCGCGGCGGCCAGCAGTGCCGCCCGCGACGAGTTCATCGAGGCAGGTCGTGCCGCAGCGGCGGACGCTGCGGGCTAACGCCTCGGGTTCGTCGTCCCAGGCCGGGACCCGGGACGGCCATCGCCGCCGCGGGTGACCGGGCGCAGTTCAATGTCTTTCAAGCATCCGGGCGCATCCGGAACAGGAGCAGTGGTCATGGCCGTAACAGCCGCATTGGTGAAGGAGCTGAGAGAGCGCACGGGCGCCGGCATGATGGAATGTAAGAAGGCGCTGACCGAAAGCGGCGGCGACATCGAAGCCGCCATCGAGGCGATGCGTAAGTCGGGACAAGCGAAGGCCGCCAAGAAGGCCGGCCGTGTTGCCGCCGACGGTGTGGTGGTCGTCAAGATCACGCCCGACGGCAAGCAGGGCGTGGTCCTGGAGGTCAACAGCGAGACCGACTTCGTGGCCAAGGATGCGGGCTTCCAGGCCTTTGCCGATGCGGCCGCCGAGCAGGCGCTCGCGGGCGGAGCGGCGGATGTGGCCGCGCTCGCCGGTCAACCCATGCCTGGCACCGAGGGCACGGTCGATCAGGCCCGCGAGGCGCTGATTGCGAAGATCGGCGAGAACATCCAGCTACGGCGCCTGGTGCGGTTCGACCAGGTCGCAGGGGTCCTGTGGGCCTACCGCCACGGGGTGCGCATCGGCGTGGTGGTCGAGCTGGAAGGCGGGGACGAGCAACTGGGCAAGGATCTGGCCATGCATATCGCGGCCAGCAACCCGATGTGCGTCGATGCCTCCCAGGTCCCGCCCGAGGCCCTGGAGAAGGAGAAGGAGATCTTCCGCGCCCAGGCCCTGCAGAGCGGCAAACCGGAGGCCATCGTCGAGAAGATGATCGGCGGGCGGGTGCGCAAGTACCTCGAAGAGGTCACCCTGCTTGGGCAGCCCTTCGTCAAGGACCCGGACCAGACCGTCGAGAAGCTGCTGCAGAAGGCCGGCGCCCGAGTCCGGCGGTTCGTACGGGTCGAGGTCGGCGAAGGGATCGAAAAGCGCTCCGAGAACTTCGCCGACGAGGTCATGGCCCAGGTGCGCGGGAGCTGAGGGGCAGCGCCGCCTCCTGGACCGGCCCGGGGCGGCATCGGATTCACTCCCGCGGCGAGGGCAACCTGTGGCAACCGCACCGATTCGACGTCTGCTCCTGAAGCTCAGCGGCGAGGCCCTGATGGGCGAGGGCAGCTTCGGGATCGATCCCGCGGTCATGGCGCGCCTCGCCGCGGACGTGCGGGACCTCTCGGGCTGCGGCATCCAGGTCGCCCTGGTGATCGGCGGCGGCAACCTCTTTCGCGGGGCGGGCTTGGCGGCCGCGGGCATGAACCGGGTGACCGGCGACTACATGGGCATGCTCGCCACCGTCATGAACGCCCTGGCCATGCAGGATGCCCTGGAGCGCATCGGGGTCCCGGCGCGCGTCCTGTCGGCCATCGGCATGGGGCCGGTGTGCGAGGACTACAGCCCCCGGGGGGCCGTGCGCTGCCTGGAACAAGGGCAGGTCGCCATCTGCGCCGCCGGCACCGGCAATCCCTTTTTCACGACCGACTCGGCCGCCAGCCTGCGCGCCATCGAGATCGGGGCGGACGTGCTGATCAAGGCGACCAAGGTGGATGGGGTCTATTCCGCCGACCCGATGAAGGACCCCGCGGCGGTCTTTTACCCGCGCCTGACCTACAACCAGGCCCTGCGGGAGGGTCTGGCGGTCATGGACGCGACGGCCATCGTCCTGTGCCGGGACCACGCCATGCCGCTGCGGGTGATGAACATCAACGAGCCGGGTGCCCTGCTGCGCCTGGTGCGAGGCGAGCCGGTCGGCTCACTGGTTGAGAGCGGGGATTGAGATGATCGACGACATCAAAAAGGACGCCGCGGCGCGCATGGCCAAGACGGTGGAGGCGCTTGGCCACGAGTTGGCGAAGATCCGCACCGGTCGGGCCCACCCGTCCCTCCTCGATCACGTGATGGTCTCCTACTATGGCACCGACATGCCCATCAAGCAGGTGGCCAACGTCACGGTGGAGGATGCCCGGACCCTGGCCATTACCCCCTGGGAGCGCAACATGGTCCAGGCGGTGGAGAAGGCGATCCTGCAATCCGATCTGGGGCTGAACCCGAACACGGCGGGGACCGTGATCCGGGTCCCCATGCCGGCGCTCACCGAGGAGCGTCGCCGCGACCTCATCAAGGTCGCCCGCCATGAGGCGGAGCAGGCGCGGGTGGCCGTGCGCAACATCCGGCGCGACGCCAATGGGGAGCTGAAGGACCTGGTCAAGGAGAAGATGATCTCCGAAGACGACGAGCGCCGCGGCCAGGAGGTCATCCAGAAGCTCACGGACCAGTATGTCAAAGAGGTGGATCAGGTCCTGGAGCAGAAGGAAGCCGACCTGCTGGCCATCTGACCCTCACCCTGCCCCGCCACAGCGACGTGGACGACGCCAATCAGGGTCCTGAGGCCGGGCCGACCGCCTCGGCCGTGCCCGGGCACGTCGCGATCATCATGGACGGCAATGGACGCTGGGCCCGTCGACAAGGGCTGCCGCGCACCATGGGGCATCGAGCCGGGGTCAGGAGCGTGCGGGGGGTGGTGGAGGAGAGCGTCCGGCAGGGCGTGCGGGTGCTCACCCTATTCGCCTTCAGCAGCGAGAACTGGCGCAGGCCTGCCGGCGAGGTGACGGTCTTGCTCCAGCTGTTCATGAGCGCCCTGCGCGGCGAGGTCAAGCGGCTCATGGACAATGGCGTGCGTCTGCGCGTGGTCGGCGAGCGCGGCGCCTTCCCCGAGAAGCTCCAAGCGCGCATCGCGGCGGCGGAGGCGCAGACCGCTGGAAACGCTACCTTGCTCTTGCAGATCGCCGCCAACTACGGCGGGCGCTGGGACATCACCGAGGCGGCCCGTCGCCTGGCCTTGGCCGTCGCGGCGGGCGAGGTGGCCCCGCAGGCCATCGACGAGGCCGCGTTCGCCGCCCACCTGGCCTTTGCTGGCACCCCTGACCCCGACCTGTTCATCCGCACCGGCGGCGAGCTGCGCGTGAGCAACTTCCTGCTCTGGCAGTTGGCCTACACGGAGCTGTACTTCACGGACCTGCTGTGGCCCGAGTTCGACGTCCCTGCCTATCGCCGCGCCCTGCAGGATTACGCCACGCGTCAGAGGCGCTTCGGTCGGACCGGGGAGCAGATCGCCGGGGCTCACGGTAACGGGATGGGCTAGCCCAGTGCCGCCCGACAGCGCCCTGCGCCAGAGGATCCTGACCGCCCTCGTCCTGGGCCCTCCGGCGTTGGCGGCGGTCCTGGCGCTGCCCACCGCCTGGCTGGGGGCTGTCCTCGGTCTGGTCGTCCTGCTCGGTGCCTGGGAGTGGACGTGCCTGGCCGGCCTCGCCAGCACCGGTCACCGGCTGGCCTACCTCGGTGTGATGGGCCTGGCGGCCCTTGGGGCGTGGCAGCTTCACCTGGGCGGCTGGGGTCGCGACCTGCTGGCGCCCGTGGCCCTGGGTTGGGCTGTGCTCGCCTTCCGCCTCCTGCGGGTGCGGGCCACACCCCGCGCCCAGGGGCTGGAGCCCGGCCTGCTGATCGCTGGTGTCCCGGTCCTGGTCGCGCCCTGGCTTGCCATGCTCGATCTTCATGCCCTGGGACCCAAGGGCCCAGCGCTGGTGTTGGCCTTGCTGATGCTCATCTGGCTTGCAGATGTCGCCGCCTATTTTGCCGGCCGCCGCTGGGGGCGAACCAAGCTCGCACCGGTGCTGAGCCCGGGCAAGACGCGCGTCGGGGGCTATGCCGCCCTGATCGCGGGGGCGGTCTACGGCCTGGGCCTCGCCTGGGTGCTGAGACTCTCGCTCGGTCAGGGGGTGATCCTGGTCTTGATCTGCCTCGCCACCGTACTGGTTTCCGTGGTGGGCGATCTCTTCGAAAGCCTCCTGAAGCGCCGGCGCGGTCTCAAGGACTCTGGCAGCCTTCTGCCCGGTCACGGTGGTATTCTGGATCGAATCGACAGCATGACCGCGGCGGCACCTGTCTTCACCCTCGGCCTGCAGATGCTGCTATGACCGGCGTGACCATCCTCGGCTCCACCGGCTCGATTGGGGTCAGTACCCTCGATGTCGTGGCCCGCCACCGGGAGCGGTTCAGGGTCGTGGCCTTGACGGCTCACCGCGACGTCGAAACGATGCTGACCCAGTGCCGGGACTTCCGCCCGGCGCTGGTCGCGATGGCCGACGTGTCGGCGGCGCGCGCGCTGCGCGAGCGGTTGGCGGCGATCCCCGGGGCGCCGGTTGTCCTAGAGGGACCCGGTGGGGTGAGGGACCTTGCCGTCCATCCGGAGGCGCAGGTGGTGATGGCGGCCATCGTCGGCGCGGCGGGGTTGGTCCCGACCCTGGCGGCCACCATGGCCGGTAAACGAGTCCTGCTCGCCAACAAGGAGGCCCTGGTGGTCGCGGGTGCCCTGCTCATCCAGGCCGCGGCCGACCACGGAGCGGAGCTGCTGCCGATCGACAGCGAGCACAATGCCATCTTCCAATGCCTGCCGCCGGGGTTCGAACGGGGTCTGGCGACTGTCGGTGTGGAGCGGATCCTGCTGACCGCCTCCGGCGGACCTTTTCTGCACAGCACGCCACAGGAGCTGGCCCGGGTGACGCCGCAGCAGGCCTGCGCCCATCCCAACTGGGACATGGGCCGAAAGATATCGGTGGACTCGGCCACCATGATGAACAAGGGGCTCGAGCTGATCGAGGCCTGCTGGCTCTTTGGGACGGGTCCCGAGCGCGTGCAGGTCGTGGTCCACCGTCAGAGTGTCATCCACTCCCTGGTCCAGTACGTCGACGGGTCCGTCCTGGCCCAGCTCGGCAACCCGGACATGCGCACCCCCATCGCACACGCGCTCGCCTGGCCGCAGCGGCTGCAATCCGGGGTCGCACCCTTGGACCTGTTCGCGGTCCGAAGGCTGGACTTCGAGCCGCCGGACCTGGACCGCTTTCCTTGCCTGGCCCTGGCCACGGAGGCGGCCACCGCTGGCGGCACGGCACCGGTGATCCTCAATGCCGCCAACGAGGTCGCCGTCGCTGCCTTCCTGGATCGGCGCATCGCCTTCACGGCCATCGCGCCGGTCGTGGAGGACACCTTGGCCAGGCTACCGGTCGAGCCGGTGGACGGCTGCGGGATTGACTTTCTCCTTGACATCGACCGGCGCGCGCGTGAGGTCGCGGAACAAAGGGCCAGGTCTCTGGTCGCATAGGCTGCCATGCAAACCCTCAGCACCTTCCTGTCTTACGCCGGTTATTTCGTCATCGCCCTGGGCGTGCTCATCGCCGTGCACGAGTTCGGACACTTTTGGGTTGCCAGAAGGCTTGGTGTCAAGGTGCTGCGGTTTTCGATCGGTTTCGGCCGTCCCTTGCTGCGGCGTGCCGGGACGTCGGACGGCACCGAATACGTCCTCGCCGCCGTCCCCCTAGGCGGCTATGTGAAGATGCTCGACGAGCGCGAGGGCCAGGTCCCGCCTGAGGAGCGGCACCGGGCGTTCAATCGTCAGCCGTTGTGGAAGCGCTCGGCGATCGTCGCTGCCGGACCCCTCTTTAATTTTGCGTTCGCCATCGCCGTCTTCTGGGCCTTGCTGGTCGTTGGCGAGACCGGAGACCGCCCACTGGTTGGCGAGGTGAGCGCCCACTCGGTGGCCGCCGACGCTGGCTTCGCGCCGGGTGATGAGCTCCTGCAGGTCGGTGACCGCCGCACGCCGACCTGGGAGTCGGCGGTCTTCGCGCTGATGGCCGAGGCCCTGGACGGCGAGGACCTGCCGGTACGGGTGCGTGATGCCCAGGGGCGGGAGCTGACCCGGAGGCTCCCAGCCCAGGCCCTGGCCAGTCTGCCCGAGAACCCGGCCATCCTGGCCGCGCTCGGGCTCTCTCAGGCGCGCCCCCTGCTGCCGCCGGTCATTGGCGAGGTCATGGCAGGAGGGGCGGCAGAGGCGGCCGGGCTCAAGGCCGGCGACCGGGTGATAGAGGCTAACGGCCAAGCGGTCGAGTCTTGGCAGGCCTGGGTCGATCTGGTGCGCGAGCACGCTGAGCGGGTCCTGCAGGTGCGGGTCGAGCGCCATGGCGCCGAGGTGGGCCTGAGCATTACGCCGCGCCGCCAAGAGGAACAGGGGCGGTCGGTCGGCAAGATTGGGGCCGGCGTCGCTGTGCCTCAGCATCTGCTCGACGGTTATCGCACCCTGGTGAGGCTTGGTCCGCTCGATGCCTTGGGGGCCGCCACTGCCAAGACCCTCGATCTGAGCTGGCTCATGTTGCGGGTGGTCGGCAGGATGGTGACGGGCCAATCGTCGGTGGAGAATCTGAGCGGCCCCATCTCCATCGCCGAGACGGCGGGCAAGACGGCCGGTTATGGGTTCTCGCCCTTCCTCAAGTTCCTCGCCGTGGTCAGTATCAGCCTGGGGGTCCTCAACCTGTTGCCCATCCCGGTGTTGGACGGCGGGCATCTCTTGTATTTCCTCATCGAGGGCGTCAAAGGCAGCCCCCTGTCCGAGCGGGCGCAAGAGCAGGGCATGAAGATCGGCATCGCCCTGCTGGCGGGGCTGATGACCCTGGCCTTCTACGTCGACATCTCCCGATTGCTGGGCTAGCGCTGGGCCTTCCCTTATACTACGGCCCCGAAGCGCGGGCTGGTGGGCCCGCGGCGCTAGACACTCCAGGGGGTCCCCTTTTGCTCACAGCAACTTCGGTCCGCGTCCGCACGGTACCGACGGCGGTCGCCAGGGGCCGTCTCGCGGCCTTCTTGTGCCTGATGGCCGTCTCCATCGCCTCATTTGGCGAGGTCTTTAAGATCTCCGATATCCGTGTCGAGGGGCTGCAGCGTATCGCCCCGGGCACGGTGTTCAACTATATGCCGGTGCAGGTCGGTGATACGGTTGGAGACGATGTGACCGCATCGATCATCCGCGCCCTCTATCAGACGGGCTTCTTCAATGACGTGCGGGTGGAGCGCGACGGTAGTGTCTTAGTGGTGTCCGTCCAGGAGCGCCCGGCCATCGCCGAAATCAAGATCACCGGCAATAACGAGGTCAAGGAGGACGATCTCAAGAAGGCGCTCAAGGACATCGGTCTGGCCGAGGGGCGCGTGTTTAACCGCTCCGTCCTCGACCGCATCGAGCAGGAGCTGAAGAAGCAGTACTTCGCCCTTGGCAAGTATGGGGTGCGGGTCGAATCGACCGTTTCACCCCTGGAGCGCAACCGGGTGGCCGTCCGTATCGAGATCACCGAGGGGCTCACGGCGCGGATCAAGCAGATCAACATCATCGGAAACGATACCTTCAGTGACGACGAGCTGCTCGGCCAGTTCAAGCTCGGTACCCACCGCTGGTACTCCTTCTACTCGAAGAACGATCAGTATTCCAAGCAAAAGCTGGCAGGCGATCTGGAGACGCTGCGGTCCTTTTATCTCGATCGCGGCTACATCAAGTTCGACATCAAGTCCACCCAGGTCTCCATCAGCGCCGACAAGAAAGACATCTACATCACCATCGTCATCTCCGAGGGTGGCGTCTACACGGTCAGTGATATCAAGCTGGCCGGTGAGCCCAGGGTGCCGGCGGAAAAGCTGTTCCCGCTGATTCACATGCGTCGCGGCGACATCTTCTCGCGCGCGACCACCACCGAGAGCTCGGAGCGCATCTCCGCGCTCCTCGGCAACGAGGGCTATGCCTTCGCCAACGTCAACACCATCCCGGACATCGACGAGGAGAAAAAGCAGGTCGCTGTGACCTTCTTCGTGGACCCGGGCAAGCGGGTCTATGTCCGCCGCGTCAATATGAAGGGCAATACCAAGACGCGTGACGAGGTGTTGCGCCGCGAGATGCGTCAGCTTGAGACGGCCTGGTTCTCCACCGAGCTCGTGAAGAAGTCGCGCGAGCGCCTGAAGCGTCTTGGCTATTTCGAGGACGTCAACATCGAGACCCCAGCGGTCCCGGGCTCCGCGGATCAGGTCGACGTCGCAGTGTCGGTGACGGAGAAGGCATCCGGTAATCTGGCCGCGGGTATCGGCTACTCCCAATCAGGGGGGTTCCTATTCAATGCCAGCGTGACCCAGAACAACTTCCTGGGCAGCGGCAAGCGCCTGGTGTTCGCATTCAACAACAGCCAGACCAGCCAGCTCTATCGTCTCGCCTTCGATAATCCCTACTACACGGTGGACGGCATCAGCCGCGGCTTCGAGGCCTCCTATCAGACCACCAATTTTGATCAGTTGGTGGGGGCGCGGTACAGCACGGATGTGGGTACCCTCGGCATGAACTTCGGACTGCCCATCAGCGACATTAGCCGTGCCGGTCTTGGTCTGCGCTATCAGTACACCCAGCTCCAGACGGGCGATGACGTCTTGGCACAGGACTTCATTGCGCAGAACGGCGACACGTTCAACGACGTCTTACTGAGCGCCAGCTACACGCGAGATACCCGGGACTCCGCCATCTTCCCCACCGAAGGGTCGCTCAGCACCTTGCTGGCCGAGGTCGCAATCCCCGGCAGCGACCTGACCTACTACAAGCTGAGCTACAAGGCGCGTACCTACATCCCCCTGACCAGGCGGTTCACCTTGTCGGCCAGGGGAGACCTCGGCTACGGGGACGGATACGGCGACCTGACGGCACTGCCCTTCTTTGAGAACTTTTTCGCTGGCGGGCCGCAATCGGTCCGCGGCTACAAGGGCAGCACCCTGGGTCCGCGGGAGACCAACCCGGATTACCCGGCCGTGGGCGGCAATCTGAAGATGGTGGGGAGCGTGGAATTGTTTGCGCCGCCGCCGGTCTCCGGGGACCTCGCCAAGACCCTGCGGCTGGGGCTGTTCTTTGATTTTGGCACTGTGTGGGAGACGGCGGATACGAATCTGGTCGCACCGACGGGCTTTAGCCTGAGCGATATGCGGTATTCCACTGGCCTATCCCTGGCCTGGTTGTCGCCCATCGGTGCCCTGTCGATCAGCCTGGCCTACCCACTGAACGAAAAGCAGGACGATGAGACCCAGATGTTCCAGTTCACCTTTGGTCAGACCTTCTAGGGTGCGCCGTGGGTCAGGGTATCAAACGGGTGGAGATCCGGGCCGCAGTCTGTGGCCTGCTCCTGGGGTTCGCGGGCAGTGCCGCTGGGCTGGATTACAAGATCGGCGTGATCGACCCAGAGCGGGTGGTGGAGCAGTCCCCTCAGTACGAGGCCGCACGCAAGGCCTTGCAAGACGAAGTGGCAGACCGCGAGCGCGCCCTGCGGGAGCAGCAGGCCAAGCTCGATGAGCTCAAGAAGAACCTGGACCGCGACGGACCTCTCATGAGCGAGGAGGAGATCGCCAGGCTCCAGAACGACATTCGCACCCGCGATCGAAAGGTCAAGTATGCCAAGGCGGAGTTCCAAGAGGATTTCGCCCTGCGCCAGAACGAGCTGCGGACCAAGCTCGTTCAGCAGGTGCGCGAAGTGGTGCAAGAGATTGCCAAGGAGCAGAAGATGGACCTGATCGTCAGCGAGGGCGTGGTGTACTTCAGCGAGCGCATCGACATGTCGGCGCAGGTAATCGAGCGGCTGAAGTTGAAGTTCAAGCAGAAATAGCGTTGCCCACCCCATCGTCTGCCCCCCGGCGCCGAGCCTTGCCATGGAGATGACGCTGAGAGACCTGGCTGAGCGGCTCGGCGTCGAGCTGCACGGCGACCAAGACCTCCGGGTGAGCCGGGTTGCTGAGCTGGGGCATGCCGACCCCTCGAGCCTCGCCTTCCTCGCCGATGCGAAATACCGTCCTGCCCTGAAAGGCACCAAGGCCGGGGCCGTGGTCCTGCGGGTTGCCGACCTGGCCGATTGCCCGGTCGCCGCCCTCGTCAGCCCGGAGCCCCACCTGACCTTCACGAAGGCGGCACGCCTGCTCCATCCCACGCCGCCGGTCGTCGGCGGGCGTCACCCAAGCGCCGTCATCGCGGAGGGGGCGAAGATTGACCCGAGCGCTTGGGTCGGTGCCCTCAGCGTGATCGAGGAGCGCGTCGAGATCGGCCCCCGGGTCTTCATCGGTCCGGGGTCGATCGTTGGGGCTGGGTGCAAGGTGGGGGACGACAGCCGACTGGTCGCCCGGGTGACCCTGTGCGAGGGCACCCTGGTGGGCAAGAGGGCCTTGCTGCACCCAGGCTGTGTCATCGGCCGCGAAGGTTTCGGGTTCGCCCGGGAGGGGCGTGGCTGGCTGCGGGTCCCCCAGCTCGGGCGTGTCATCCTTGGGGACGATGTGGAGATTGGCGTCAACAGTGCGGTTGATCGGGGGTCCTTGGGAGACACGGTGATCGGCGATGGGGTCAAGATCGACAATTTGGTCCAGATCGGCCACAACGTCCAGATCGGCGCGAACACGGCCATGGCTGCCTGCTCCGGGATCTCCGGATCCACCCGCATCGGTCGCAGCTGCACCATTGCCGGGGCGGTGGGGATGGCCGGCCACCTGGAGATCGGTGACGATGTCCACTTCACCGGGATGGCCATGGTCACCCGGTCCTTTACGCAGCCGGGTGTCTACAGCAGCGGCATCCCCGCCATGCCGAGCGCCGAGTGGCGCCGGGCCGTGGTCCGCTTTCGCCAGCTGGACGACCTTGCCCGCCGGCTGAAGCGTCTAGAGGAGCAGATGGCTCCGAACGATCAACCGGCGGGGCAGGACGGGGGCTGAGGGGGCCGCACCATCAGGTGCGACGCTCGGGCCCGGTGTCCGTCCCACGCCATTGGAGGTGACCTTGCGCACGATGGACATCCACAAGGTGCTGGATCTGCTGCCGCACCGCTATCCCTTTCTGCTCATCGACCGGGTGCTGGAGTTTGAGCCCGAGTCGCACCTGACGGCGCTGAAGAACGTCACCTTCAACGAGCCCTATTTCACTGGCCATTTTCCGGTGCGTCCGGTCATGCCTGGGGTCCTGATCATCGAGGCCCTGGCCCAGGCGACCGGGCTGCTGGCGATGGAGTCGCGGCCCGACGAGGTGGGCAAGAAGCTCTATTACTTCGTCGGGATCGACAATGCACGCTTCAAGCGACCTGTCGAACCGGGCGATCAGCTCATCCTCAAGGTCCAGCTGCAGGCGGTGCGCCAGGCGATCTGGAAATTTCACGGCGACGCCTTTGTGTCAGACAAACTGGTCGCCAGCGCCGACATCATGTGCACGGCACGGGAATTTTGAGCCTGATGCACACCAGCATCCACCCCAGCGCCATCGTCGACCCGGCTGCCGAGTTGGCTGCGGGCGTCGAGATCGGCCCCTTCAGCATCATCGGGGCCGGGGTGCGCATCGGGCGCGGGACCCGGATCGGTCCCCATGCGGTGCTGCGCGGGCCGAGCGAGATCGGGGAGGACAATCGGATCTTCCAGTTCGCCTCGGTCGGAGAGGATCCCCAGGACAAGAAGTACGCAGGCGAAGAGACGCGCCTCACCATGGGCGACCGCAATGTGGTGCGCGAAGGGGCGACCATCCACCGCGGGACCATCCAGGACGCGGGTGTCACGACCATCGGCAGCGACAATCTCTTCATGGCCTACACCCATGTCGCGCACGACTGCCGGATCGGCGATCACGTGATCCTGGCCAATGCCGCCTCCCTGGGCGGGCATGTCCGGGTCGAGGACTGGGCCATCCTCGGTGGCTTCACCCTGGTCCACCAGTTTTGTCGCATCGGCGCCCACAGCTTCTGCGCCATGGGGTCGGTGATCACGCGGGACGTGCCGACCTATGTCACGGTGGGCGGACATCCGGGGATCCCGCGGGGGATCAACAGCGAGGGGCTGAAGCGGCGCGGCTTTAGTGACGAGACCATCGCCGTGATCCGGCGGGCCTACCGCCTGCTCTATACCTCCAGCCTCAAGCTGGCCGATGCCCTCGCCGCCATTCGTGAGCTCGCCGAGACCTGCGCCGAGCTGACGCCCTTGGTGGACTTCATCGCCAGCAGTACCCGCAGCATCGTCCGCTGATGCCCACCATCGGCATCGTGGCCAACGAGGTCTCAGGCGACCTGTTGGGGGCGGCCTTGGTGCGGGCGCTGCGGCTGCGACTGCCCGGGGCGCGGTTCGTTGGGGTCGCGGGGCCGCGCATGCAAGCGGCCGGCTGCGAGACCCTGGTCGACCTGGAACGGCTGTCCGTGATGGGCCTCACCGAGGTGGTCGGACACCTCCCCGAGCTGCTGCGCATCCGCCGTGACCTCAAGCGCCACTTTCTGCGGTACAGGCCCGATGTCTTCATCGGCGTGGATGCCCCTGACTTCAACCTGGGGCTCGAGCGGCGGCTGCGCTCGGCGGGCATCCGCACCGTGCACCTGGTGTCGCCAACCGTCTGGGCCTGGCGCGGCGGGCGCGTCAAGGACATCCGCAGCGCGGTGGACCTGATGCTGTGCATCTTCCCGTTCGAAGAGGAGTACCTGTTGGCCCACGGGGTGCCGGCCCGCTACGTCGGTCATCCCCTGGCCGACGAGATCCCCCTCAGGGTGGACCGGGGCGCGGCTCGCCTCGCCCTGGGGCTCCCGGCCGATGCCCAGGTGATCGCCATCCTGCCTGGGAGTCGGGCCGGCGAGGTCAAAAGGCTTGCAGGTCCCTTCCTCCAGGCTGCTCGCCGCTGCCATGCCCAGCGCCCCGCCCTGCGCTTCGCCGCACCGTTGGTGAATGCGCGCCTGCGCGGCCTCTTCGAGGCGGCCCTTGCCCGCGAGGCCCCGGGGCTACCCATGCGCTTGGTCGACGGGCGCAGCCGCGAGGTGCTGGCCGCATCCGACGTGGTCTTGACCGCATCCGGTACCGCAACCTTGGAGGGGCTTCTCCTGAAACGCCCCATGGTGGTCGGTTACCGGGTGCATCCCCTGACCTATCATCTGGTCAAGTGGCTGCGACTGGTCAAGGTCCCCCATGTGGCCATGGCCAACCTGTTGGTCGGTCGCGCCCTGGCCCCGGAGCTCATCCAGGACCGCTGCCGTGCGGACTTGCTGGCGCCCGCCCTGCTCGCCTTCCTGGACGACCCGTTGCGGGTGGCGGAGATCGAGGCCGAGTACACCCGGGTCCACGAGGGGATGCGGCACGGAGCGGCCGACCAGGCCGCGGCAGCGGTGATCGACCTCATGCGTGCGGGGCGGACGTCGGCACCCGGGCCGCCGGCTGACCCCTCAGCTCAGGGGAGGAGCGAGGGTTGAGTGCACACTGGATCGCCGGGGTGGACGAGGCCGGCCGCGGTCCCCTCGCCGGACCTGTCGCTGCGGCGGCGGTGATCCTCGATCCGGCCCGTCCGATCCTGGGGCTGGACGACTCCAAGCGCCTGAGTCCTGCCCGCCGAGCGGCCTTGGAGCGCGAGATCCAGCGCAATGCGATCGCCTGGGCCGTCGCCTGGTCCGATGTGGCCGAGATCGACGCACTGAACATCCTGCGCGCGTCGCTGCTGGCCATGCAAAGGGCGGTGGCTGCGCTGAGCGTCAGGCCGCAGGAGGTTCTCGTGGACGGCAACCACTGCCCGGACTTCGGCTGCCCCGCCGCGGCGATCATCGGGGGCGATGCGCGGGTCGCGACGATCAGCGCCGCCTCGATTCTGGCCAAGGAGGCCCGCGACCGGGAGCTGCTGCGCCTGGATGCCCTGTATCCCGGGTACGGGCTGGCTGGGCACAAGGGCTATCCCACCGCCGCCCACTTTGCCGCCTTGCGGCAACTCGGGCCGAGCCCGGTCCATCGGCGAAGCTTTGGCCCGGTGCGGGCCTTGCTGGAGGGTTGATCTGAGCCGGGTCAGCGCGCGTTTGGGGCGGTGGCTGCGCGCTCGGTGCCCTGGGTGGCAATGGACACCGCTGCCGTGGTCTCCGCCGCCAGTGACTCGGGTAGGTCTCTCAGGGTACGCCCGTCCAGCGCCTGGCCGATGGCCTCATCGACTGGGTGGAGAAGGGGCCACGCTCAAACAGCTTTAGATGCCTTCCCCCCGTTGCCGGAGAAGAGCTCGCTCCAGGCCCCTGATCCTCGATCCCCATTGCTTTCGGAATTACCGTGATCGCGGCAGGTCCCGCGGACGACCGAACCACGATCTGGCGTCGTGCCTCCTCGCGCCAGGGCGAGTGATTGATACGCGCTCGCGTTGGGACGAGACCAACGCCTGCCTTGCCTATGCCCACGCCGTCATCGCCCATGAGCGCATCGATCGGATCGCGGTTGCCGACTGAGATTCCTCGTTCATCGGTGCGCCGGGCGGCGTCTCGCGCAATGGCTGCGAGCGCAAGGCCACCATGTGCGTGAGGCGACGGAAGTCAATCCCGACCCCGGCGATCAGGCGCTATTGCGATGGGCAGTGAATGAGGGGCGTGTACTCATCACATTCGCCAGCGACTTCGGGCTTCTGGTCTTCCACGGCGGCGAGCCGCAGACAGGGATCGTCCGCCTGCCCGATCCCCCGGCCGATCACCGCATCGCGCTGATGGCGCAACTGATCGATCGCGATGAGACCGATGTCCACCAGGGTGCCATTCTCACAGTGGGGACCAGGCGCGTGCGCGTATCGCGGCCGCTGCCGAACCCGCCTCGATGGGCGGAGACCGGCCGGAATAGACGGTTGGGACAGGGTGCGTACCCCGTCCCGCTCGGGAGCACCACCCCGGCGGCGACAAGATCGTCATCGCCCGCGGGGAAGATGACCACTGGATCTACTTGTCGGTGCGTGACGATAGCGACAACGGCTCGATCATCGACTTCATCCAGCATCGGCGCCGGTGCTCCATCCGCGAGGTCCGCCAAGAGCTGCGGCCCTGGGTCGGCGGCGCCTTCGTGGGGCGTGCACCCGAGCTGTACGTCCCCGAGGTGGCCCTGGCCTCGCGGGACCGGGCCGGGGTCATCCGGGCGCTGGCCGGGATGCGTCCTCTGATAACGCATCGGTACTTGGAGGAGGAACGGGCGATTCCCCGCAGCCTGCTCGGACACCCCTGCTTCGCGGGTCGGGTCCTGGTGGACGGCCGCTCGAACGTCGTCTTCCCCCACGCCGACCGGGATGGGCCTTGCGGCTGCGAGGTCAAGAACCGGGGGTTCACCGGCTTCGCGCCGGGCAGGGAGAAGGGGTTGTGGATCTCGGGTGTGCAGCGCACCGATACCACCCTGGTGCTGGCCGACGGCGGGATCGGCGCCCTGAGCTACGCAGCACTGCATCCCTATGACGGTGCCCGCTACGCGACCTTCGGGGGTGCCATGAACCCCTTCTAGCCGGCCCTGATCCGGGCGGCCATCGAGCGCCTGGGGCCGGGGGCGACGGTACGGATTGCCACGGACAACGACGAGGACGGCGCCGGGTTCGCGGCCATCGTCGAGGGGCTGGCTGCCGAGACGGGGAGGGGAGACCTGGCGGTCGAGCAGGCGGTACCTGTCAATGCCAAGGACTGGAACGATGCGCTTCTGCGTGCAAGCCGGACGGCTACTGCAATCGTTTGACAGGATTCCGTGGTACGTCGCCTATTTCATGCCGGCGGACGTCTGTCAGCGTTTCCCCTGCGGATCCAGTCATATGCCATCGCGGGTTCAGTCCGAGGACCTTGTTCGCTCAGGCGCGTGACTCCCGGACAGGGCTGCGCTCCCGACTGTTTCCCCGGAGCACCGGCGGCTTTGATATAAGGTCAAGCACTGACCCCTGGCTTCTGCGAGCTGCGCGCGCGGTTTGGGGTCGCGGGTGATTCAAGTGTTAGGCGATTCTTCTCTTTGCTTCATCGAAAACCGTGGTCTGTCCCCGGTTTCGTGTAGATTCGCCAACCGGCAGGTAAATTGTCATCGAGGAACTGAGCAAGCGCACGCTCGCCATCCGTTAGGGGGCTGCGAAGGGCGTTGAGTTCCGGCCAACACGGGAATATACGGCTGCCGTTGCTGATGTTGTCGGGCATTGCTTTGGAGCTTTCGTTTTTCGGACCTAACGAACAGGTTAAGCGGCCCCGCTGGCACGGCATTTCAGAATGAGCGCCGTGCCGTCTGCGGGGTCCGCTCTTTAACCGCTTGTTAGGCGATTCTTTCATTCAGTTCGACGCTATTCGAGAATAACGTGGTCTGTCCCTGTTTTCTCTTAGGCTTGGTTTTAGCTCCGTAGAAAAAAAGTGAAAGACAGTTATTGGCAGGAATCCCTAAGAAAGTTGCCAATACTATGGAAATATGAGTCCGTTACGCCGTACGCGACCGGATGCTGACATATGATGTAAATTGTTTTCTCGGTCTTGCTATATTCCCACCCATCCTTTGTCTGGAAGTGGGTTCCGGCGATACTTGACCAGTAATCAGGGTACGGTGGGGTTGTTCCATACATCACTACGGCCTTAGGGCTCCTTTCGCCAACTTGCCTTCTGAACCAAGCAATGCGTTCAGGTGCTACACTCTCGCGGTATACAGATTTCGTCGGGAAAATGTTACCGTGGCTCCAAGATGAAATGCTCTTGTGAGGAAGAGGCATTAGTTCGAGCAAAGCAAGATCATCCGTTGCCAGTTTTCGCGCTTGGTATCGCCGTACTTCCTCCCTACCATTAGGCATATCAAAGTAAGCAAGTGCCGCAAGTATTGGTCCCTTCCACGTTTTTTGTATTTGTGGATTTCCTGAGAACCATCTGGGTTCTTTTATTAGCCGGTGAAACTCGCGTATATCCACTGTAGCCGACTTGCCTAGTTTCTCCCATGCGTGCAAACGGTCTTCAAGTGACTCCGTCCCAACACCTTCCTCCATTCCTACGAACCAAAGAGGCGACGACAAGCTACCATACCCATAAAAGTTGCAAATGTATGCGTTGAGAAGCTCATCGTTCGCGTGTATTTCGGGCTTTCTTAAAGCGCTGTTATCCTCATGGACTTCTTCGTGCCGCAAAGTGTTCACGGGCCGTCCAGAATGCGAGAAAGCCGTTTCTGCTACAGATTCTAGTTCTTTCAGTAGGGGGTTGAGGGCTTGTCCTCGCCACTCCGGACAATCTTTCGAATCAGATGATGTTCTTGCAACTGTATCCTCTAATGATCTCGCAACCCCGGTAGCGCTGATGTAATTTTCTTTAACATACAGACTTCCTTTCCCCAAAGGCCAGGAGAACCGGTCATACGCGCCAGTCTCCGTGTCTAGAGGATATCCGAGAGACTTTAATTTACGGCTTAGATTCATTCTGCTATGCATTGTTAACGTCCTATTGGTGCTCGCTAACAGCGACTTGCGAAGCCTAACAGTGAAATAGTCTGCAGTCCGAAATTCGGGTGCTAGACTGTGTGCAATCTAGCACCTTATTCAAGCGTTACCATCCATGTTGCCTCCTTCTCGTCTCGGGTGGGCTCGTACGTCCCCCGGTTCC